>ENA-OQIR01000786-OQIR01000786.1-human-gut-metagenome-genome-assembly--contig:-NODE-786-length-12561-cov-2.804970_pt1 | contig 12561 bp, 16 predicted proteins | sample MGYA00242580_ERZ504745 | MGnify/ENA primary metagenome ERZ504745 (study PRJEB26092, sample SAMD00036214) | human gut metagenome | host: Homo sapiens | study: EMG produced TPA metagenomics assembly of... | reverse complement strand
CCCGGTCGATTCCGATCCTGCGTGAAGTCGGCTTCCTGGGCATGAAGCCGCGACGAGAGACCCCACCCAGCAGGTGACGTACGCGAACCGTCTGCCCGAGGACCTGTCCGGCCGCCAGTGTTCCTCATCGACCCGATGCTCGCCACCGGCGGAACGCTGGTCGCCGCCACGCACTACCTGGCCGAGCGCGGCGCCAAGGACGTGACCGCGATCAACATCATCGCGGCCCCCGAAGGCATCAAGTACGTCGAGGAGCACATCGACCCGTCCATCGACTTCAAGGTCGTGGTGTGCGCGGTCGACGAACGTCTTAACGACAAGTGCTACATCGTGCCGGGACTCGGCGACGCCGGTGACCGTCTCTATGGCGTAATTGACTGATTTCCCTGGCTCCCCTCCCCGAGGGGAGCAACATAACGGAACATCTATGCAAATCGACATTATTGCGCCGGGGCGCGTGAAGGAGCGTTACCTTCGCGACGCCATTGACGAGTATTCCAAGCGACTTTCGCGCTACTGCAAGCTCAACATCATTGAAGTGGCAGATGAGAAAACGCCTGACCATGCCTCCGAAGGCGTTGACCGACAGATCAAGGCCAGAGAAGGCGAACGCATCGCCAAGCATCTGAAGGACGGCGCGTTTGTTATTGCCCTTGCCATCAATGGCAAGCAGCTGTCCAGTGAAGAATTGGCCGCCAAAATCAACGACCTTGGATTGCGTGGCACCAGCCATATTCAGCTGGTCATCGGCGGTTCAATCGGCCTTGACGACGCGATTCTGCGTCGTGCTGATTTTCTGCTGAGTTTCTCGAAGATGACGTTCCCGCATCAGCTTATGCGCGTGATTCTGCTGGAGCAGATCTATCGCGCTTATAAAATCAACGCTGGCGAGCCGTATCACAAGTAAAACGCCATACCTCATGGGGCGGGAAATCCCCCATGGGGCGGTAATTGCCCCATGAGGCGGCAAAATCCTCATGGGGCGGTATGCCAAAATGGCTTAATTCCGCGGTTTCACATATTCTTCAAACCGCCCCATGGGCAAGTTACCGCCCGATGAGCCTGTAACCACCCCATGGGCGCATCAATAACGCCCTCAACCTCACACTGCGTCGGGGACGAACGCTTCGAAGATGTGGCGGTCGAAGTAGGGGGCGCACTGGGCGAGTTCATCGCTGCTGCGCACGGTCCATGAAACCGGCATCGCACCCATCGAACGAGCGAGCTTGACTTGCGGCGAAGCGCCACCGGTCCAGTCATAAGCCACGAAATCAGGACGAGACAGCCAGTCGAACGCCAGTAAGCCGGCGGCCCATTCAGCCGCACCATTCTTGCTCAGCTTCGCCGGCCAGCTCAGCTGACCGCGGCACACCTCAGGGTGATGCTCCTTGTACCAATCACCGCGCCCGGGTGGAAGGATTCGATCACGTACGGGCCGTCATACGCCTCAAGCAAGGCGTGGCCCTTTTCCATGAGCTCTTCGCTACGCTCATCCCAAGCCCTGTTGTTGCTGAACTTGTATTCCACAATCAGCGGAGCCCGGCCGGCCACCACGTCCAGCACATCGGAGAACAGCGGCACATGCTGGTAGTACCCCTTCGGCGCGGCGGACGGCGTGACCACCAGCGGCGGGTTCGCGTCGGCACCCGGCAACGGTTCGGCCTTCAAATCGCCTGACTCGCCGTTCGGGAAGAGCGGAATACGGGCGAGTTCGTCGTAAGTCAGGTCTTCGATGCGGCGCGGATCGCCGGCCACGCGCAACAAATCGGCGTCATGGACCACGACCACTTGGCCGTCGAGCGTAAGCTGCACGTCGAGTTCGATGCCATAGCCAGCCTCGCAGGCGGCGGCGAACGCGGCCAGCGAGTTTTCGGGAGCAATCGGACCGGTCATATCCGCACTGCCGTAGCCGGCCTTGACAGCCATGCGACGGGCAAGCGACACATAATCATCGTTTTCGGCGATGGATCGCTCAGTGGTATCGGCTTGGGCGCTAACCGGATTATCCCCACCATAATCAGCGATATCGGTATAGCCGACCAAACCAGAACCCGCATCATGCAAGCCACGATGGGCATACCATACCTCCGGAATGGAGGGCACGAAATTACGACGCTTGTCATTGAACGTGCGCGGGGCCACGGCCCACACGGCAGCACCGGCGGCGGCCACGCCTGCCAGCGCCACGTTTCTCCAGAGCTTCGACGACATTGGAATCCTTCCTGTTGGGCTGCCTCTAGCCTAACGCTTCTGCCAGCCATTGTGGAGTGGTTGGATCATCCGGTTTCAGCGCGCGGTCCAGGTGGTTGGCGCGCAGTGGCTCCCAGCTGAAATCTGCCAGCAGATCGGCGGGTTTGCAAGGAATTGGAGTGGGTTGCAGACGCAGCAGCCAGGCGCAGTATCCGATGATTTGCTCGGGGGTTACGTTGCGGGCGCGCAAGGCTCCCATATCCAGCGAACGTTCGCGCTTGGCTAAACGCCGGCCGGCCGCATTGTCGATAAGCGGCAGGTGCGCATACTCGGGGTGCTCGGCGAGAGGCTTTTCCGTGTTGCCGCATTCCGGCTCAAAGCCGCCAGCCAACAGACACTGGCGAATCCACATTTGCAGCGCGGTGGAGCGCAGCAGATCACGGCCGCGCACGATATCATCAACACCCATATCGAGGTCATCCACGACCACGACCAGTTGATAGCCGAACAGTCCATCGCTCGGCGAATCACGGAATCGCCTACCTCGCGGGCCAAATCGTAGTGCTGTAGACTATAGACACGGTCGTTAAAGCATGCGACACCATCAACGATTCCGGCATCGCCCTGCTGTTCCGGCGGCACGGCTCCCGACAGCGCAGCGGAATCGTCAGGCACTGTACGTTGCTTTTCTCCCGCTGCCGATTCCGGCATGGCAATACGGATGGAATGCTGGTCGCCGCGAACCAAACGGGCACGGACCTCGTCGGGATGGTCGTGCAGCAGGCGGCGGCACGTGCCGGGGTACACCATGAAGCCGTCGCCCTCGTTGGGGGCCGAGGCGGCGCGAATGTCGGCACGCGAGCAGAAACAGGGGTACAGCACACCTTGCGAGCGCAGGCATTCGAGAGCGTATTCGTATCGTTCAGTGCGCTGGGATTGGAACATCGGTTCGCCATCCCAGTCGAGGCCGAGCCAATGCAGGTCATCCATCATGAGCTGGTCCGCACCGGCGACCACACGCGGCTTGTCCACGTCCTCGATACGCATCAGCATGCGGTCGCCACGCGAGCGGGCCGAAAGCCATGCACCCAACATGGCGTACACGTTGCCGATATGCATGCGCCCCGACGCGTCGGCGCGAATCGTCCAGTCACTGGCCCTCCTCGTATGAAGTTCAGCACCATGGTAGCGAAAAGGCTCTCCTCCTCAGAGGAGAGCCAATATAGTGAAGCTCGCCAGCCCGAACTCCCCTCAGTCAGCTTCGCTGACAGCTTTGCTCAGAGAGGGGAGCCAGTGATTGTCACTTGTCTTCGGTGACGTTGTCCACGCTCACGTCCGGATTGTCGGAGACAATCTGGTCGCTGGCCCAGGCGGAGAGCTCCAGATGTTCGCCGCCGGTCTGGTCGACGAGCACGGTGTCACCGTCGTGGACCTTGCCGGCCAGCAGCATACGGGCCAGCTGGTCGCCCACTTCGGTCTGTACCAGGCGGCGCAGCGGACGAGCGCCATAAGCCGGGTCGTAACCGGTGTTGGCCAGCCATTCGCGAGCCGAGTCGGTGACGTCCAGCGTGATGCGGCGATCGGTCAGACGCTGGGACACGCCAGCCACCTGGATATCCACGATGCCGCCAAGCTCCTCGCGCGTAAGCGGGTGGAACATGACGATGTCGTCCAGACGGTTCAGGAACTCCGGCTTGAAGTTCATGTGGACAGCGTCCATCACGGCCTTTTTCTTGGCGTCGGCGTCCATGTCCTCGTTCACGAGGAACTGCGAGCCGAGGTTAGAGGTCATAATCAGGATCGTGTTCTTGAAGTCCACGGTCCTTCCCTGGCCATCGGTCAGGCGACCATCGTCAAGTACCTGCAGCAGCACGTCGAAGATCTCCGGGTTGGCCTTCTCGACCTCGTCGAACAGCACCACGGAATACGGGCGACGGCGCACGGCCTCGGTCAGCTGGCCGCCCTGCTCGTAGCCCACGTAGCCCGGCGCCGCGCCAATCAGGCGCGAGACCGAAGCCTTCTCCATGTATTCGGACATGTCGATGCGGACCATGGCCTTCTCGTCGTCGAACAGGAAGTCGGCGAGCGCTTGGCCAGTTCGGTCTTGCCACACCGGTGGGGCCGAGGAACAGGAACGATCCGGTCGGACGGTTCGGGTCGGAGATGCCGGCACGCGAACGGCGCACCGCGTCGGACACGGCGGCGATGGCTTCCTTCTGGCCGATCACACGCTTGCCGAGGTAGTCCTCCATGTGCAGCAGCTTCTCGTTTTCGCCCTGCATCAGGCGGCCGACGGGAATGCCGGTCCAGTCGGAGACGATCTCAGCCACCGAGTCGGCGTCCACACGGTCCGGGACCATCGGCTCATCGGCCGGGTTGGCCGCGCTGGCATCAGCAGATTCAGCATCCGCGCTCTCCGCGGCGCAAGCTCCTTCTGAATGGACGGAATCTCGCCGTACAGAATCTTCGAGCCTCCGCCAAGTTGCCTTCACGGGTATACTTATCCGCCTGCACGCGCAGGTCGTCGAGCTTGGCACGCAGGTCGCCGACCTTGTTGTGGCCAGCCTGTTCCGCATCCCAACGCGCCTTGAGACCGCTGAGCTTCTCACGGGTGTCCGCAAGTTCGGCTTGCAGCTTGCCCAGACGCTCCTTGGACGCAGGATCCTCGGCCTTCTTGAGCTGCATTTCCTCCATTTCAAGACGGGTCACCTTGCGCTGCAGTTCATCGATCTCCTCAGGCGAGGAGTCGAGCTCCATACGCAGGTGAGCGGCCGCCTCATCGACCAGGTCGATGGCCTTGTCCGGCAGCTGACGGCCTGAGATGTACCGGTTCGAGAGGGTCGCGGCGGCGACCAGCGCGTCGTCGCCGATCGTTACCTTATGGTGCGCCTCGTAACGCTGCTTCAGACCACGCAGAATGGCGATGGTGTCTTCCACGCTCGGCTCACCCACGAACACCTGCTGGAAACGACGCTCCAGCGCCGGATCCTTCTCGATGTTCTCGCGGTACTCGTCCAGCGTGGTCGCGCCGATCAGGCGCAGCTCGCCACGGGCCAGCATGGGCTTCAACATATTGCCGGCATCCATCGAGCCTTCGGCCGCACCCGCGCCGACGATGGTGTGGATCTCATCGATGAAGGTGATGATCTGACCATCCGCATTCTTGATTTCGTTCAGGACGCTCTTCAGGCGCTCCTCGAACTCGCCACGGTACTTCGAACCGGCCACCATGGAGCCTAGGTCAAGGGAGATGAGCTTCTTGCCTTGCAGGGTGGTGGGCACGTCGCCCGCCACGATACGCTGGGCCAAACCCTCCACGACGGCGGTCTTGCCGACGCCGGGCTCGCCGATCAGCACCGGGTTGTTCTTGGTACGACGGGAGAGGATCTGAATCACGCGGCGGATTTCCTGGTCACGTCCGATGACCGGGTCCAGCTTGCCTTCCTTGGCGGCGGCCGTCAGGTCGGTGGAGTACTTCTCTAGGGCCTTGTACGAGCCTTCCGCGTCCGGGCTGGTGACCTTCGCGCCACCACGCACGCCGGGTACGGCCTTGCGCAGGGAGCTGCGGTGACGCCGTTCTTCTCCAAGATTTCGGCCGACTGGTTCGGCTTGCTGGCCGCGATGCCGATAAGCAGATGTTCGGTGGAGACGTATTCGTCGCCCATCTGCTGCATTTCCTTCTCAGCCTGGGCGATGGCGGCGGTCAGCTGGCGGCTGGCCTGTGGCTGCGAGGTGCTGGATCCGGATGCGCTCGGCAGCGCGACCAAAGCGTTGCGCACCGCCGCGCCGATGGCCGCGGGTCCCCCGCCCGCGGCCTCGATCAGAGAGCGCGCCACGCCGTTTTCCTGGCGCAGCAGCGCATCCATGACGTGCAGGGTCTCGACCTGCGCGTTTCCTGCGGCGGACGCACTCTGAATCGCGTCGCCGACGGCTTCTTGGGCCATAGTGGTGAACTTCTGTTCCATATCGTATTCCTCCATATCATGCGGTCTGCGCAGTGCGGCTCGCGGGCTTCGAAAGCCCTGCGAGCGTTGCGACAGACCGCAGCTTGTCGTTGTCTGATATGGTCAACCGACCTGGAACCCATTCTATTCCCAAAACTTGAGTGCATATGACTCAAGTTTTGGATTTTGGTGGGGAGGGTGACTAGTAGCCCCCTCTGATGAGGAAGCTTGGGCAGCCGCTACTTCAGTGCGCCGACGGCGGATTCGGCGGCGGCGAGGACTTCGCCGGAGAGAATCGCCTCGGCCACGCTCTCAATCTGCGGGGTGGTCCAGGTATCGCGTACGTCGGGGCCGATTTCGTTGGCGTACTGGCGCACCACGCGGTATACGGCGGCGCCCGCCGCACCCGGACGGTACGGCTTGCGGAAGTCGAAGGAGCGGCAGGAGCACAGCAGTTCCACGGCCAGCACGCGCGCAAAGGCCGGAATCGACCGGCGCAGCTTGCGGGCGGCGGCCCAACCCATCGACACGTGATCTTCCTGCATGGCGGAGCTTGGAATCGAATCGACCGAGGCAGGCACGGCGTTACGCTTCATTTCGGAGACGATGCCGGCAGCGGTGTATTGGGCGATCATGAAACCGGAGTCCACGCCCGGGTCACCAGCCAGGAACGCCGGCAGGCCGCGGTTGCGCGCCACGTCAAGGAAACGGTCGGTACGACGCTCGGAGATAGAGGCTACGTCGCGGTCGGAATCGCCAGGAAATCGAGCACATAGCCAGCGGCGCGCCATGGAAGTTGCCGTTGGACTCCACACGGCCGTCCAGCGTGACGCACGGGTTATCGATGGCGGAGGCGAGTTCCACGCCCGCCACGGAGGCCGCGTATTCCACGGTGTCGCGGGCGGCGCCGTGCACCTGCGGGTGCAGCGCAGCGAGTAGCGTCCTGCACACGCACGGTGGAGCCGGGCGGCGGCCTCAATCAGACAGAGTCCTTGAGCATGCGGGCGATGTTCGCAGCGGAATCGCCTTGGCCGCGATGCGGGCGCAGCGCCTGCAAGTCGGCGGCGAATACGCGGTCGTTGCCGAGCATGCCTTCCACGCTCATCGCGGCGGCGACATCCGCGGTCTTGAGCAGCAGGCGCAGATCGGTGATGGCCATACACAACATGCCGAGCATGCCGTCGGTGCCGTTGACCAGCGCCAGTCCTTCCTTCTCTTTCAAATCGACGGGCGTGATGCCGGCCGCACGCAGCGCTTCGCCGCCGCCGATCTTGAGGCCGTCAGCGTTGCGGGCCTCGCCTTCACCCATCGCCACCAAAGCACAGGCTGCGAGCGGCGCCAAATCACCGGAGCATCCGAGTGAACCGTATTCGTAGACCACCGGGGTGATGCCGGCGTTCAGCATATCGGCGTAGACCTGCGCGGTTTCCGGGCGCACACCGGTGCGTCCGGTGCACAGGGTGCTCAGGCGCAGCACCAGCAGGCCGCGCACCACCTCACGCTCCACTTCCGGTCCGGCACCGGCGGCATGCGAGCGAATCAGACTTTTCTGCAGCTGCGCACGCTGTTCCTTGGGGATGGAGGTGGAGGCGAGCGCGCCGAATCCGGTGGAGATACCGTAATGCGGCACGGTGTCGTCGGCCAAATGATCGATAACCGCGCGACTCAGCGCCATCTCATGCTTCGATTCGTCCGAAATCGCCACTTTGGCACCGCCGCGCGCTACGGCGATAACGTCCTCGATGCTCAGCGCTCCAACACCTACGGTGACCGTCTGCTCTGCCATGCTCATACCTTTCTATATATGTGCCGCATTCCGCATATACGACATATGCGGCACATGCTTCGCCGGGGATCCGCGACTGCCCGCATTCGCTCACCGCACCTGCCCATCAACAGCAGGCGACGCAAACGCGACCAATCGCTCCCCGAGTAATCAAACCTTGGCCATTTCACCTCAGTCGGATGCCCGCCATAAGCCACTTCGTCCATCTTGTGTCTGAAATCTCAGACATGTAAGGTGATGGAAATATGAGCCATGCCTCGCAGCAATACGCCTTCACCGAGCCACGTACCGTCAAGCGGGCGCAGGTGAAGCCATCAGAACGGGAACATCAGACATCATCATCCGCGCCACGTGTCTCGCTGGCTCCGGCGGCCGACCGTACGCTCGACATCCTCGAGTTCATCGCGAGCAATGGTCAGACGCAAGCCGCCACGCTCGCTCGCGAGCTCGGCATTCCGCGCTCCACGGTGTACCAATTGTTGGAGATTTTGGAGCGTCACGGACTGGTCACCCGCCTTGCCGAGCAGCGCGCGTACGGCATCGGACTCAAGACTTTCGAGCTGGGATCGGCCTATTCTCGCCAACATCGTGTATCGCAGGTCGCGCATCCGGCGTTGGCGCGTCTTGTTGACGAGACCGGCGAAAACGGACATCTGGCCGTGCTGCACGGCAACGAAATCATTTATGTGATTGAGGAGCGCGCCGCGCATCGCCCGCCGCTAGTGTCAGGCGTGGGCGTGCGCCTACCCAGTCACCTGACCGCCACCGGGCGGGCCATTCTGTCCGCACTCCCCCGCAATCAGGTCCGCGCGCTATATCCCAATCGTCAGGCGTTCACCGACCGCACCGGCATCGGCCCCAAATCGCCCAAGGAGCTGGAGGCAACGCTCGCCGAAACCCAACGCACCGGTTTTGCCGAGGAACACGGAGACGTGACGCCCGGCTTTGATTCATACGCCGTCGCTGTGCGCGACTACAACGACTTTCCCATCGCCGGGCTGGCTCTCACTTTCGTGAGCGGATCGCTGCGCCCCGAACAGGAGCGGTCGCTTAAGACCAAGCTGCGGCTTGCCGGCACGGAACTGTCCCGGCGTCTCGGCGCGGTCGGCAGTTTGACATGAGGATTCGCGAGATCATCGTGCTGGGCTCCTTCGCCCCGATCACGATTTTCTCAACTAAGTTCACCGATTCGCTGACCGGCAACGCCAAACTCGCCGGCTTCTCGCTGACAGTGACGGCCATCATCAGCCTGGTGGTGATGACCGCCCTGCACGCACTTCTGCCGGGAGCGTAAGGCGCGTTCTTGGTTCCCTCAGTCAGCTTCTCCGCCTGGACGGTTCCCCTCAGAGAGGGGAGCCAGAACGAGTCACGCCCGAACGATTACGTTGCGCAGATCACCGATGCCTTCGACGTGCACGATGGTCTCGTCGCCTGGGTCGAGGTGGCCGGAGGCGTTCGGGGTGCCGGTCATGATGACGTCGCCAGGCAGCAGCGTGGAGAACGACGAAATGGCGGCAATCTGCTCGGGGATGCCGTGAATCAGGTTCGCGGTGGTGCCAGACGCCATCGGCACATCCTCGCCGTTCAGCGTGAAGGAAATCTTGGCGTCCTTCCAGTCGAGGTCGTCACGCATCACGATCCACGGGCCAAGCGGACAGGAGGTATCGAAGCCCTTGGCGCGCGTCCACGTGGGGTCGATGCCCTGCAGATCGCGCAACGTCACATCATTGACGCAGGTGAAGCCGAGCACGTAATCCATCGCGTTCTCGACGGTCACGTTCTTGGCGATACGGCCCATCACCACGGCCACTTCCGGCTCGAAGTTCATGTCCTTGGAGCAGGCCGGGTACACAATCGGGTCGTCGGGGCCGATTACCGAGGTGGACGGCTTGGTGAAGATCACCATGTCTTCCGGCGCGTGGGCGATTTCGGAGTGGCCGGCCTCGTGCATGAACTGGGCGTGGGCCTCATAGTTCTTGGCCAGACCGTAAACCTTGGAGGGGATGACCGGGGAGAGCAGACGGATGCCATCGCCGTCGACCGGGTAACGAGTGCCGGTGGGCTTGACCTGGTCGCCGGCCAGCGGATGGCCGTCCAGTTCGATGAGGTAGTCCTTGCCGTCCGTTTCGTCCTTCTGCACGAAGCGTAGCGCGGCGAATCATTCAAAGAAAAACGTGCGAGTCTCATGCCTGTAAGCCTACTCCTTGGCGGTTCCTTCCGCAGAAGCATCCGTCCAAGGAGCAAGCAGACCGGCCTTCAATCGACCAAAACGCACGTTCGCTGGGATTGCTACTTTTCGGTCCAGGTTTTGTCATACAGCGACTGGCCGCTTTGCGTGTGCATGATGACGCGCAATGATGCCTTGCCGCTGGAGGTCTTGCACATCGAGCCCAGCAGATTCGCGGTGGATTGATAGGTGCTGTCCATAGCATCCAGTGAGGAAGCGAAGGTATCGCCTAGCGAGGCGTAGCTGTCGTCGAGCACGTACTCGTACACCAAGGTGTCACCGTCGACACGGTAGTTGAAGGTGATGCCGGTGTCTGCAAACGTATCCGCTTCGGATTCAATGGAGTCCTTGAATTCCAAAGAGTCGACGAAATCCTGAATCGAATCGTACAGCCCATAATCGCCGTCGGTTAGATCGTCATGGGTTTCGCCCAACGTGTCGTCCAGCACATCGTCAAGATTATCTTGAGCTTTGCTCTTATCGCTGCTATCACCGTTGCCCGAAGAGGACTGACTATAGAAGGAATCGGTTTTCGCCTCATCTATAGCCTTGCTGGCATACGAGGCACCGCCGACGATCAGCGCGATGACCAGTATTACCTGTATCACCATGCCCGCCGCACTGATGATGATGCCGGCGATGGCCAAGCCCTTGCCCTTGCCGCCCTGTTTCTTAATCTGGTTGAGGCCCACGATGCTCAGGATCAGACCGAGGAGTGAGACAAGGAACGAGCAGATAAAACCGGCAATAGCCAGACCGTTGTACTTCTGGTTCGCTTCAGGCGGCACACTGCTGTGTTTTGTCAAGTTGGAGTAGGCCGTTTCGGCGTTTCTTTTAGTCCATGTGAGCGGCGGGTTTCAGGCCGTTTCGGCGTTGGCCGGTCCTGCTGGTTGTTGGTTATTGCATTGGTTATTGCATGAGGCGTGGGTCTTGCGCCAGGATTCGCCCTCGAAGCGGATCATCCGTCCGTGGTGGACGGTGCGGTCGATGATCGCGGCGGCCATGTTGGGGTCGCCGAAGATCCTGCCCCATCCGCTGAACTCGATGTTGGTGGTGTAGATGATGCTCTGGGTCTCGTACGCGTTGGTGACGACCTGGAACAGGAGCCTGCTGCCGTCCTCGTCGATGGGCACGTAGCCGAGTTCGTCGATGACGAGCAGCGGGGTCCTGCCGATCGCGGCGAGTTCCCGGTCGAGCCGGTTGTCCGATTGGGCCCTGAGGAGCCGCATGACCAGGCCTGCGGCGGTGAAGTAGCGTGCGGGTATGCCCTTGCGGCATGCGTTCCTGCCGAGCGCGATGGCGAGGTGGGTCTTGCCGGTGCCGGGAGGCCCGAACATGACCACGTCCTCCGGACCGTCGAGGAATCCGAGGGATTCGAGCCCGCTGCGCTGCCAGTCCGCCGGCATGCGCACGTTCTCCCAGTCGTAGTCGTCGAGTTCCTTGGCGGCGGGGAAGCCGGCCTGTCCGGGCAGGCGCGTGCGTTTGGACGCCTCCCTGGATTCGATCTCGGCGTTCATCCACCGGTCCACGAACTCCATCTGGGCCGGGGTCGCGGTTTCGAGCTGGTCGGCGAGCACCTGCCTGGTCAATGGCAGCCGGCGGGCCAGACGCATGATCTCGTCCACTTTTTGTGTTTTGGCAAGTTGACGTCCGCATTATGAGCAGTGTTTTTCCGCGGTTTCGGCAGCGGGTTTTCCGCATGTTCGGCATGTGGCCGGCCCGCCGCCTGTTCCTGCCTGTCGTTGGTTGGTTTATCTGGTCATGAGGGCGTGCTCGCTGCGGTAGGATCTGCCCTCGAAACGGATGAGCCTGCGTGGTGGACGGTGCGTCGATGAGCGCGGCGGCCATGTTCTTGTCGCCCAGGACGCGGCCCCATCCGCCGGACTCGATGTTGGTGGCGTGGATGATGCTCCTTGTCTCGTAGGAATCGGATATGACCTGGAACAGGAGCCGGCTGCCTTCCTCGTCGACGGGCATGTAGCCGAACTCGTCGATGATCAGGAGCCGCGCCTTCCCGATGCCCGCGAGCTCCCTGTCGAGCCGGTTCTCCTGTTTGGCGCGCCTCAGGCGCATGAGCAGGCCGGACGCGGTGAAGAACCTGACGGGCACTGCGTTCATGCATGCGAGCTTCCCGGGGCGACGGCGAGATGGCTCTTGCCGGTGCGACCGGGCCGTGGAGCACGAGGTCCTCGCGTCCGTCGACGAACTCGAGGGCCTCGAGCTGGGCCCGCCCCCAGTCCGGAGGCATCCTGAGGTTCGACCAGTCGTAGCCGTCGAGGGTCTTCGCGTTGGGCAGCCCCGCGGCTTTGAGCAGGCGGGCCCTTTTGGATTGCTCGCGGCTGGCGAGCTCGGCCTCGAACCAGGACTCGACGAAGTCGAGCTGCGGGCGTGGCCCGGGCGATATGCTCGGCCAG
>ENA-OQIR01000785-OQIR01000785.1-human-gut-metagenome-genome-assembly--contig:-NODE-785-length-12585-cov-4.816182_pt1 | contig 12585 bp, 15 predicted proteins | sample MGYA00242580_ERZ504745 | MGnify/ENA primary metagenome ERZ504745 (study PRJEB26092, sample SAMD00036214) | human gut metagenome | host: Homo sapiens | study: EMG produced TPA metagenomics assembly of... | reverse complement strand
CCCTCCGTGGTAAGGCTGTGTGCTGGCATCCGGCGGCTTTGCCAAGAACCCGAGATGCTGAAGAAGTACAACCCCGACTACGCGACTTCTTCTTCAACTGCGCTTCCAGCATGACTGGCGAGGCATCCAGATGGTATCGACGCAGGCGGCTATGTGGAGTGCGCCAACCGCACCCTGCCCGCCTTCCTGTCCAGCTACAAGAGCAAGTTCGAGCTGGCCTTCATCACCAGTCTGCCCTGGCATCATGGTCAACGTCCGTGGTGACAACATCGGCAACATCATCTCCGACAACCACTACACCATGGCTAAGGCTAAGCTGAACAAGGACAACGGCGACACCTTCTACTATGTGTTCGACGAGGCTTCTGCTGTGAAGCTCCGCGACAGCGAGTCCTACGGCTTCAACGGCTATGTGGCTATGTTCGAGAAGGGCGAGGCTGTCCACTACGACAGCGTGGAGAAGGCTCTGAGGAGCTGAACCTGCCCAACCTGGCAGACTCCATCGAGGCAACAACGCCGCTGCTCTGGCTGGTGAGCCCGACGAGTTCGGCCGCCGCAACTGCCCCTACATCGAGACCCGTGACGGCCTGTGGGCGATCCGTGTAGACCCCACCTTCTACCTGACCACCGCTGGTCTGGCCATCGACACCGATTGCCACGTGCTGAACGAGGAGAAGAAGGCCATCCCCGGCCTGTACGCTGCCGGCGACGTCTGCGGCTCCATCGAGGAGAAGGACGCCAAGCAGTACGGCATGGGCTTTGACGCCGCTCTGACCTACGGCTACATCATGGGCGAGACCCTGAAGAAGGAGATCTGAGCTGCGCTCTGACCTCCCTGACAAAAGCATAAACAAAGGGCTGCTGCACAAACAGTGCAGCAGCCCTTTTTATATCATATTTCCTTTTACGCCGCCGCAGGCTTGCGGAAAATAGCCATTGCACGCTTGTAGCAGCTGGCAAAATAGGCAATTTCTGCCAGCGCGGTCAGGATCCAGCTGCACGGGTACAGCAGGTACAGCGCCGGGATGGTGTGGAAGTGGGCAAAGATGGTGTACACCCAGATCACCCGGAATACGCAGGAGCCCAGCACCACGATGACGGTGGGTACCACCGTCTTGCCCAGCCCGCGGGAGGCGGCGATGGTGCAGTCCATAAAGGCGGAGACGCAGTAGCAAAGGCCATCACGCTACGCGCTTCATGCCGGCGTCAATGACCGCCGCTTCGGTGGTGAACAGCGCAAGGAAGGCCGGCCCGCAGAAGAACAGCGCCGCGCCCAGCACAAGCCCCACGCCGAAGGAGTAGCCCAGACTGATGAAGTAGCTCTTCTTCACCCGGTCAGGCCGTCCCGCGCCGTAGTTCTGGCTCATAAAGCTGGCGCAGGCCATGTAGAAGGCCGCCATGCAGTCGTAGATCAGCCCATCCGCGTTGGCGGCGGCGCTGTTGCCCTTGACCATCAAAGAGTCAAAGGAGTTGACGCCCGCTGAATGAACAGGTTGGCAATGGCAAAATAGCATTCTGCAGCCCGGCGGGCACGCCCAGCGCAGGATGCTCTTGGCCTGCACCGGGTCCAGCTGTAATTTGTGCGGGTCCAGCGCGTAGCAGTCCTGCACCCGGGTCAGCGCCCGCAGGATCAGAAATGCCGAAACGCACTGGCTGATGGCGCTGGCCAGCGCCACGCCCACCACGCTCAGATCGCACACGATGACAAAGAACAGGTTCAGCAGAATGTTCAGCGCACCGGCAATGGACAGATACATCAGCGGCTTTTTGGTGTCGCCGATGGAGCTGAACACCGCGTTGCCGAAGTTGTACAGCGCCAGCGCCGGCATACCCAGAAAATACACCCGCAGATACAAAATCGCGCCGGGCAGCAGATCCTCTTTGGTGTTCAGCAGCCGCAGCATGGCAGGGGAACCCAGCAGGCCGATGAGCAGCAACGCCACACCGGCAACGGCGCTGATGATGGCCGCCGAGTGGACGGTCTTTTCCACGTCCTTGGGGTGGCGTGCGCCGTAAAAACGCGCCACCAGCACGTTGATGCCGTTGCTCAGACCAATAAGAAAGCCGGTGAACAGGGTCACCAGCGTGCTGGTGGAGCCCACAGCGCCCAGCGCCGTGGAACCGGCAAAGCGCCCCACCACCGCCACGTCCGACATGTTGAACAGCACCTGCAGCAGGTTGGAAAGCGCCAGCGGCAGACTGACCAGAAAGATCTGCTTGGCCAGAGGGCCTTCCGTCAGCGTATTCGTTTGAGAAGCCATACTCTTTTTTCCTTTATCCTATACATCCTAACCGTACCCGCGCACACCGGGGCACAGCCTCTATTATAAGGCACTGCGCCGCTTTTGCAAGATGGATTCGATAAAATAATAAAAAGGACTGCTGCACATAACCTGTGCAGCAGTCTTGGTGCAGTAAAGCAATCCAAATCCGAACCATTTTCCTTTGATGCGGCTTGGGCCGCTTCCTCAAACGTGATGGTCTGTGTACCTTCTTTATAGTTAAAGGTTATCAAAACCTTATCATCGTACAGATAAATCGAATTGATGAACGTATCCACCAACGCTTGCCTCTGGTCTTTCAGGCTCATGTCCAGTTTACGGAAGCGCATCAGCCAGAAACGGATAAATTCCTCTTTGATTTTTGGCTTTGCCAGCTTTTCTTCCGCAATGCGGGCTTCAAGCTCACGCTTGGTTTCTTCGAGCTGTTCCAACCGTTCCTTGGTGGAACTGGTGAGGATTCCGGCTTGAATTGCGTTGAGCATATTCTGGATACCCGATTCTGCATCCCGGAGCTGTTTCTCATAGAGAGGAAGGTTGGTGTTCTCTCGGTCTTGCAGCTCCATGACCTTGGCGATAATGGATTCCATGGCGGCATCGTCCCGGACAAGCTGCATGGTCTGGTTCACCACCAGATCTTCCAGCACTGTTTGCGGACAGTTTTCTTCTTGCAGCCCTTCTTCTTTTTGGCCGTGGCACATTTATAGTAGCGGTGGACTTCTCCCGTCCGGCTTGTGCCGCTTTCGCCAAACATCAGCGCACCGCAGCAACCACAGTGCAGCTTGGTTGTCAGCAGGTAATCGTCCTCTGCCTTTCTTCGGGCAGGGGCTTTCTTGTTTTTGGCAATCTTTTCCTGCACATCATCGAACAGTTCCAGCGGCACGATGGGCGGAATCGCATCCGGCACGACCACATCCCGGAATTTCAGTTCTCCGATATAACGCCGGTTTTTGAGCATGTGCTCCACGCTGTTGTAAGTAAATTCGCCTCCGACCGGGTTCTTGATGCCGTTTTCATTCAGCCAGTCCCGAATCTCTTTCATCGTGAGGCCATCCCGATACTTCGTGAACGATTCCAGCACGAAAGGGGAGGCAAGCGGGTCGATGTGAAATTTCCGCTCGGAATCCAGCGTATATCCAAACGTTCCACGACCACCGTTGCAGCGGCCTTTCAGGATGTTCTCTGTCTGTCCACGGACAACCTTTTCGGCAAGGTCGGCAGAGTAGTATTCTGCATAGCCTCCAGAACCGATTCCAGAATGATACCCTCTGGCCCTCGGAGATGATCTCCGTAGCGACATGAGCTTGACACCGTTCTTCTTCAGCTGGGTCTTATACCGGGCACTGTCGTAGCGATTCCGGGCAAAGCGGTCAAGTTTCCAGACCAGAACAATATCAAACAGCTTCTTGTCGCTGTCCTTTATCATCTGTTGGAATTGAGGGCGATTATCCGTCTTGGCAGAGATGGCGCGGTCAATGTAGTGCTTGACGATAGTGATGTCATTCTTTTCGGCATAGGCCGTGCATTCACGAATCTGGCCTTCGATGGATTCTTCGCGCTGGTTATCACTGGAATAGCGGGCGTAGATCACAGCGGTCATGGCAAGCACCTCTCTTTACACGTCATTGAACGGTGGAGCGTTCTTTCAAAGCACTGTTTCGTATAATGTATATACCATGTTTTGATGGAGAAATCAAGACTTTTTATTATCTTCAGTTTTTCTTTTTGAACAATTGACCCAACAGCCACCCCTCTCGTTGAAATGAGGTGACTGTTGGGCCGACTTGCTCGGATTCCTTTATTCTTCGTTTAGCTGGACGATGGTATTATAAAAGATTTTGTTTGGAATAACGACTTGAAGAACACCCTTTTTCAAAAGTGCTTCTATGCGTTTCATGACATACCAGTCACTTACCGGAGCAGAAATCGCTTTTAATACGTCTGCGGTAAGTTCACCAACCGAAATAGGAATTCTCGATACTAAACTAATAATTCTCTGGTCGAAATAATCTATGTTAACGCTTTTAACATCGTTCGCATGCCAAATACGCATGGAGGTGTTTTCGTTTAATAGCTTTCCCCATCTTTTGGCATACTCAGTAATAGTTTCTTCCGTCAAATACTTTTGTGAGATCTTATCGGTTTTCCCTTCCATAAATTCTTTCAGACCTTCTCTGGATGCAAGCAAAATTCTATTTGTACCATACTTTGCTGCATAGTAACAAATATAATAAATGCCGCACCAACAATCGGCAGAACTCCTGACCCAAACACGCAGTGGCTTATGATTTATCATATCACATTGAACCGCATTCGCTGTACCATGATATTTCGACCACAGTTGTCTAGCTTCAATTTGGCTGTCAGGATAATATTCTGAAAGGCAATTCACGAATTGTTTGCAACGATATTCTGAATCGCAAGCATATTGAAGTTCTCCCATTGATAACATAAACGGAAACAACTTTACACTTTCGACGATGCCTAAAGCTGCTAACATATTGACATCACTGGGTTCAAAAACAATTTCATCCATAGCTGGTCAAAATCATAATTTCGGGATGGTAACTTGTGTAGTTGCACTCCAATAGATTGGTTTGCTTGAGCCAACCACTCCAAAATAACACCCAACGCTGCAATCAAGATAAGTTCCAACATCATAGAAGTCATATGTATAGGTTGTATTATATATACTTTGTTCTGGAACTAGTGCTGTCGTTGAAAATGGGCAGCTTCGTTCGATGTTATCGGAATAGCTCGTGTAGTAATCCGTTCCTGAAACATTTTTTATTAAATCCGGGCCAATACCGACGGTAGTTCCACTCATATAAAAGCCCAATCCATTGGCCTTTGTATAAAGAACTCTCCATGTTCCATCAATATACGATACAACTCTTGAGCCGTCTGTATTAGAAACAGGAATGCGCATTGGAACCTCGGCCAAAACATAAAATCCGAGATTCTCTTGTTCTTGCACAGAAAGATTGAGAAGTTCTTCTATCGAATAATCATCGATCTTTCTCTTATTTCCAGTTGCAAATGCTGGCTGAATGGTCAGGAGAAATAAAACCGTGACCAATAGAATGGAAATCAGCCGTTTGATTTTGTTAGTCATAGTATACTGCCTCCTAATTTATTTTTTTTCTTCACTCAATACACTAAAGCTCCATTGGAATCACCTTCATTAAATTTTCCCCTTCAGGTGTATACTCCTCGGCAAATAAATGTGAACCATACAAATGCTGAAACTACTAGAATACTGCTGGAATAGAAAATATTGTGACCTTACACTGCTTTGGGTGATTACTTTGCTTTCCTTCATTGAATAGCTAGAACAACAGCTACTATCAAGAACAAAGTTGAAAGCCCAAGCTGAACCCATGCAATTTTTTCGTTTTCGGCATTGTTACAGCCTTTGGAGGATACTGCCACTTGGATATAATGCACTGCTACGATTCCATATGAGAAAAACAAAGAAGCCCAAGCATAAGGTACTGCGCTTTTATCTGTCAATCGGACAAGATTACTAGTCCATACTGAAATGCAGCCCCAAAGGGCAAAAGGAGCAATAAGAAAAAAGTTGCTTTTGCCTTTTTTCATTCTTAGCCTCCCACAGCTTGATGGTACGATTTTGTAGTATCCATAAGGTGTCCACCGGAATCATACGAATACAAAATATCATGATAGCAATGGGTATAGTAGCTATTATCATATGCGAAATGGACTTCATACAGCGATTGATTTATAACAACTTTCGATGGAGAAGTAGCTAGAACCACACTAACCAAAAAGGATCCAACCGTAACAGCAGTGCTTCCCGGCAAGTGCAACCCAGTAATTAAAAGGCTTGCTGCAGTTTCAACTCCACCAATCTCAATTTGCGCAATCGCCGTATTGTCAATTGTATAGCTGAGATTTGATACAAATATATGCTTATACTGTGATCCTGTAACATCACTTCCAACAGTGGCTCCCCTTGTTTGAGGCATAGATTTTGAAGTTGCTAATTTCAAAAAGACATCATAGCTTTGATTGGTCAATTTGCTTTTTTTCGTTTTTTGGGCTTTCGTATAGACAAGTTCACCTGTACCATCTTCTTTAACGCTCCGGTTCAAGGTAACATTTTGTCCATCAATATCAGTAAAGCGAGTTACTTCAATGATCGTATTTTTATCTATTTTGTAGGACACTTGCACAGTTCTTGCAACAGTAGCCACCAAATTTTCACGGTCGCTTTTAGAAATAATTTTTGTTTTACTGATTGCACTGTCTGCAAAAGCCGTTGTCATTGGCAAATTTTGTAAAGCGGCTACTGTTATGCCTAAACATAAAGTTTTCAAGAATTCTCTTCGAGATACATCTTTCATATTCTATCACCTCACATCGTTTTTGATATAATGTCTATCATATGAGTTTAGTTGCGATCAAGCGATTCAGGGACATCCGGCTGATACGCTGTAAAGCAGCAGGTGCTATTCACACTTAAGACTGCAATCGCCATTGCAAAAGCACATGTAATTTTACTCAGGAAAAAAATCAGTTTTTGTGAATTCTGTTTCATATTGTCCTCCACATTACATAGAATACGTTACATCGACTTCATTGTTTGTTCCGCGAGGAGTTCCCTTCAGCCAGCAAGTATGAGAAGCAATACCATTATAAGCGTTACTGGTAAAGGTGAGTTTTGCCGAACTGGAGTTATACGTCAAACTTGCATCACTATATGTGGAACCCAAAGTTGTAATCGAATAGTCCCATGCATTTGTGACTTTGTTATTCGTCACTGTCATATAAAAATATGCATGAATCACCACTCCCTTATACGAAACCTTCCAAGAATTCGACGATTTCGCTACACGAGAAATTGAATTGTCCACTGACTCGATAGTAATAGTTGCTGGATCACCATTACTGTCAACTACCGCAATTGCGAGCTTCTCGTTTGCCTTCAGTTGATCGAGATTGCTAAAAGTAACAACATTGTTCTTAACGGTAGCTTTCGGTGAATTCGATTCAGCGAAGGCAGACTGAACGCCAAACGACATTACAACCGCAATAAAAAGCAGACTCGCCGTAAGTTTTTTGATGAATTTTCTTGTACTCATGATCACATTTTCCTTTCCTTATTTTGATTTGATTGCTTTTACGACTAAATAAATGACCAGTATGCCGATGCAGAGCGAAATAATTGTCAATGCCTCTGCCGTTGCATTAAGGCAAGCACCAATAAAATAAACCAATACCAAAAATGCAACAAAAGCGATAAGAAGCAGCACCCATTTGTTTTTTTCATGTTATCACCTCGTATAATAAAATAGTAGTATTTATAGACCGCTCTCCAGCGGAATGCTACAATAAGTTCAGGATGCTGTGGATTGGTGGAACATCACCTACCGCAAAGACGGTTTTCGGGAGGCTCCAACCACAGCTTCTTTGTTGAAATGTTAATCAGTTAGATACCGCCAGACGGTTTATTTAGAACGAGGTTACAAGAGCAAAGAAGTCTGTGGTCCTGAACAGCATCGAAATAAATATACCGGAGGTATCAAAATGGTTTGTGTTGGAATTGATGTTGCCAAGGATAAGCATGACTGCTGTATTCTTGATTCAGACGGAATGGTTCGTGCTGACTGCTTTACCATCCCCAACAACATGGATGGATTTAAGCAGCTGCTTCAAACGATTCGAAACTGCACCAAAAAGTCAGACAAAATAAAAGTAGGACTTGAGGCTACCGGACATTACAGCTACAATATTCTTGGGTTCCTTCTTGACAACGGTCTGCCAACTTATGTCATTAACCCTTTGCACACCAACCTGTACCGAAAAAGTCTCAGCCTTCGCAAAACCAAAACCGATCGTGTGGATGCAAGAACGATTGCAACTATGCTATTGTCCGATGTAGACCTCAAGTCCTACACGGATATAGCATACCATAACGAAGAGCTAAAGTCACTAACAAGATACCGATTTGATAAAGTTCAGGAATGCGCTAAACTAAAGCAATCGGTGTCCAGATTGGCTACGATTCTGTTTCCCGAATTGGAAGGGCTTGTTTCGTCTATCCATGGCACTTCAATCTACGCACTTCTCAGCGAATATCCCGGTGCAAAGCAAATTTCAGAAGTCCATCTTACCAAGCTGACAAACCTTCTTACAACAGCGTCCAAAGGACGCTACGGAAAAGAGAAAGCCATCCAGATTCGAGAGGCAGCCAGAGCTTCTATTGGCTCTGTCATGCCTGCTAAATCTCTGGAATTGAAGCATACCATTAAACTCATTCAAGAACTTGCCTCCGAGATCGACGAAATTGAAGATTCTATTCAGAAAATCATAGATGAGCTCAATCCACCAATTCTCTCGATTCCCGGCATGGGAGTAAACTCCGCTGCTGTGATCCTTGCAGAAATCGGGGATTTCTCCAATTTCAGTTCTCCTGACAAAATTCTTGCTTACGCTGGCTGCTCTCCATCTACATACCAGTCCGGAAAACTCACGAACTGCTATGCTCACATGGAAAAACGTGGCTCCCGCTACCTGCGACATGCCCTTTACAACGCAACCAAGTACGTCTGCTACTGGAATCCTGTCTTTGCTGAATACCTTGCCAAAAAACGTGCCGAAGGAAAACACTACAATGTTGCCCTGTCCCATGCCATGAAGAAACTCGTGCGGCTGATCTACGCTTTGCAGAAGTCTGGAAAAACATATCTTACAGCTGCATGATTTTCTCCTGAGCCTGAGCTAATTCCAACAGAAACTTAGCTGGCGCAGCGAACCCTTGACGAACCGAAGCATTCAAATGCTATTCTGTTTCTGCGAGGGTTGGCCGGGCTTGCTTTGCTGTTCTCTCCGTCGCCCTCGCTGTTCCAAGACCAGCATTTGAATGCTGTTTGTCAGGGGCAGCGGTCGGTTGGCGGATTTTTTCATTTTGGGGCTTGACTTTTAATAGTTAGTCTCCCTATCTACAAAAGTTGGCATTAAATTTTTGTTGAACCAAAGGAATTGTTGAGAATACAATCAATACCCATTTGGAGAGATAGTAGCAAACTACATGACGTGTATACGGAAGCACATTAAAAATGGCAAGCAGGAAATCTATTGACGAAAGAACAGATGCGACCATCTTGTAACTTGACCGCTTCTTTTCACTTAAAGGCTTATTCTTTGCTTCGATAGGTGAGAGAAAGATAGAGATGCCCAAAAGAGCTACTGTTGTCAGGATACGGAAAAGGTGATTTGCTGCGATTGCCTTACTTAGCAAAATGCAGATAAGTGCCAGTCCGGAGAATGCCAAATAGCATCTGGTGTGCGATGTTGCATGGTATCCGCCAATGTAGATTCGCTGTGGGATAAACCCAATCAAAAATGAAAGTGCGTACCGCACATCACCACACACAACAGCGATTAAAACAACAAGCAGAACGCTCACAACAGATGATATGAGCAACTCGTACCCATAGACATACGCATCCGCCTTTGCTTCATCTATCACTTTTTGCTCGCAGAAAAGACGGACTGATTTTTGAGACAGCGTGCGTTCCCACATTGCAGTTGCGCCACCTTATCTTCTGACTTTTGCTTCACTGTATCATAAATTTCAGCAAAATCAAGAGGTTTGGCAAAACTGGTCGTTCTGGTGACAAAAGTGGTAGGTCAGGCTACTTGTAAGGAGCCTTTGCACAGTCTATAATAGTAGCAGGACATTATTTTGTGGAGGTTGTCGAAATGCTGAAGTACCACGTTGCAGTCTGCGATGATGAGAAATCAGACCTTGATGGCATTGTTCAAAGCGTCCAGCAGTACGATGTGCAAGGCTGCTTTGACATTGAAACTTACATGGATGGAAACGAACTTCTGAGCGAATTGCAAATGCAGAAGAAATCCTTTGATCTGCTTCTTCTCGATATCGAGATGCCATCCAACGGTTTTCAGCTGGCGCAGTCTTTGATTCAGATGGAGAAGCATCCTTTGGTGGTATTTGTCACGAAGCGGCATGAGTACGCTGTGCAGGGATATGGCATTGCATTCCGCTACCTTGTCAAACCTTTGGATCAGACGCTGTTCGCTGCGGCAATGGATGCCGTCCTTCAGGAACTGAACTCCAAACATTTCACGATCGAATACGATGGTGTTACCATGTCCTTGGAAACATCGGACATTTACTTTCTGGAAAGCCACGGACATAAAGTTCTGATTCACTGCAAGGAGCAAGACCTTACATTGCGAATGAGCATTCCTGAAGCCTTGGAGCAGCTTCCCAAACGGTGCTTTGTGTCACCACACAAAAGTTATCTCGTCAACATGGAACACATTGTTTACGCTACGGGAACCGCTGTTTTTCTTTCCAGCGGACATCAGCTGCCGATCAGCAGGAGGAAGCGTCAGGAGTTCAATCAGATCTTCAACGCTTATTTGGGAAGATGATGCTTTATTATTTCGTTGAGTTTGCAGGGAGCTTTGCCAACATTGCCCTGTTGCTGCTTTTTATCGGTCGGCTGTTTCCCAAAAAGGAGCCCGTCTCAAGGTGGTTCTATGCCTATGTTGCACTCTTGATTGCTGGGCAGTGTGCTTTGAGTTTATTCCCGGATTGGGTGACGCAGCGCACGATCTATCTTTTAGTTGGCGGATTTTTCCTTGCATTGCTGTTCTATGAGGTTCGACCGTGGCAGGCGGTTTTTGCAAGCGGAGCTTTCTTCACACTGATTGCTTTGGTGGAAGTGCTTGCAATGCTTCTGATTGGGCTGCGTATCCCGGATACCGACATTCTAATGCAGGCTGGGGCAGCACGGTTGGTCTATGTTGTTTTTTCAAACCTGATTCAAATTCCACTCGTAGTCCTGATCTCACATTTTTTCAGCCGAAAAGGAAATGCTCTGCGTATCCTATGGCTGCTGCCGATCATTGCGATTCAAATCGCAAGTATTGCTGTCTGTTATGTGGCACAGTATCATGCTGTGGATGAGTATTTCCCGGATTATATGGTCGGTCTTATGGCGGTGCTTCTCCTTATAAACATCCTGATCGTGTTCTATGTGGAAGCTCTCCGGGAAAATGAACTGGAAAAATTCAAAGTTAAGTTCAACGAACAGCAGTACAATCTTCAAATGGAATACTACCAGCAGCTCAAAGAACGCCAGGAAGAAGTCCGTTCTCTGCGGCATGATGTGAAGAAATACATCCTGGCGATGCAGGCAGTTGCAGAACACGGTGATACCGAAGAACTTCACAAGATTGCGCAGGCTGCCACGGATGTTTTCGAGCGTTCCACAAATATTTCTGCGGTCGGAAATCCTGTTGTTGATGCTCTTTTGAATTATTACTTACGAATTGCGGAAAGGAATAACATCAAAGTCAAACTGGATGTGACGATTCCTGAAGTTCTGACGATCTCATCGTTGTCTTTGAGCATCATCATCGGAAACACATTTGACAATGCCATTGAAGCCTGCTGCGACTTGCCAGCAGAACAGCGAATCATTCATCTACAGCTGCGCAAGCAGTATCGCAGTCTCTTTTACCGGCTTGAGAATCCATACAGCGATACCGTTCGCAGCATCCGCATCGGAGAGTATCACGGTTACGGACTAAAGAACATAAATCGTATCGTTCAAGAGAACCATGCGACTTCTACACAAAGAAGAAGGACGGTGTGTTTACCGTCCAAGTCCGCCTGAACTGCGAAAATTAAAACATTCTTCTAAAACGCAGCCTTGCTTTCGCTTGTACTTTGTGTGTTTCGTTCATCTGATGTATTCATTATCCTGAAGTGTTGACACGCATTCGTACTTATGTTATCATTCCCAACAAATCCACAGAGATTTCTGTAAAGAAACGATTCTGTGCGGTTTTATTTCCTGCGAAGATTTACCGCCCCGCAACACACCCGATCATTTTGCCGTCTGTTTCACCCGACAAAATCCTTCGCCTGTACTGCGTGGGCGGTATTTTCTTTTTGGGGAAGCCGTACCTTGAGAATTTCATGAGCCGTCCGAGCGTGATACCGGCTTTTCGGCCAACGCCGCTGCAAAACAGGGGCAGGAACTTCGTTCGGAGCAAACGGCGATCAACATACACGAGCAGCGGAACTCTCTACTTATTTTTGCGTCTTAACAATTCGGAAACAACTTTCGGAAATGCGTTTTGAGCGCAGCGGTGGAGAGCAAGAACCGTCCCGTGGCCACAAATTTTCAATTCTTGAAAATGTTGTGTTCCACCGGGACTTCACTTCTTCAATGCGTCTGCATTTCCGAAGTGATCTTGTTGGGGCGTGCCTGCCCCAAACCCTGCTCATGGTTCGCACCTG
>ENA-OQIR01000784-OQIR01000784.1-human-gut-metagenome-genome-assembly--contig:-NODE-784-length-12586-cov-2.933060_pt1 | contig 12586 bp, 20 predicted proteins | sample MGYA00242580_ERZ504745 | MGnify/ENA primary metagenome ERZ504745 (study PRJEB26092, sample SAMD00036214) | human gut metagenome | host: Homo sapiens | study: EMG produced TPA metagenomics assembly of... | reverse complement strand
CGTTTAGGTTGAGCCAGCCGGAGGCCAGCGCGCCTGAGCCCGTCGCGTAGTACCAGTCCCGCCGTCGAGCACCCAACCGGTCGCCATCGCGCCGGATCCATTGAACCAGTATGCGGAGCCATTGCACTCATGGAGCCCGATGGCCATGGCGTGCGTCGAGGGATCGAGCCAGTACCAGGCCCCATTGGTATAGAGCCAGCCAGAATGCAACGAGACCGGATTGACTGAATCCACATAGAACCAGTTGCCGTCAAACGAATTCCAACCCAGATTCCATTTAACGGATTCTTGAGCAGGACCATCATCGATTGAATCGGAAGGAGAAAGAGTCGAGGGGACGGATTGCCTCTCAATATCAGTAGGGATAGAGGAGCTTATGGGTTCTGCGTTCGCGATATCAACCACACCGGGCCCAGCGAGCAGTAGGGTTGAAAGAATGATTAGGATTAATGTTATTCGCTTTTTCCTTGCCATGTGCAGCCCCCAGTAGTAACCAATTTTTACATAAACATAGTCTACAAATGGATGGCTAAGAGCAATATGTAATTAGAAAAAAGCAATTAAAGAAGAGCTGCTAGCCAAGCCATACACCATTGCTAGCAAAAGAGTATTGCACCCCATCGATTTCTTGAACACCCGTAGTCATTGCGTGCGTCGTGGGGTCAAGCCAGTACCAGGCGCCGCCGACGTATGCCCAGCCGGAGGCCAGCACGCCTGATCCCGTCGCGTAGTACCAGGTGCCGCCGTCGAGGACCCATCCGGTCGCCATCGCGCCGGAGGCGTTGAACCAGTACATGGAGCCGTTGCACTCGTAGAGCCGGTGGCCATTACACCGCCCGCGTCGGGGTCGAGCCAATACCAGCTCCGCCCTGGCGCAACCATCCGGTATACGCTTTGCCGTCAGAGGTTGCGTAATACCAAGTGCCCTCTTTTAACTGCCAGTAATAAAGAGAGACATCAACATACGCGTAATTCATATCAACATTTCCGCTAATACCAGAAACTTTTCCGCGGCTTGTATACTGCCAAAAGCTGTAACTGGCGGTATAGTGACATTGGGAGTTGTATTGAGCAATCCAATGATCCCAAGAACCGCTCTTAAATACAGGGTCGGTCAATATATTGTTAAACCAATTTAGGTTTGCATAAATGCCTGGCTTATATCCAGCACTAGAAATCTTATTACAGAATGTCTGAGCTCTAGATGCAATTCCGGATTGACGACCATCTGCAATAATTGTCTTGTCCTCAAGATCGTAATACACCGGTAGCCTAGGATTGTGCCCCGATAGGCAGTCAATCACCATGGACGCCTCATCGGCTGCCTGTTGATTATCAAAAGCATATGAATAGACATAGACGCCGTAGGGAATTGCGAGTCGCTCGCACTCAGAAATATTTCGATTAAATTGATAGTCAACTCGACCGCCGAAAGACGGAGCGCCAAACCCAACGCGCAGAATAGCGAAATCGATGCCAGAAGCTTTAACTGCGTCCCAATCAATACGCCCTTGGTGCTCGCTGACGTCAATGCCCTGAGCTGTAACCCCATCGGAAGAGCGTCCATAGACAATAAAGCTATTCCGTCTTCTTCGGAAGAAGCATCATCTGAAACTAATTGTCCACCCTCATAACGCCAAGAATTCTCAACCAGAGTCTGAGCAGCCTCTGCATCCGCAGGGCATACAAACATAGAAACGGGCGCAAAGAGCATCAGCACCAACAATGCCGAAAACAACTTAAGATGTTTGTTCATGTAAACCTCGTCATTCGCTCTTGATTGCGTCTAGCTTACAGCATAGCTATGAAAGATTCCCGAACATCTAACAGGACAAGATGCCATCTAGGACAATAAATAGTTGGGCGCAATGCTGCAAAGAAAAGAAGAACTTACCGGCAGGGTTGAACCCGCAGGCTCATTGCCCCCTCCTCTTGCCCCCAAGAATACCGACTTCAAATAAACTTTCAAACCAGATGTCAAAAAGGTAGGGGGCCCAGAGAGTCCCCTACAACTCGGAATTCTAACGAATCAGTATTACTTTCGATGGGCCCAAAGCGGTCAAACCGGAGATGCGATTTCCATAACCATCACTATGCCAGAACAAATTTTCGCTCGGCGAATTGCCCCAGAAAAAGCCAATGTGACTATCGTCCGCATATGGGTTGTAAGGATTGAAGAACACAAATGTCCCCCTTACGAGCCAAACCACTACGTAACAACTCATCAATAGAGTTGAAATAAGTCACGTTCGCACACGTATCGATAGCGTAGCCGTACCAACGATAAGCGTTTACGCAGCCGCCCCTTCCGGGACCTCCACTCCAAGGGGAATGGCTCTGCTCGGCGGCAATGGGAGCTAAATTCCCGCCCGCCTTCATATATGCATGCGATACAAATCCACCACAATTCATGCCCGTATAACCGTCCCAACGCGGATCACCCTTTGGGTACATGCACGTTTCCTGGCTGAGGTGCGTGTCGTAGCGTGTTCCACGGTAATAGCCGTCGTTTCGTGGCTCATAAGCCAATTGACCAAGCTGGACCTATTGACCCCCAAAACAGAACCAGACGTATTCAACCATGCACCACTTGCATTGAAGTAATAGTCAACGCCATCGATTTCAGCCACCCGTTAGCAAACATGGCACCCGAAGGCTGGAGCCAGTACCACGTACCGCCGTCATTAAGCCATCCAGTTTCATCTTGAATGTGGAAGGTCCATCCAATACCACGCACCGTTGACATATTGCCAACCAGACTTAAGGACACCATTGGAAGATGCGTAATACCAAGTATTGCCACTTTCGTCAGAAGCGTCTTTCGACATAATCCAACCAGACGCCACGTTAACGACACCATTCGCATCCGCATAGAAAACCGCATCTCCAATATGAATCACACCTGGCAATGAAGACGAGTCAGTACGATCAGCGACTACAGGAGATCCATCAGATGAAGTAGGCAACGGCTCGCTCAGTGCTCCAGACGAATTCGCCCATGCCATACCATCGTTCAAGTTGATCCAGCACGAAGATGCCATTGCACCGGAATCATAAGAAAAATAGCGCTTGCTCCTACCGCAAATTCACCAGTACGCATTGCGCCGGATACATCATCAAGGTAATACCAGGCGCTTCCGGACTTTATCCATCGCCCTCGTTGAATAGCTCCGTTTGATGCGGCGTAATACCAAGTACCATCAGCAAGTGCCCAGCCTGTTGCCATGGCACCTGAGCTCGTAAGGAAATAGGTGGACGAGTCCACTTGCACAAAGCCCGTGAGCATAATATGGCTTCCTGGATCCAGGTAATACCAAGAATTCCCTAGAAGTAACCAACCTCCATGCAGTAAGCCGTTGGAGTCAGCGTAATACCAGTTGTTGTCAATAAGTGCCCACTGGGAGGATAGCATGGCCCCTGAACTGTTAAAGATATAAGAGGTGCCATTGCATTCATTCAGCCCGGTGGCCATAGAACCATCTGCAGGATCAAGCCAGTACCAACGACCCCCATCCGAGAGCCAACCCTTCACCAGGCGCCAGAGCCGGAAAAATAGTGCCAAACGGAAGCATCAAGATGCCATCCGATAAGCATCGCGCCAGAAGAAGAGAATCCATACGTGGCTCCCCCGATCTGTAGCATCGAGTCGTGGACCATCTTGCCTTCATCATCCAGCCAATACCAGTTGCTGCCATCTGAAAGCCAGCCTTTTACCATGCGCCAGAACCGGAGAAATAACGCCAAGCAGAAGTGGAGCCCGTAGAATCTAGGTACCAGCCGACACGCATTGCGCCCGAAGAGGAGAAGGCATACGTCGCACCCCCAACTTGAACCAACCCATCCTGAGCCATTCGACCTTCGTCGTCGAACCAGTACCAGCTACCGTTTATATGTCTCCAAGAAGAAACAGCGATCGTTCCGTCGGACAAGCCCCAACGCCAAAAACCAGCCCCTTCTTCGGGTGATATCCACCCTGATGCCAAACAATTTGATTCGAAACCTCAGAAGGGGTCTCATTATCCACCTGAGAGTTCTGCTCGACAGCGAAGGTCGAATCGCGCTGAGCATCAATGGCTGACTCAACAGAAGCAATAGCAACGTTAGATGCGGAACCTTCGTCAGTGTTATTCGAATCAAGGGCGTATAACATCGAGGGCGAACTCAAAAGGAGCCCAAAGAAACAAGGCCGGAAAAGACCAGCACCCCGAATGAGCATTTCTTCATAGCAGCACGGTATCCAATCACGCAGCGACCCCGTCACCTCAGGGCAACGGGGTCTCAATCAAAACTAACTCAGTAATGTGCTAGCCAATTTGCTGGCAGTTTTTGCACTCTCGTGAAGCACCACGCCTCTGGGCCTCCTGAATAGAGATCTGCGAATAGCCCTTTGCGTCCTTACCAACGGTACGGCACTTATGCGTATGGTAAACATTGCTACCGTTCTTATACCAAACTAGGCCGTAGCCCGGAATCCACTTACCGTCCTCGCCGACATAATAGGAGCCGATCCAGGCATTCGTAGCCATGGCACCAGAAGACTGGAGGTAGTAGTCGCCGACCCAGGAGTCGTGGGCCATAGCGCCGGAACCGCTAAAGTAGTACCAGGCGCCGCCGATCTGACGCCAGCCGGTGGCCATCGCGCCGGAATCGTCGAACCAGTACCAAACTCCACCAACGTTGGCCCAAGAGTTAGAGGCCATAGCGCCCGAACCTCCGAGCCAATACCACGTGCCGCCATTGCTGAGCCAGCCGGTTACCATGGCGCCCGAACCACTCGCATAGTACCAAGAGCCACCTGCCAAGAACCAGCCGGTAGCCATCGCGCCGGAATCGCCGAACCAGTACCAGGAGCCGCCCAGGCTGCGCCAGCCGTTAGCAACCATGGCGCCCGAGCCATCGAGGTAGAACCACGTACCGCCGATATTGAGCCAGCCAGTGACCATCGCACCGGAAGCGTTGGCGTAGTACCACGTCCCCGAAACGTTGATCCAGCCGGTCAGCATGACACCATACTCGTCGAAAAAATACCAAGTTCCACCGATATTATGTCAACCGGTCAGCAGTTCGCCACTGGAGGTCGCATAGAACCACTTTCCATAGATGGAGTCATAGAGCCAGCCGCTATGCTGCATGCGGCCATCGGCGTTGGCACCAGGGGTGTTCAGGAAGTAGTTCTTGCCGTCAATCTGAACTCGGCCGTATGCCATATCATGGCTTTCGGGGTAAAAGTAATACTTGTCCCCACCGATAGACTGCCAGCCCGACACCGCGATCCCGTCAGCGCCAAAATAGTACCAGACAGCTTCGTATTCGTTATGCCACTGGTTCGTGACCATGGCGCCAGTTTCGGGATCGAAATAGCGAAGGTTGCCGTCCTCGCACCGAACGAGTCCAGTCTTCGAACGACCGTCGGAACACCATTCCGTAATCGGTCCACCGTCTCCGCCACCGCCAGCAATATCAGCAAATGAGGGCACCGGGGCAACCGTCATGCAGGCAGCGGCAAATGCAACAACTCCCAGCACTGTTAGTCCGCGCATCTTTCTCGAAGGTTTTCATACGACATCCTTTCTCCGAGATTTAAGGCTCTCTTAAGTTATTTTTAAACTATCAATTCAGTATTTCAACGGGAAATCGATAAAAGGTGTCTTTGTGACTGCAATTTAAATATGAGTCGCCACACCTCAACCGTTACGCTAAATAGCTTCTAAGGCAAACTTAGCGCATGAACGAACTGATTAAACGAGTGAACTGATTAATAAAGCAACAGAATACAAACCTTGGTCATCAATCACATCTACCGCGGGCCGATAACGCCCGCCTCATGTGCTGCGATATAATCAATCTCACTAGATGCCAAATCAGCAAGCCGAAGGAGCTGACGTGCTAACAATTCACTATGGTGATATGGAAAACGTTATCTACAACACGTCCGTTTACTTCGATAACGTATATTCGCCCCAGTGGTTTCAAGACTCCTTTGCCCAAAGGGTCATAAAATCCATCGACAAAGGCACCGTGGTAGGCCCCAATGCAATCGATACCAAGATTCTAGGCATCATTCCTCCCGAGAAACTATCCAGCGGCACCAAAACGCTACTGCTTATGTACTTTATGCCGCAGAATATATATAACGCCTCAAATTGCGGTGATAATTGCGCCTACTGGATTCTGAGGATCGCCGCGCAAAAGGATCTAACAATCAATCTCTACCACATAATGGATTTTGGAAACGGCAAATTCACGGTAACCATTGCAAATACGGGCGATATAGTCCACACAATGTTTGACCTTGTCCCCATAGCTGGAAAATGCCTAAGGGAGAACTCCTGATGCGCGGATCATACAAGGTAATTATTCAAAATAACCGGGTTCAGTTTAAACTGACCATCAATAGAAATCTGACCATCATCCAAGGTAACAGTGCTACAGGCAAGACAACTCTGCTTGATATGGTGGCAGCTCACGAAGAGCTTGGGGCACAAAGCGGCGTAACAGTAAGTTGCAAAGTGCCCTGTAAAACAATATCTGGAAAATATTGGCGTAGAGATCTCCAAGAGATTTCCAGCAGTATTGTTTTTATTGATGAGGCAATACTTTTGTTCGATCAAGAGAATTTGCCCATGAAGCAAAGCGTAGCTCAAACTACTACGTAATTGTCGCCAGAGAGTCACTGCGCCAACTGCCCTATAGCGTTGATGAAATCTACGGTCTTAAGAACACCAACCGAACCACAACGAAGTATCCCGTTTACTCTCGTGTCTACACCTCTACATATCGTATTTACGGTGATACTGATTTTAGAGGCGAGAGGCCCGAGCTTGTCATTGTCGAGGACACAAATTCGGGCTACGAATTCTTCAGTTTGCTATGCAAAAAGAGCAGCATTAAATGCATCAGCGCGGGAGGAAAATCAAATATTTGCAACTGCATTATGGACGCACCGGAAAACGACATCCTCGTGATTGCCGACGGCGCCGCCTTTGGACCAGAAATTGCGGAAGTAGCTGCTCTATTGCGCCGAAAGAACATCAAGCTATTCCTACCGGAATCGTTTGAATGGCTCGTGTTGAAGTCGGGATTATTCAACAGCAAACACATTAAGGACATGCTGCTTAACCCCGCTGAACATATCGAAAGCTCAAAGTTCTTTAGCTGGGAGAGGTTCTTTACTGCAGAACTCATCGAATGCTCACGAGACACACGTTTTCGATATGACAAGAGCTGCATGAACGAGGAGTACTTGAACCCCACCGCCCTTGCAGCTCTTGAGGATACTTTGCCGGAACTTGGCATTACTTCGCACTAAAACGAGAAGTACTCACTGTCGGAGGATAGGTTCGGTCCGAGCCACGGGTCACCATCGAGGAAGAGCTCCGGCCAGCGTTGCATGAACAGAGCTTGCTCGCGTTTCCAGCGGCGCAGCTTTTCCTCGTTAGCCTCTTCCCTGCCGCGCGAGGTGAACTCGTAGTGGTACAGCTCGGCATAGGGCGTAAAGATGGTGCGGTAGCCCGCCTCCCACACGCGCAGGCAAAAGTCTGCGTCGTTAAAGCCGACGGCGAATTCCTCGTTGTAGCCCCCGACCTGCTCAAATACGTCACGTCGCACCATCTGGCAGGCGCCCGTTACGGCGCTAAAGTTGCCCGGACGCACAGCACGGGCAAGATAGCCTCGCGCTTTGCGAGAAGTCTTGGTTGGCATGGGCAAGTGCGCCGCGCACACCGACCAAAATGCCAGCGTGCTGCACAAGGTGGTCGGCAAAATAGAGCTTGGCACCCACCACGCCCGCATCGGGACGTTGCAGACAACCCATCATCTCTTCGATAAAGTCGGGGCTAATGACCTCGGTATCGTTGTTGAGCAGCAGCAGGTAGTCGCCCTTGGCGTGCTCCACACCAAAATTGATGATCTGAGAGTAATTGAACTCGCCCGGCCAGTACACAACGCGCGCGATACCCTTGCCTTCGGATGCCGCAGCCACGCGCTCTGGCAGGGTTTCGTAATACGCAAACGTCTCCGGGGCTTCGCTGTTGTTCTCCACCAAGACGATCTCGTAGTTGGCATACGCGGCCTTCTGGGCGATCGACATCACACAGGCGTCAAGCGTCTCAATGTGATCCTTGGTGGGAATCACAATACTCACCAGCGGCGCAGGCTCCGGCAGCGCATAGCGCATGCGGTAGACAAACGGCGTCTCGGCCTCCTCGACCGTTCCGCAAATGCCCAGCGCGTCAAAGTGACGCTGAAGCGCAAGGCGCCCGGCTTCAATAGCATACGGCTTGCTATCGGCAGAGCCATCGGCGGTCGACCCCGGATGAACGCGCCAGTGATACAGCACGTGCGCAACATGCTCAAACCGCGCGCCCGCCGAAAGGCAGCGAAGCGTCAGGTCGTAATCCTGGGCACCCGCAACATCTTCCGGAGACATGCAATGTGATCGATGAGCGCCTTCTCCACCATCAGAAAATGCGTCACGCAGTTATGGCTATAGAGCAGGTCGACGTTGAGCCGCGTCTTAAAGACCGGCTGGCCCCACTCCCCCGTTTTCTGGAACATGTCCTCGTCGCAGAACAGGACCTGGGGACGCTCGCCCTCGGCGGCCCTGTTCAGCGCGGCAACATAATGGAATAATGCGTCCGGTTCCAGAATGTCGTCATGGTCCAAGAACGCGATGTAGTCGCCTGTCGCTTGCTCGATACCTGCGTTGGTGTTGACCACAATGCCGCCGTTGCCGGGAAGCTCGATGCGACGGATGCGCTCGTCGTTGGCACCTGCCGCAAGGGTGGCCACCGCGTCCCATTCGGGCAAAGCATCCATAAGGAGCAGTTCCCAGTTGTCATAGCTCTGGGCTAGCACCGAGTCCAGCAGCTCGCGCAGGTAAACCCAATCAGTCTTGTAGCACGGCACCACAATGCTCACGAGCGGTCTATAGGCAAAGGCCGCCGAAGCGACACGCTGGCACGCCAAATCGCCCGGCTTTGCGCGATGCTGCTCAAACCAGCGTCGATAGGCCGCATCATCCGCACGCGCATCCTTCATGCGGTTCCAGCTGTCGTCGACCATGCCGTTGTACAGGCGGCCATCCATGGCGCAAAAACCGCTCTGAATCTGGCCCGTGGCATCAGCCGCAATCGCGACAAAATCTCGTATATCCTGAGGCATCTCAACGCTCAGATACGTTTTATTGACGCGGCAACCGTCCTGCTGCGGCACATCGACCTGCGACTCAAACACATGCACGGTGGCACCGATGGCGTTCATATGCGTATCGAAGACCTGGAGCTCAGGTGCGCACTGGGGGTCTCCCACCCACGTAACCTCATAGCGCCACACCACGCCGGCGTCTGCCGGTAAATAACGAACGGCATCGATCTCATAGCGACCGCAGCACTCGCCGCGCTGTGCATCGCGAACGAGCGCACACATCGCAGCCTTTGCTTTGTAGTTAATCTTGGATTCCAGCTTGGCCACGCGGCTATCGAGCGAATGGAGCCAAGCTTTTGGCCACCGGACACAAATGCAGCGTCGATCGTAGAGCCATCCAAAAACGGAAGCACCAAGACGGCAAGCTCGCGCTCGTAATCGGCAACGGAAGGGCAAAGCGCCAGCACACGGCCATGGTCAACCGGGAGTACCAGCGACGGCACACAAGAACCGCTCGTCGTCGCGCGGACAAAGGCCTGAGAACCTTCTTGCTCAATAAGCGCGGCGACATCCTGGCCGGCAAAACGAAGCAGCACAAACAGACGGCCCTGGCTGCGGCAAAGTGCCAAACGCTTGATACTCATCTACACTTCTCGCTTTCCCAGGGCGTTCGCTGCCATGCGTTTGCAGGCGCCCAAGCGCCCAAACCTCAAGACGTCGTAATCGAACATGAGCTTTTTGCACTCACGGGCATTGGGGGCCTTGCTGGTAAGCGCCGCACGCACCATAGCAGCAACAGAAGGAGCGCATTGTGCGAGCGCAGCATCGCTGCCCACGGCAGAACCGGAAAGGGCCGCGGCGACGGCAGCAAACACCTTGCCGCAGTCCGAGCCAGCAACCTGAGCGCATCGTACAGCACCAGATCACATAGGAAGTACGCCAGGTCATCGGCATGCTGAGCATCGAGACCGTCGCGCTGCCAGTCAGTCAGCACCGCGGAGTAAATCTTCACGTGCTCCAGCAGGCGCGTCTCGTCGTCGTAGCGCATAGTGTCCATGAGTGAGCCTTGCGCGCCACACGGTAATCGTACAGCTTGTTCGAGATAAGCGCGGTCTTGTGCGAACGACCGTACACGGCAAAGTCGAAAACCTGGTCCTCGCCATACTTGACGGTTTCGTCGAACACGATCCCGTTGCCCAGCAAAAACTCACGCTTGCAGGCGGTGCGCCATGCAAAGGGGCGAGAAGCTTCCTTAAACAGCAGGTCAGAGCAATAGCCTTCAAACGACACATCACGCGGCTCAGCACATAGTTAAGCCACGGATACCCCGCCTCCAGCGGATACGGATTCGCGCCAAAGGTCAAAACGTCGCAGTCCTCGCGCTCAAAGGTTTCGACGATCACGCGGCATGCATCGGGCGTAAACCGGTCGTCGGAATCCAAAAACGCGACGATAGGCGCCGTGGATGCGGCGATGCCTGCATTACGTGCACTCGACAGGCCGCCGTTCTCCTTATCGACCAGCGTAAAGCGCGCATCCTTTTCGCAATAGGCAGCCGCAATATCGCGTGAACCGTCCGGCGAGCCATCGTTGACTAACACGCCTTCCCAATCGGGCATGTCCTGCGCAAGCAGGGAGTCCAGGCACCAGCCAGGCACTCCTCCACTTTGTAGATGGGAACGACAACAGAAATCTTGGGGGTAGCCATAGTCACTCGCTCCTACTGTGCTGCCGGAACGTCGTCAGGGTGCGGGTTGTCGCCGTAGGTGCGCTGATACATCAGCACGCGCCAGACCAGCGGTAGGCCGCCAATCTTAAAGTAATGCTTAAACGTATTGAGCTTGCCCGGCTTCTTAAAGTCAAAGCGCGAATCGATATAGGCGCGGGGCGACTTGACCATCAGGCGCAAGTCGGTCTCGCCACGCGGATCAAACAGCGACAGATCAAAGCGACCGGCATCCCAGTCGGCCTTGAGCTCGGACGAGGCTTTCTTCCAAAACTGCTCGCGCAGTTCATCGACCAGGCGCTCATCATTCCAACGGTACGTATCGACCTTCATGCGCATTAAAATACCCTGAAGCTGAGCCTTAAGCTCGGGGCGTTCATCCAAAAAGCGCTGCATCTCGGCGTATTCGTCGCACACGCAAAATACCTTGTTGGGCGAATTAACGGAGCTCTTCTCGTTATCTTGGCGATAGCACAAAATGGGGTCCGTAATAAACGCGGCACGCTCGGCGCAAGCCCAAACCTTAAAGTTAAAGCCTGCGTCCTGATACGAGGCACCCGGCGTGGGAAGAAACCGAATCTGATTGTCGTTGAGGAACTCGCGCCGATAGATGGCCGACCAAATGGAAGCTTGCGGTAGAAAATGCCCGGGCGATCGACGGGGCGATACGCGGCGCCCGTCATATGCTCGTCGATGATCCCAAACAGATCACGGCGCTCGCTGGGCGTGGACCAGTACAGGTAGAAGTCGCCCTTAACAACATCGGCGTGCTCGGCGTCAGTTGGCAACCAGCTTTTGGAGCGAATCCTCGAACATAAAGTCATCAGACTCCAAAATGCCCACGTACTCGCCACGCGCCATCTCCAGGCCGCGGTTCATCGAGTCGCCGTAGCCGCTATTGGCCTTGTCAATCATCTTGACGCGCTCATCACGTGCCATGTACTCGCGAATGATATCCGGTGAGCTATCGGTGGAGCCATCGTTGATGCAGATGATTTCGATGTCCTTGAGCGACTGTGTCACAGCGGAATCGAGACACTCGCGCAGGTAGCGCTCAACATTGCAGATGGGAACAAGCAGCGAAACTTTAGGGGTATCAGAGTTCTGCAAGAGAACCTCCTGTTGAATAGCGTGTAACAGGGTTATTTTAGCAGCGAAGTAACGGCGCGCGGCAGCGCCCAGAATTAGATAAAGCGCTCCAGGCAGGCCTTGAGACCGCGAGTCGAAAGATAGAACAGCGTGGCGTCTGCCATCGAAACGCCCGAGGTCGCCGCAACGAGCTTATGGGCAACACGGCAAACGGCGCCCTTAGCAGGCATATCCGCCCACTCCGTTCCCAAAAACGTCGTGAAATCCATATTGACGCGACCGGCCACGCGACGGAAACCATCGGCATCCAAGCGCGCCAAATCAAACACGATAAGGTCCAAGAACCAGGTAATCAGCTCGCCGGGGCAAAGATCCAAAAGGCCGTAGGCGCCCAGTCTTCCATAACTTCCTCGAGCATCCTCATGTGTGCGTCGAGCTTTTTGGCGCGTGCCTCGGCACTGTTGAACTCGTGCGTCGCCGATTCGCTCTCCATCACGTAGTGGTAGAACCTGACCGGCATGACGACGGTCTTGAGGCCAGCGCGTAAGCTGCAAACTGGAACACAACGTCCTCGCCCAAGGCCAAGCCGGGGGCAAAACGTATGCCCTCGCGATTGAGCAGCTCGCG
>ENA-OQIR01000783-OQIR01000783.1-human-gut-metagenome-genome-assembly--contig:-NODE-783-length-12599-cov-1.850225_pt1 | contig 12599 bp, 28 predicted proteins | sample MGYA00242580_ERZ504745 | MGnify/ENA primary metagenome ERZ504745 (study PRJEB26092, sample SAMD00036214) | human gut metagenome | host: Homo sapiens | study: EMG produced TPA metagenomics assembly of... | reverse complement strand
CTTCCATTGCGGACGGTTCATTCCGGCTGGGCGGCTACCATGAAGAGGGAAATTGAAGAATACGGTAAAAACGTATTTTGCAGATCCTGTCCATGAAAGACCGCATCGCTGTGTTTGCCATCATGAATGTGGTGGACCGCCACCTGCAAAAACGTTATATCCGGACAACCGGTGCAAGCATCAAAAGGCGCGGTACTCATGATCTGATGAACTGCATACGTACCGATTTGCAAAAAGACCCGGAAGGCACACTTTACGCATACAAGTTTGACATCCGTAGGTTTTACGACAATGCACGGCAGGACTTTGTTATGTGGTGCTTCCGGAGGGTGTTCAAGGACGAAAGGCTGTTGGTGCTACTAGAGCGGTTTGTTAAGCTGCTGCCGGAAGGTATAAGCTTCGGACTGCGCAGTTCACAAGGGGCAGGAAATCTGCTTCTGTCTGTATTTTTAGACCACTATCTGAAGGATAAGTACGGGGTTCGTTATTACTATGCTATTGCGATGACGGACTGGTACTCGGTAAAACGAAAGCGGAATTGTGGAAGATTCGTGATGTTATTCACAGGCAAATGGGAAAAATAGACTTGGAAATAAAGCCGAATGAACGGGTATTCCCTGTAGAAGAAGGCATTGATTTCCTTGGCTATGTTATCCGTCCCGACTATGTAAGATTGCGGAAACGTATCAAGCAGAAGTTTGCCCGGAAGATGCACGAGGTAAAATCGAGAAAAAGACGGCGAGAACTGATTGCCAGTTTCTACGGCATGACGAAGCACGCCGACTGTAATAAGTTGTTTAAAAAATTAACAGGCAAAGAAATGAGAAGTTTTAAAGACTTGAATGTCGCTTACAAGCCGGAGGACGGCAAGAAGCGATTTCCCGGTGTGGTGGTAAGCATCCGGGAACTGGTAAACTTACCGATTGTAGTGAAGGACTTTGAGACCGGTATCAAGACCGAGCAGGGAGAAGACCGCTGTATTGTGGCCATCGAAGTGAACGGCGAAGCAAAGAAGTTCTTCACCAACAGCGAGGAAATGAAGAATATTCTCGCACAAGTAAAGGAAATGCCGGATGGTTTCCCGTTTGAAACGACCATCAAGACAGAGACATTCGGCAAAGGTAGAACCAAATACGTGTTTACATGAGAAGAGTTGAAGGAAGTGCTGGCGTTCAGCTGATGGAATGCACGAACCCGGTAAAAGACAAATGGCGCATCCGCTGGGATGTGCAAGAGAAAGAGAACGGCTCTGCTCCTACATGGAAGAGGAGTTCGGGCATAAGCCACTGATGAGGAAATCCGCACATTGGTTATGTCCTGGTATAACAGCCAGACTGATGCAGCTATCCTGTCCGGATTCGTGTATAAGGATGCCCCTGTATGGCTTTCTACGGAGAACCAGTACAACTATAAGGCAGCATACGACTTGGCTGTTCAGACGGGCGGAGAGACCCTTCCAGTTACATTCAAATTCGGTTCGGATGAACAACCCGAATACCATACCTTTGATAATTTGGATGAACTGAAGGACTTCTATGTTCAAGTGGTCAGACACATCCAACATACACTGGCAGAAGGATGGAAAAGGAAAGATGTATTCAACTTGGAATTGTATCGGGTTGATTGAGTGAATTCCCCACGGGGGAGGAATAAAAAAAGCCCCCGGCCTGTTAAATAGTCGTCTCACTTACCATTTAAACATAAAGCACCTCTTACCGGCACGACCGGGGGCAGATACCCTCGTTCGCCAGTAAGAGGCTTTTTTTATGTAAGCGCTATTCTGCGCAATGATAAGTGAGACGGTGCAAATGTACAAAATTTAACTGGATATGAAAGTAATTGAGATACTAAAATTGAACAGGGAGCTTTTAAAAACATGCCATTACATGGGCATACGACCCGATGATGTGCAATATATAGAACTATATAATGAATATAACAAGTTGCATACCAATGGTGAAAAAGTGTCTTATATCGTAGCAACGCTTTCCATACGATATGGCATCAGTGAACGAAAGGTATATGACCTGATCAGGCGTTTTAAAACCGACTGCAATTTGTGTGCAGTGTAATCAGGACTTCCTCCCACTAAAGGCAAACTCCCCTACCCTACCTTTGTATCGCAATAAACAACATTCATATCATGAACAAATATTATCAAATCTTAGGCAAGGTGCTTTCATCCGGAAAGATGCAAAGCAATAAGAAAGGGAATATCCGCTACCTGCTGAATGAACAGCTGACGCTGCTCCCTGCCGACCTTCTTGATATATTCGAAGGGCACACCATAGCGCGGAAGAAGTTAAAAAACGAATTACAACTGTTTATGAGAGGAGAGCGTAACGTGGAAAAATACAGAGAAGTCGGCATCAACTGGTGGGACTACTGCGCTCTATCCTTGTGAACAGCTACCCAACCTATTTTGAAAAACTGCCGCCACTCATCGAACGCATAAACAGGGAAAAAAGGAACAGCAAAAACTATATATTGTTTCTCGGATCTACAGGAACAGAAAGCAACCAGGCTCCATGCCTTAGTCTTGTTCAGTTTCAGATAGAGCAAGGAGAACTGGTCATGACCGCCTATCAGCGAAGCAGCGATGCGAATTTAGGACTGCCGGCAGATATTTATCATTTGTACCTAATATCAAGACAGATTGAGTTGCCGCTAAAATCCATCACCCTGAATCTGGGAAACGTGCATATTTACGAAAACAACATCGACAAAACAGAACAGCTGCTTGCCGGCAATGAAAATGTAAAATTTGAATTGAACGTATGAGAAAGATGTATCTGTCAGCCCCTCTCCCATTTGTCGGGCAAAAGCGCATGTTCGCCAAGGAATTCATGAAAGTGCTGGAGCAATATCCGGATGGGACATTGTTTGTTGACCTGTTCGGTGGCTCCGGATTGTTGTCTCACATTACCAAATCCCTCAAGCCCCACTCTACTGTTATCTATAATGACTTTGATAACTACCGCTTCCGCATGAAGCACATTCCGCAAACGAATCAGCTGCTTGCTGACATTCGCGAAATGGTAGGGAATTCCGTACCACGTCATAAAATCATTAAAGGAGAACTGCGTGAACGAATATTCAGCCGCATCGAGCAGGAAGAGAATAGCACCGGATATGTGGATTTCATTACCCTCTCCTCCTCTATCTTGTTTTCCATGAAATACAACTGTCTGTTCAGGATATGCGGAAGGAAGCTTTATACAACAATATACGCAAGACCGGCTACCCGGAATGTACGGACTATCTCGAAGGGCTGGAAATCGTATCTTGCGATTACAAGGAAGTATTCAACCGGTATAAAGATATTCCTGGAGTAGTATTTCTTGTTGATCCGCCCTATCTGTCCACTGACGTGGGAACCTATAACATGTACTGGAATATGGCCGACTACCTGGATGTGCTGAATGTACTGAAGGGGCATTCATACGTATATTTCACTTCCAACAAATCTTCAATTCTGGAGTTATGTGAATGGATAGGTAGAAATAGGGATTTGGGTAATCCTTTTGAAAACTGCACAAAGGTGGAATTCAATGCTCACATGAATTACAGCTCTTCTTACACGGATATGATGCTTTACAAGAAAGAGGCCGCCTGATGGCGTTTACTTTGCCTGTATTGAACAGAAAAGCCGCAGACGGTAATTTATACGTCCACGGCTTTTCCTTTCTAATAATGACGACTATTGCAGCCGCTTGATGCCCACACACTGGTACACCTCAATACTTTCCACAATATCCTCATGGTTGTGATTGGTATCACTCTCCACCAGATCCAGCTCCAGAAAGGTTTCCCCACTCAACCGGCAAGTCTGGCATGAATCAGCCGGGCAGGTCAAACACCTTCAGCGCATCTTCCTGCAGCTCGCTTCCATCAGCACTCGAACCTTCCCAGTCTGTCACGATGTGCAGCTTGATCAAAGGTTCTGCCCGGTATTCCACACCGGGAACAATCGCATTCCACTGTATAGCAGAATTCCACAAAGACAGCCGGACGCTCCCAGTTCTCTTCCTGCTCGATAAACTCCACATTGTGGTTCCACAAGTCTATGTGCTTGATAAGGTCAATGGCCTTCAGTTCACTGCAAAGCAGCCGATAAAGTTCTTTTCTCATTTTCTTATGATATTATATTCAATGGTGAAATACTCTGTTAGGTTTTCTTCTACAATCTCACGGACGGCTTTTTCCACTTCAGGCGATGTGCCGAGGAAACGGCGTCGGGGAATCCTGATGGTGCTTCCTTCTTTCTTTAAAGCCATGAACATCCAAAAATCGGCTTCTGTATCAAGCCGGGCATTTCGTTTGTCTTTTCGCAGTTTTCCGTCCTTCCTTCTCCCGAACGACCCGGTGGCCTCATAATACTTATGCCAGAAGAAACGCTTCATTCGCCCTGTCACCACTATTTCACCCACCATCATTATGAATGGCCGCATAGGGAAGAGTAGTAAAGAAGGTAATGCTGTTTACCGTCGTCCGGCTCCCAATACTTTTCCGAAGCGCCCCGGTATCTGTCAGTATGGCTCTGCCTTCATCTCGGATGGGACTTTTCCGCCGCTGCCATTTCTCACTGAAAAAGCCTGCCGCTCAAAGTTCTTGTCAAACTCATCGCTCATTTCCACCTGAATGTCTTTCAGTATCCGGGCCACTACTTTTTTAACGTCTTCGTTCATTCCCAGTCAAAGTTAAATTTCAATTGTACCGTATCGTCCGGCAAATCGTTTTTAGGGTCTGCGGACGCTTTAAGCATATTGTAGAATGTACGCTCACTAATAGCATACACAGGATATATGTACCGCCGCCATATTTCACGGTTCGGTACACCGTGACTGGCATAATGGTCATATATCCTGTTTACTTCTACTACACGCTTCTGATAACTGACTCCGTGCCGCTTTCCCATATAGGTTTAATCGTTCATAGATGGTTTTACTTTAGGTTTATAGGGACGGATGTCAAGCGTCATTTTTGCGCTTACCGTTACCCGGCCACTTCCTTCGCACTGTCTGCAGACTTCCTCAACGGTTTCGCTTCGCTTCTTTCCAAAGATCCGAGAGGGATATTCTACAACTTTCTTCACTTTACCTGTACCGTGGCAAGCACGGCACAGGGCTACTTCGGAGATTTCTCCACTTCTTGTATCATAGTTCTATAATTTATGATTCTGTCATTCCCAGAGGGATAGGTTTCCACATTCCGTTTTCGTTCTTGATTTCAGCACGGATGAACTGTTTGCTCACTTCCGGCTGGTAGGCTTCCTCAATGATGCGTACACCTTCAATGAAACGTTCATCTCCGGTTTCCATGGCCACTTTGCGAAGCTGCACAATGCGTGAAGCCTTCAGCGTACCCTTGGCATCACGGGCCAACAAACGAAGCACCATGCTCACCAGTGCCTTGGTCTTTTCATCTTTGGCCAGACCTTCTATGTATTCCTTCACAATGGCTATACCGTCTTCCACCGTGTCACGGTAACCGTCGGTCACATACACACCCAGCGTGATTCGCTTGTCGCCTTCACTGTTAGTAAAGGTATGGCTGCGCTGGTCATCCTTCACCTTGGTCTTGAAAAGGTCTGCCTTCATTTCCAGAATGGTTTTGAAGTTGTCCATCACAGTCTGCTTGCTTGCCTTGATCTGCTCACTGATGCCCAGCAGTACCGGAATGGAGTTGGCTATCTCCTCATCCACCATCTGTTTGTACATTTCGCGGTCATTCTTGGCTTTTTCCTCTGCCGCTTTCTTTGCTTTTTCTCTCTGGAAGGCTTCAAATTCCGCCTTTTCCTCTGCCGTCATTACCACGGTCGTTTGTTTCATTTCTTCCATGATTCTTGTTTTTTGGGGTTATTGGTTTTCATAATCCTGCATTTCAGGTTCGTCTTCCATCAGCATAGCCTCTCCGTTGGCGTATGCCCAGTCAGCCAGTTCACTATAAAACTCGGCTGCATCTTGCTTCTCCATATCAGAGGCAAGCAGATTGATTTCCTTTTTCAGATTCTCTAAAATCTTTGTGTTTCTATTTTCCATATCCAATCAGTTTGCCGGAGCATCAGGGTCAATCTGAATGAGTGATACCACGCTCACGGGGTTAATCGTTTGCTTTTCTTTCTTGGGCTTCAAGCCGCCTTTCCGTTGTATGGACCGAAGCTTTACCGCCAGTTCATCCAGTTCGTCCACCGTAATCTGTCTGAACGCCTTGCCGACTATTCGGGGATTACTGCAGAAGTCATTGATTCGTGCCCAGTCGGATGTATCTATGCCCAGCTTCTGCATCAGGTTCAGACAGAGACTCCGTTTCCGCCGCATCTCCTCACGCAGTTTCTGTCGCCATTCGTCTTGTCCGCTCAGCTTCTCCAGAGCCAGTACAACAGGTTCATACTCCTTGGCTGTCATTTCCTTCAGACTGTCCGTCCGGTTCCACGTGTACTGCAGCACAATGCTTTTCTTGAATTCTTCCCGGTCTCCTGTACAGGGCAGCTTGTTGAACAGTGCGTAGAACCGGGCGAAATTGGTTACTTCCTGTGCCATATCATTTGCCATTAAGAATCATTTCACATTCAGTTGATTTGGTACTGACACGATAAATTATCTTATCCGTCTTCACTGATTTAGCTTTGTATTCAGCCTCAATTTGCCCAGCAAATATCTTTTTGAATTCAGCACCCATTTTAGAAAGTATTTCCTTGTTGTACTCCCCGCAAAATCCTATGCGTGAAGATTGGATTTCACGAATATTTCCTCTATATACCGTAGCAGTCAACGTCATCACCACAACACCGGTTTCCATTTTTATTTTTCCCATATCGACCATTTTTACTCAAACAATACTTTAATGCCACACGAACTGGCTACATCAAGCTCCAGTTTAGCACCTTTGCTCAGTTCCCAGTCCTTCAGCATATAGATATACTCACAATCCAGCAACAGGCGTATATCCGCCCGCATGTGCTCTCTCCAGTGCGCTTCATCCGGAAGTCCGTTTTTAAATGGATTCACCGGATTGAACCCCATAGCACGCAATCTGTTTTCAGCATCGAGGAACGCACCTTTTCGCTCATCGATATTGTAGTGGCTATTGCCCCACTGATGTAAACTTTGTCTTTTTCCATATCACTTCTTTTTGATGTTGACTTTACAACTTGGATTCCAAATCAGCACATTACGTGCAAATAATACATCACCCGTTTCTATTACGACATGACCGGGCGTTTTCGCTCTTCTCACTTTCAGTCACTTTGGATGTTTCGCTCCAGCCAGTCATCCAACACTGCCCTGCTGGAACTTCCGTCCAGCAGAATCTGGAACACTTCCGTTCCGGTGTAGCTTTCAAAAGCCTTTTCGTTATTATCCATAATCACTTTGGTAAATTATTACTTGTTTGAATGATTCCGTCTTCCCATACCACATAATAGCTTCCCGGGTCTCCAATGGCGCGTCCTTGACAATAAGCTTTATAACCGACCACCCGAATCTTCATATCACAGATATATTTCAATCTTACTGCACCGCCACCCATCGGCTGGCTCTTCTTTTCCTGGCTGATCCAGATGAAACATTTCTTCGGAAAGGTTTCCATCAGTCCACAGCCTGCGGATAGTCCCATCCGGCCACTTGGAAGGAATCGATGATGATGAACTTCGGGCTTTTCGGCTTTTTCAGTCGGGCAATCACTTCCTCCAGACTGCCTTCTGTCACCACGCGAAACTTACCCTGCACCTCATTCATCTTCAAATACTCCATACGCCGTTGGAAACTTTGGTTGATTTTCTCTTCGTAACTCATGTACAGCACCGTCCCATAGTTACACAGTTCCTTTCCAAGCTGCATTACAAAGCTGCTCTTCCCGCTGGCACTGGCACCGCTGATGAACCACGAAGCGTTCTCTGCCGGGAACCCGAAAGGTTTGCTCCATTTCTCATTCCACGGCAGAGTAACCCATTTCTTGGCAGCTATTTCCTTCGGACTGTACGCACGCTTCATTATTCCGCTGTCATTTTAAGTTTTTCAATCTCAGTATAGACTCTTCTCAAACCACCGCGTGTCTTCCGTACAATCTGGGCTATATCAGTACCTGCAGGGGCATTTACCTTGGCCACAATACGTGCCTGGTTGTTCAAGAACTGTTCGCGCTCCTTGCCATCATCCGGAGTCACCTTGCTGTACCGGTCACCATAACGGCTCAACATTTCGGTATAACCCACCTTCTTGCATTCTATGGAGCGGTTGATTTTCTCTTTCAATCCGTCTGCCCCCATCATGTACCAGGCGCAGCAGCGTTCAGTGGCATTCCATAGAGCCTTCAGTTCAAGGAAAGCTTCATACTGCAGGTCGCCTGCTTCATCGAGGATGATAAGCGGGGTTTCCATCGAACGGAGGTAATATACCAGGTCTTCATACACATCAGAATACTTCCCCTTGCTGTCCACACCAAACTCTGCAGCAATCTTGCGTACCAGCTTCAATTTGGTCTTTACCTGCGAGCAGTCGATATAAACGGCATTCTTGTGGCTCTGCACATAATAACGTGCCGTGAAAGTCTTGCCGATATTGGGCATGTCGCACAGGATGCCCGACAGGCTGGACTGCTGTGAGAACTCCAGCTGGGCTGTTATATATTCAAAGGTCGGGGTCTTGGCTGCTTTCCATTCCATTTCACCACGGAGGTTCACCCCTAATTTGCGGGCAATGCTTATCCAGTTGGCATCGCTCAGGGCTTTGTCTGTCTGTCCGTTCTTGATTGCACTGTATACAGACGTACTGATGCCCAAGGAGGCAGCATGCTTGGCATCACTGGGATAGTTCACACGGTTGCCGGCTATCGCTGCTATAATCTTCTGTTTTTGCGCTTCTGTAATCATAATTCTAACGCTGTTTTAATGTTGTTCTAATTCTGTTCTTACATATCACTGATGGCTCTCATTGCCTCGCTTATTCCGGAGTGCCATTCATAATCAGATTCCGGATCTGCCGACAAATCGGCTGGCAAATCATCGGATAGTTCCACCGGGGGAAGTTCCAGTTCCTCTTCCGGGTCATCCGTTGGCTGATCCGGTGTACCGGTTCCCACCTTGCCGATGGCGTGGTCATTGAGGTATTTGCTGAAATGGCTCAGAACTTTGTTTTGCTCTGTATAGGCTACCCGGTCTTCTTCGGTCTGTTCTGCCATCACCCGGTTGTAAGTCACTACCGGACGAACCTTGTCAAGGTAGCGGTCGTTCTGGAACAGGAAGACATCCGTAGGCTTACCCTCTTCATCCGGCAGGTAGTAGGCCGTCACCCTGCGGTTGTTTGGTTCCAACTGCTCCAGCACTTCCGGACCGCTCAGCCACCAGTCTGCATTTGCCACACGTACTGTGGAATTTCTACGAATACTGGTATCTACCTTTTCCCCGATATATCTGCTCAAAGTCAATTTATCAAGCGGTCGAAGGGTCGGATTGATTTTGGCTACGAGCACATCCCAACGGGTCATTCCGGGATATTTCTTTTGATTGGGGTGAAGCGTATTGTTCCATTCTTCACAATCGCGCCGGTCGTCCGCCACAAGCTCCTCAAACGTATAATACTTTCTGTCTTCCCAGGTGTGGTTGCTGCTGTCGCTCACTTTCTTCTGATCCACCGCCGTGCACCCTTACCATACCAGCGGCCAATGCCTTCATGGTTCTTATGTGCTATGGTTGTCTTGAACACACCGTTCAGAACTTCAGAATATTTCTCCTGTGAGTTCTGTGGAGCACAGAAATGCACAAACTTAAATACCTCACCTGCCTTCAGAAATCCTCCTTTATACTTGCTCATCAAGTGCTGCTCCACCTCAATACCGGCTGGAATACCCCATCCGTTGCGTTCGATGAGCCGGAACATATCACGGAAACAGTCCACTACCAAAGCATCATCCTTATCCCGTCCGTAGGCCAGCCCGATACGGCACTGGCTCACCACATCATAGGCATAATAAGCATGCACATACTCGCCGCCTTTCATTCGGCGCGGCAAATCCACGTCATCCATCGTAATTTGTGACAGAGAAAAATCACCGCCATGGCGGTGCATGTGAGGCATTTGCTCATGATAGAACTCCATACGCCCACGCAAGGCTTTCTCTATCAGCAGCTGGTTTGCCGGGTTGTTCAGAATGTTCCGGATAGTGCTTTCGCTCAGTTCTTTCGGTTCCCCGTTCTTATCCGTAAAGTTTTCCGGATTGAATATCTCCCCTGTTTCCAGATCCCATACTTCCAGCTCACCGCATACAAACGACAGATACATTTCATGCACATCGCTGCCGTATGGTTGGTTGGGAAGTACTTTCAAACTCATCACCAGGCGTTCGTCCATGTGAGTTACCTTCCGTTTGTTCTGGTTGCCGAATTTTCCGGTTATCAGACATTCGTAACCGTACTGCTTGTATTCGTTCACTTTCTTGCGGAAACGCAGGGTACTGGCAGGAAGGTCATGACCAAAGTCTTCGCGTAAGGTCTCGATGGTAGTGGCCATCATGTCCAGTTATATTTTTCACCCATCAGTTTGCGGTAATCGTTGCTTCTGTTATAAAGCTTGATACAAGTATTCAGAACTGAAGCATTCACCGCATATTTCCGGGCAAGTTCGTCTGTAGCTCTGTTGCTGGAAGAATGGGAGGCCCAATCCAAGAAATAAGCTACTGCAGCCTGATCCAACACATAGTTTGACAGTATCCAGTGGCGAAGTGCCTGCTCTGTTCCTCCGGGGTTGTCTTCCTTTACCCGCTCCAGGCACTCGGTAGGCAGACTATTGAGGGCGACCAACGCGCAATTTCCAGCAGCACCTCCACCACGGCGCACCACCTTGATACGGCCACGGTTCACCCAATTGTCATAACAGGACTTGGTGATATAGCCTTTATCTATGAGCTCGCGTGCAGAAATACACTGTATGTTACCGTAATACACCAACATAGTCACCTCCTATCTCAATGCCGATGCAAACGCTTGGATTTGGTTAATATCAGCAACCATCACATGCTCGTAAGTCTTCACCGTTTCCCCTTTGAAAATTACCTGCCCACTGCCGTCTTTACGGTCAAGCTCTATTAAGGCACCGTTCGGACAGTACTGACGCATCACATTGTCATAATCATGGAAAGTCTCTATTTCCGGAATAACAACCATCACAATACCGCCACGGTCCATGGCCAACTTACGAATCTTTGCAGAAAGTTCGGAGTTGCCACGACGGTCATCAACCGGATAGCGTTATAAACAGTCTTCTCTGTCACGTTGAGCGCCTTTGCGATAAAGTCGCGGTCAGCTTTCGTAATGTGAATGTACCTCTTGTTCATATCTCACTTATTTTAATGATTAATATTGGAGGGAGTCCGGGGAATCGAACCCCGGCGCAAGAACCATGCACTCCCGTGTGTCTTTCCACACCGTCACCCGTCTCTTAACGCCTTCCGGGTTGTCACGCTGGGTTTACTGTTGTCCCTCAACCTTTTCACCTTTTTCAATAATCCCAAGAAGTATAGTGAATTTCTCACGTATCTTCTGGTTCACTTCCAGTTCCAACGTTATGCGCCAAATTTGAAGCCGCACTGGTGCTGTTCTTGCGGATGCTTCCGGTAAGAAGACTATCAGTCAGACTGTTTATCTTGCTTTCCATGTATAACTTTACATCATCATGGCTACCGGCAGATAAAACCACCTTCAAGGCACGGTAACAGGAAAGTTCACGTTGCGTCTTGTACATATCCTCGGCATACCAGCAGAAGAAATGTTCAAAATCCTCATTCATGTCTTTGGTGTACTTGTCAGCCTGTCTTACCAGATCATCTATATGAGTCTTTACAGAACTGAATACAAAATCCCAGCAACTCATTTTCTTGTTTTCCATAATCTCACTTATTTAAATTCGTTTATAATCGGTTTCAAACTCACACCGTAACAACTCATCAGGCGGCGGATAAGGTTCTTCACATAAAAATCAGGTGCGGAAAACACAATCCCGGTCTCTTCGGTATATCTGAAGCTGATACCGTCCATCATCAACACGTAAGCCACCTTGTGCTTCACGCTCTGTGTCTGCCATTCTTTTATTTCTTCGTTCATTTTCTTTAATCCTTAAAATTCGCTAATCACATGCCTTTTTCGTATATTTGGCGTCGGTGTTCCTTTTTGAACACGCTGCAAATATATAGAATATTCGACACCAAAAAAGTTTTTATGTAGATAATTTACGACTTATGACGAATATTTCCAACAGATTGCAATCCTAATTAAAAGAAAAAGGTATCAGACAAGGGCACTTGAACAAGCATATTGGGTGCTCGAATGGAGTAATTTCAAGATGCATTAGCAAAGGAACAGATATACCAAGTTTATGGGTGTTCGAAATTATCGAAATAACATAAATGATATAAACCCTACCTGGTTACTTACTGGGAAAGGTGATATTTACTATAATACATCATCTACAACAACACAAACAACCGAACTCTCCTCTCTCCTTGCCTTAATTAGAGAAAAAGAAGAAATCATCAGGGAACAAGATAGAGAAATCGGACGCTTAGAGGAACGAATCCGGCAAATGACAATCGAAAAGGAAAAACAT
>ENA-OQIR01000782-OQIR01000782.1-human-gut-metagenome-genome-assembly--contig:-NODE-782-length-12606-cov-3.063226_pt1 | contig 12606 bp, 15 predicted proteins | sample MGYA00242580_ERZ504745 | MGnify/ENA primary metagenome ERZ504745 (study PRJEB26092, sample SAMD00036214) | human gut metagenome | host: Homo sapiens | study: EMG produced TPA metagenomics assembly of... | reverse complement strand
TGCTGTCGGGTCAAGATGCTCGAAGTCATACTGATCCATGATGTATTTGACAATCTGATATTCCGCTTCATCGATCACAAACGGTTTGCCGCCGCCTGCCGCCTGGTATCCAAGACATGGCGTTGTCTGGTAGCCGTGCTGCAGAGCCTTTTCCTTCATGCCGCGCAGAACCTCGCCAGAGAGACGGATAGAGTAGTATTCGTCCATCCACTCAATGATCCGTTCGATCAGCGTGCCAAACGGGCCGTCGATCAGCGGCTCGGAAATGCTGATTACATCGACACCGCTCTTTTTCAGCAGGGATTTGTATACAATGGATTCTTCCTGATTACGGGCAAACCGGCTGTATTTCCAGACAAGGATCACGTCGATTGGATGGGAGTCCTGCTTTGCAAGGGCGATCATCTCCTGAAACTTCGGCCGCCGGTCCGCATGCCGGCCGGAGACGGATTCCTCAAAGATAAACTCTTTGGCGATGACAATCCCGTTTTTCTTTGCGTAGTCCAGAAGCAGACGCTGTTGCGCATCCGGAGAGAGTTCGGTCTGATCCGCGGTGCTGACGCGGATGTAGAGAGCACCATTTTTAAGTGCTGACATAATATCACCTTCTTTAAGTTTTCAATTTTGAATATAAGAAAAAAACGCCAAAACAAACGTTCTGATTGATTGGCGTCTCCGAAGATGATACAATATGTTTTGCTGAACAGGTATCATTCTTCGGAATGTTACTGAGCCGTCCTGGTGTTGGCGCACCGGGGCGGTTTTTTATTTTAGTTTAAATTCTGTATAGCGTAATCGGCTTCCTCGGCGGTAAACTGTTCACCATATTCAGAGGTGAGCTGATCACGGATCGCTTCTGGCGACATATCCATGTTATCACGGTAGTCTTTTGCGGTCTCGAGGGCGTTTGCGTTCCAATCAGCATTTATATTATCGACAGCGTACTGCGCCTCTTCAGCGGTAAATTTTTCCCCACTTTCAGATGTAAGCTGGTCATAGAGTCCGGCTTTCGACATATGCATTGTTTCGTTATAGTTTCTGCTGTTGCAAGCGCGTTTGCATTCCAGTCGGCGGTCATATTGTCAACTGCATACTGGGCAGCCTCAGCCGAGAACTGGTCTCCATATTCAGAGGTCAACTGATCGTAGATACCAGCTTTTGACATGTGCATTACTTCGCTGTAGCTTTCCGCTGAATTAAGAGCTGATGTGTAGTCCCATGGAACACTGGAGTCTTCGGATTCAGACTGCGTACTTACGGCTTCTTCGGTCGGAGTCGGGGTAGCCTCTTCCGTAGGTGTTGGAGTTTCGGTCTCGCTGATACTGCTGGAAGCAGTAGACGAAGAGTTTGAGGAACTCGAGGAGCTGGAAGCGGTTGATGATCCGCAGGCGGTCAATGCAGAGGCAGACAGCACGGCGGTCAATACGAGAGATACCATTTTCTTTTTCATAGACATTCTCCTTTTTTATATTTTATCGCATTTAGGATTCTGGTGCTACTTTAGATCCTTTGCTGCGATTGCAACGCCAACATAATGTTTGAAGGTTATCTTCAACGGTCAATCCACCTTTAGAGACAGGAATAATGTGATCAATTTCAAGTAATAAATGAGGTTCCTGCGCAATAGAAATACCGCATTGTCTGCAAGTAAATTTATCACGTTCTTTAATGTGCTGACGAAGTTTACTTGTCATGAGAGCACGTTGTCCGGCCACACTTTTGCTGAATTTTATCTTTTCAGATAAGAACTGGATGAATTTATTTAGATTTTCAATATTCATTACCACTTCACACTGAGTAGAAGCATTACCACCCGAACTAACATATTCAAAAATATATTTCGGGAAATATGCAGTACTCATATCTATCGGTTTGAATCGAGATTCTTTTCCAATTTTCTTTTTCCTATGGTGCGAATAAGAAAAGGAATTTCTGTTTCGATGCTTTTAAAGATACTATCTTTTTCCGCTTTAAGATTCTGTTTACCTTCTTCGGCAGCCTCGAAATTATTTAAAATTGTTTCGAAATTGGACAGCGTTTCTTCGTTTGCCTTTATTCCAAAATACTTACAAACATACTCGAAAGGTTTCTTCCGGGCGTTGTCACAGACAGAACGAGAACATTGATGAACATTTGGCTCATATTTCTGGTCTTTCAAGTATTTTCTTTGATAATTCCACTTGCTGGAATCATGGTAAGTAGCATCGCCATAGTCTACTTTATTTGAGATCAAAGTTGTGTCTTTGAGACTCTCAATATGCTCGTTCAATTCATTGCAGCTTTTGGCGTATGTAGCGATTCGCTGTTTGATAGCTTTAAAATTCTGACTGTTAAAATAACAATGTTCATAAAGTTTCCAAAGAAGATATGTTCCGAGGATAAAGGCAGCTATGCCTAAAAGATACGGCCATATTTCGTTAAGAATACAGAGAATAATTGTTATGATGATTAGAAACATAAAAAACTTCATATGCTTTTCCTCGTTTGCTTTATATTATATTTTATATTTGTATTGCTACGGGAAAATCATAGGCACCACCCCTCAACATATATTAGGTAAAACATCCCATATAAGTACGTTTGAGAATTAAAAAAATTACACTTTTTAGAATATCTTTTCAGATTTTGCAGATACTGTCCGCATGAAGATATTAATTGCAGAAGTCATCTATAAGAAAAACCTCTCACTCCGGCAGGTATCAATTCTGACCGGAATCCCGAAGTCCACGCTCAATGATCTGTGCAATGGAAGCATACCGCGATTGGATACATTGGAGCAGATCGCTAAGGGCTTGCAAGTGCGGATGCACGATTTATATGACAGCCCTTATAAGTGATTTTCAAAAAGTGTCCGAGATTTCGGACGATTTCCAAAATTTACTAATTTTCACCCTTTTGATCCGTAATATTAATATAGAGAACAAATTGTTCGAGAAAAGATATTGAAATCGAACGAATGTTTGTATATAATGAGACTAGATCGGAGGGTACATATTATGGATTACAAAAAACTTGTAAAGGAACTACTTGATAAACTTAGTAGCAGACAACTGGAAAATGTATATTATTTTATCTGCGGAATGTTAGGACTGAAGTAATTCAGTCCTTTTTTATTTGTATAGAATCAAGAAACTTCTCTAAAACATCCCACCCAGTTTCGTCTAAGGCAGCAAGACCAGATATAAGTCTCTTTTTAAATGAATCATCCTCATATTCCATAATATTACCAACGAATTTAGAGATTTCATCATTGCGGGACAATTTGACGAACATATTGTCATCCCCGCCCTCCCCGGTATGCAACCAATTTGAATTTACATTGTAAGTTTTACAAATTAAATCTAAAAAAGGTTCATCCGGACTGGTTCGCCCAAGTTCGATATTTTCTATCTTTCCTCTGCTTTTTAAACCAAGTCTGTTGGCGAATTCTTCTCTTGATAAACCAAGAATTTTTCGTAATTGTTTTATGCGTTCATTCAATTTTTTCACCTCCGCTTCTGAAAATATTATATCACCATAAAAATACGTTGTCAACGTAAAAAGAAATAAAATGTGCAAAAATACGTTGACAATGCATTAACAACGTGATATGATACGTTCGTAAGGCAAGGAGGTGAGAAAATGTCGGAAAGAGAAAAAGAAATTCTCGATAAACTCGCGGAGAAACTCCCGCACATGTCTGAGCGTGAACGTGGTTACCTGGAAGGAACGATCAACACAGCGGCGGCAATGAGTGAGAAACAGAAAGAAAACAAGTTAAAGAAGGAGCAGTATGAGCCAGAAAAAATTGAGTGAGTACATCGAAGCTCTGGATGGAATCGCGTATCTGCAGTGGGTAAAGCTGAGAGAAGGAATTGATATGCAATTTGATTCTTCAGAAGAGAGCTGGAAAAAGATATGCAGGTCTCTTCTGGAGAAACGGCGAAATTTATCCGCTCACATTTTGGAGATGCAAGCGTTAAGTGATGCTGATGTTCGAAATAGCAATAGTAATTATTGTACTTGGAATGAATATGCTTTCCGCATTGTGCTATTCAAAAGAAAAGAAACGCACAGGCCTTATTTTAAAGGCACTGGCAGATGGCATTTCTTTAATATTTGTCTGTACTTGATGAAGATTGCTTTTGACAGGTCCTCAAAAACCTCGTCCATTTTTTGAGCACATTTTTCATATGGATATTCTGGATTGCCATTTTCAGCTTCCGCCAAGTTTAGGAATGCTAAATAGAAATCAGAATACATTGCCTGAGATAGTGGTTCCATGAGATGGATGTTTTGAGTCATTATATCCAAAAATGTGGAACGTACTTCAATAGACATAGTGCTCAACTGATTTTGAGGGAAGAATCCCATGCGATATCTCTGATAAAACGGGACATAAAATTTTAAAAGCTGTTCTTTTCTGACGTTGTATTTTCTGTCGGATGAGTCTTTTATCGAGTTTAGATAAACAAGGGTAAACGACCCAATTACAGTGATTACAGAAACAATAACAGAGCTATTCACGATGATCTCCTTTCAAAAATACTCGGGCATGGCAGTGCCTGTATAACCAGAATAGGAGTGGAGCAGTAAAAAGTCAATGAAAAAGAAAAAGTCCCACAGGAAGGACCAGTTCCCACGGGACACAATACAAAAACAATTTGCAACTACATAATAGCTCAAAAATGATTATGAATCAATAGAAAATCATTACAGAGCCGGGTTGCATACGATAAGGAGATAAGGAAGAGGTGATGCCTTATGAAAGAAATCATGGTTGTTACTCGGATCACGATCGGAGGACAGCAGTATACGGCAGAAGAACTCGGAGAAAAGAAAGTAAAAGAGATCGTTCGTCAGCGGATGGAAGCCGCGGTGGAGTCGATGGGGTATAAAAGGAGTAAGAAATGAAAGCATCAGATAAAGCGGCGCTTGTTATTGGCGCGGTTGGTACATGGATTTACATTGGCGGCGTGGATTCAGACCTGTGGGGCCGCGCCGCCCTGGGAGCAGGAATGTTTCTTCTTGCGCTCGCGGCAAAGAAAATCGGCGATTATGTCGAAGCGTGCCGCGAGGAGCAGGAAGAGTGGGAAGAAGAGCGCCGGGACGCAGTGTTTGCGGCGTGGATCCGCTCAGGGTCGTTGAAAGAAGGGTGAGAATGATGCAGATTGTTGAATATACGGAGGCAGTGGATCTGACGATGCACGGAATGCATGATGATATCTACGTCATGCAGCCGATGGCCATCAGCGGGATGACTATGCAGGAAGTCCGTGCTGCTGCAGAAGCCGGGGCCGTGTTTGCGGTTATGAAACAGCCACAGAAAGAGCCGGAAACGAAAGAAGAGGTAAAACCAACGCCCCCCCGAAAAGCCTGCTGGACAGGGCAGGAAGAGGAAGCTGGATACCGGCAAGATGAGGCGCTTCGGGAGGCCGGATGGTCCTATGAAAGATTGCAGACGAAATGGGCTGCAGTGTGGGGACCGTATGGAATTTCTTTAACAAAGACAAGGAGGATAAGAAAGTTGTCAGTGAAAATCAATAAACTTGAAATCGAAAACGTCAAGCGAATCAAAGCAGTAAAACTGGAACCGACGGCAAACGGTCTGACCGTCATTGGTGGCAGAAACAACCAGGGTAAGACGTCGGTGCTGGATTCCATCGCGTGGGCATTGGGTGGCGAAAATTTCAGACCATCAGATGCAACGCGTGATGGATCCATCATCCCGCCAAACTTAAAAATAGTATTGAACAACGGTCTGATCGTTGAACGTAAAGGCAAGAACAGTGCGTTGAAGGTAACGGATCCAAGCGGTCAGAAGGCCGGACAGTCGTTGTTGAACACTTTTGTCGAGTCTCTGGCATTGAATCTTCCGAAGTTCATGGAGAGCTCCGGGAAGGAAAAAGCACAGACGTTGCTGCAGATCATCGGCGTTGGTAACCAGTTGGCGGAGTTAGAGAAAGAAGAAAAAGAGCTGTATCAGGATCGGCTGTACATCGGCCGGACTGCGGATCAGAAAGAAAAGTTCGCCAAAGAACAGCCATATTACCCGGAAGCACCCAAGGATCTGGTCTCACCATCTGCGCTGATCCGGCAGCAGCAGGACATCTTGCTCAGAATGGAGAAAATCAAAGGAAAAGAGAACAGGCAGGAAAGATCCGGGAAGAGGTAAAACGCGCTTATGAAGAAGTAAAGCGGTTGTCTGATCAGCTGGAAGCAGCAAAGCAGCATCATCTGCAGTTGGTAACGGACCTGGAAACCGCTGAAAAGTCAGCTACCGATCTGGTAGATCAGTCTACCAAGGATCTGGAAGACAGCATTTCCAATATCGAGGAGATCAATCGGATGGTACGCGCAAATCTGGATAAGGAGAAGGCCGAGGATGATGCAAAAGAATACCGTCGTCAATATGACCAGCTTTCAGAGAAAATTAATTCTGTCCGGGATAAAAAAGCGGAGCTGCTTTCATCTGCAGAGCTGCCACTTCCGGAACTGTCAGTAAAGGAAGGCGAGCTGGTGTATAAAGGGCAGAAATGGGACAACATGTCCGGTTCTGAACGGCTGATGGTATCAACTGCCATTGTCCGGAAATTGAATCCGGAGTGTGGCTTTGTTCTCCTGGACAAGCTGGAACAAATGGACCTGCAGACACTGCAGGAGTTTGGTTCCTGGCTGGAGGGCGAAGGGCTGCAGGCGATCGCTACCAGGGTAAGTACCGGGGATGAGTGTAGCATCATCATCGAAGACGGTTATGTGGTTGGACAGGCGCAGGCTGAACAGCCACAGCAGAATCATGGAAGGCAGGTGTATTTTAATGGAAATTATCAAAGGTGTGATTCCCTGTGCAAAAAAAGTTGTGGTTTATGGTCCGGAAGGAATTGGCAAATCTACGTTTGCCAGTAAATTCCCGGATCCGGTGTTCATTGACACTGAGGGTAGCACGAACTCAATGGATGTTGCCCGGTTGCCAAAAGCTACAAGCTGGCAGAACCTTCTTGACCAGGTGGACTACATCCGGACGCATCCGGACGTGTGTAAAACGCTTGTGGTTGATACGATCGACTGGGCGGAGTCTATGTGCATCCAGTTTATCTGCGATAAGCATCGGAAGTCTGGAATCGAGGATTTCGGGTATGGAAACGGCTATACCTACGTAAAAGAGGAGATTGGCCGGTTCCTGAACCGACTTTCTGAGGTGGTGGAAGCTGGTGTCAATGTAGTTCTTACAGCACATGCACAGATTAAAAAGTTCGAACAGCCGGATGAGCTTGGAGCTTATGACCGATGGGAACTGAAGCTTGGAAAGAAAACAACATCGCAGACATCGCCGCTGATCAAGGAATGGGCGGACATGCTGCTGTTTGCCAACTACAAAACATTTTCCATTGCAGTTGATGACAAGGGAAAGAAGAGGAAAGCGCAGGGCGGTGAGCGTGTCATGTACACTTCACACAACGCCTGTTGGGATGCAAAGAACCGTTTCGGTCTGCCGGATGAGGTTCCGTTTGACTACAAAGTCATTCAGAGCATTGTTGAACAGGGAAAAGCTTCCGCAGATATGAAACCGTACAAAGCTGCAGAACCATCTAAAACGGCGCCAGCTCCTGATCCCGTTCCGGAAGCTCCAAAGCCTGTACCAACAGAAGAAATAACGGGGGAGCAGATGAACCTTCCACTGGATGAGCCGCCTAAAGCGCCGGATCCTGCAGGGGAGAACAGTCTGGATCCGGAAATCCCAAAGGCACTGCGAGACCTGATGGAAACTTATCACGTAGATGAATGGGACGTGGAGAACGTCGTAGAAGCGAAAGGGTATGTTCCGGTCGGCACAAAGATCAAAGATTACGATGTCGTAAATCCTGGCATTATCGAGGGGCTTCTGGTAGCCTGCTGGGACCAGGTATATGCTGCAATCAAAGAAATGAAAGAAAAACAGGAAATTCCATTTAATTAAGGAGGAGAACAATTATGTCAGTAGAAGGAAGAGAACTTGGATGGATGATTCTATTAAACAAGATTCCCAGAACTTTGATCCAATCCCGGAGGGGGATTACAACGTAACCATCGAGAAATATGACCGCAGCAGATCCAAAGGAGAAGGAAAGCTCCCGCCATGCAATATGGCAGTCGTGTACTTTATTGTACACGGACCAGACCGTGAGATTACAATTCGCGAGAACTATATCTTACATAGCAGTCTGGAATGGAAGCTGTCAGAGCTGTTCCGTGGTGTTGGACTGAAAAAAGAGGGCGAAGAGCTCAGAATGGACTGGAATGCACTTCCGGGAAAAACGGCAAGAGCAAAAATCGGCGTGAAGCCGGGAATCAAAGATCCAAGTAAAAAGTTCAATTACATCGAAAAGCTGTATCCGAAAGACTCGGATAAGCCAGCATTTACGCCAGGGAGATTTTAAATGGAACTGAGACCGTATCAGAAAGAAGCAAAGGAAGCTATTTTTGAACAGTGGGACAGCGGGGTATCAAAAACCCTGCTGGTCCTTCCTACTGGATGTGGCAAGACAGTAGTCTTTGCCAAAGTAACAGAAGAGTGTGTCCGGCAGGGAGACCGTGTTCTGATCCTGGCACACAGAGGGGAGCTGCTGGAACAGGCTGCAGATAAACTGATGAAGACAACCGGTCTTGGTTGTGCGCTTGAAAAGGCAGAGAGTTCCTGCCAGGGGAGCTGGTTCCGCGTAGTAGTTGGTTCTGTGCAGACACTGATGAGAGAAAAACGTCTGAACAGCTTTGATCCTTTTTATTTTAATACAATCATCATTGATGAAGCCCATCACTGCATTTCGGACAGCTATCAGCGTGTGCTGCAGCATTTCCCGCATGCGCATGTATTAGGAGTAACAGCGACACCGGATCGCGGCGATATGCGGAACCTTGGGGCTTACTTTGAATCGCTGGCCTATGAATATACACTTCCGAAAGCAATCAAAGAAGGGTATCTGTCCCCAATCAAGGCACTGACTATTCCGCTTAAAATTGATATGAGTAGTGTATCAGTGCAGGCTGGAGACTTTAAAGCAAGCGAAATCGGCACCGCACTGGATCCATATCTGCAGGGAATCGCAGAAGAAATGCAGAAATACTGCATGGATAAGAAAACAGTGGTATTCCTTCCGCTGGTAAAGACCAGCCAGAAATTCCGTGACTTGCTGAATCAGTATGGATTTAGGGCGGCGGAAGTAAATGGAGACAGCCAGGACAGAGCTGAAATTCTGAAAGATTTTGATGCCGGGAAGTATAACGTGCTGTGCAATTCGATGCTCCTGACAGAGGGCTGGGATTGCCCGTCTGTGAATTGTATTGTGGTTCTCAGACCAACCAAGGTGCGGAGCCTGTATTGTCAGATGGTGGGGCGCGGTACCCGATTGTCCCCGGAAACAGGAAAAGACCATCTACTGTTGCTTGATTTTTTGTGGCACACAGAGCGGCATGAGCTGTGCCATCCGGCGAGCCTGATCTGCGAAAATGAAGAAGTAGCCCAGCAGATGACAGAAAATCTGGAAAAAGAAGCAGGCATGCCGGTTGACTTAGAAGAAGCAGAACAGAAAGCATCTGAGGATATCGTAGCACAAAGAGAAGAAGCTTTAGCAAAGCAGCTTGCAGAAATGAAAAAGCGTAAAAAGAAACTGGTGGATCCGCTGCAGTTTGAGATGTCCATCCAGGCGGAAGACCTGTCCAGCTATGTTCCTCTTTTGGGTGGGAAATGGGACCGCCATCTGAGAAGCAGAAAAAGACACTGGAAAAGCTGGGCATTATGCCGGATGAAATCGAGAATGCAGGAAAAGCAGAAAAGATCTTGGATCGATTGAGTAAAAGACGCACGGAGGGGCTGACGACACCAAAACAGATCCGTTTTCTGGAAAGCAGGGGATTTGAGCATGTAGGAACCTGGCAGTTTGAAACAGCAAAGAATCTGATCGACAGGATCGCAGCGAATGGCTGGCGGATTCCAATGGATATCAACCCGAGAGAATATAAAGGAGCTTAAAGAGTATGGAACAGAGGACGAGCCTTACAGAAATTATAGAACATATCAATCCATCTGAGCTTACTTATCAGGAATGGTGTTCTGTTGGGATGGCTCTGAAACAGGAAGGGTATCCGGTATCTGTGTGGGATGCCTGGAGCCAGAAAGATTACGGCAGATATCATGCAAATGAATGTGAGAAAAAATGGAGAACCTTTTCCGGCTCATCCTCACCGGTAACCGGCGGCACGATCGTACAGCTTGCCCTGGATCATGGATGGGTTCCGGAGAAGGGCCATGAACTGGATTGGAACGACAGTATCGCGGTGGACAGTGACCGTGTTGTTGTGGATAAAAACTGGCTGGAAGGGAAAGAGATACAGGAGCCTTCCAACTGGAATCCGGCGGAGCAGCTGATCACGTATCTGGAAACACTGTTTGAATCAGGAGAAAACGTAGGTTATGTTACCGGAAGTTGGGAAAAGACAGATGAAAAAGGTACGCGCTGGCTGCCACAAAAAGGCAGCTGGGACCGTACTGCCGGACAGTTGATTGAATTGCTGAACGACCGTAAAGGGGACATTGGCGCAGTACTTGGTGACTACAATCCGGAAGCCGGAGCGTGGATCCGCTTCAACCCGTTGGACGGAAACGGCTGTAAAAATGAAAATGTAACAGAGTACCGGTATGCTTTAGTAGAGTCAGATCATATGGAGCTGGAACAGCAGAACGCTATCTTGCGGGAGCTGGAGCTTCCAATTGCCTGCCTGGTATATTCCGGGAAAAAGAGCCTGCATGCTATTGTGCGGGTAGATGCGGCAGATTACAACGAGTATCGAAAACGGGTTGATTATCTGTATGAAGTCTGCCAGAAAAACGGAATCGACGTGGATACACAGAACCGGAATCCATCGAGACTTTCCAGAATGCCTGGTGTGCAGCGTGGCGAAAAAAAACAGTTCATCGTAGATACCAACATCGGAAAACAGTCCTGGAATGAATGGTATGAGTGGATTGAAGGCATCAACGATGATCTGCCGGAACCGGAAGGGCTGGAAAGCGTATGGGATAACCTCCCCGAGCTGTCGCCGTGTCTGATTGATGGGATCCTGAGAAAAGGGCATAAAATGCTTATTTCCGGTCCGTCTAAGGCAGGTAAGTCATTCCTGCAGATCGAACTGTGTATTGCCATTGCAGAAGGAAAGAAGTGGCTGCAGTGGCATTGCGCACAGGGACGTGTCATGTACGTCAATCTGGAGCTTGACCGGGCAAGCTGTCTGCACCGTTTTAAGGATGTATACGAAGCAATGGGCTTTACACCGGATAATCTGCAGAACATTGATATCTGGAACCTGCGTGGAAAGTCAGTCCCTATGGATAAGCTGGCACCAAAGCTGATCCGGCGTGCTGCGAAGAAGAACTATGTGGCTATTATCATTGACCCGATTTATAAGGTAATCACAGGAGATGAAAACAGCGCGGATCAGATGGCAAATTTCTGTAACCAGTTCGACAAAGTCTGCACGGAACTCGGATGCGCGGTGATTTATTGCCATCATCACAGCAAAGGAAATCAAGGAGGGAAGAAATCTATGGACCGTGCTTCTGGTTCCGGTGTATTTGCCCGTGATCCGGATGCTCTGCTGGATCTGATCGAGCTGGAGCCTACAGAAGCGCTGATGAAGCAGGAAGAAAATAAAGCGATCTGCAAGGTGTGTACGAACTATCTGGATGCGCATTTCAAGTGGGAGGAAGATCTTTCCCAGGACGATTTACTGAGCAGTGCGCAGATGATGAGCTACTGCGAGGCGCATCTGGACCGGTGGCAGAAGATAGCCCTGGATAAGCAGATCGCCGAGGCAAAAGCGGCAGTACAGGCCCATACGGCATGGAGAATCGAAGGGACACTTCGGGAATTTCCAAAGTTCGAACCGGTCAACATGTGGTTTGAGTATCCGGTTCACTGCCTGGATCAGATCGGCGTGCTGAAAGATCTTGAACTGGAAGCAGACAAACCGGCATGGCAGAAAGGTAGAGAAGCCAGAAAGAAACAAGGAGAGCAAGCGCGTAAAGCCAAAAAGGAAAAATATAAGATGGCGATAGAAAATTTCCGGTTTACGCATGAGGACAAATATCCGACGGTAAAGGAGCTGTATGAAGTCCTGAAATCGGATGCAGAAGCAACCGGCGAGAAATATCCGGAGGAAAAAACGGTTCGAAATTCATTAAAAGAAATCGGATTTATGGTAAATAAAGATACACGTTGTATTTGCCCGATACCTGAAACATTTTAGGTCATGGGCAAATGCCCGACACCTAAAATAACATAGGTCACGGGAATGCCCGTAATCATGGTAACGGGCATCGGGCAGAAAGTTGCCCGACACCTTGTTTTTAGGTGGCAGGAATGCCGCCCGGCACCTGTATATAAATATATACCCTAATCGGGCGGGAATGTGCGGGCATGCCCACCCTAAGTGTGGGGCGATTGAGTACGCCCCACAACGGTTAGGAGCATACCCACCCAGCACAGACGCGCAGGAAAGGAATGATAAAACATGTCACACGACAAACGACTCAAAATTGCGGGACAGATGCCTCCGCTTAGAAGAATCCCCTTTGGAGAAATTTATGACGCATCA
>ENA-OQIR01000780-OQIR01000780.1-human-gut-metagenome-genome-assembly--contig:-NODE-780-length-12641-cov-3.589819_pt1 | contig 12641 bp, 16 predicted proteins | sample MGYA00242580_ERZ504745 | MGnify/ENA primary metagenome ERZ504745 (study PRJEB26092, sample SAMD00036214) | human gut metagenome | host: Homo sapiens | study: EMG produced TPA metagenomics assembly of... | reverse complement strand
GACATCATCCTGGTCTCCAAGCTCGGCATGAGCTCAAGTTCCAGGCCGACGACGAGCAGCTGCGCCCGATGGGCCGCCAGACCGCCGGCGTGCAGGGCATGAAGTTCCGTAACGACGACAGCTGCTGGCCATGGATGTGGTCCCTGGCGACTCCGACAAGGACCTGTTCGTGGTCACCAACGAGGGCTTCGCCAAGCGCACCGCCATCAGCGAATACCGTCTGCAGGGCCGCAATGGCCTGGGTATCAAGGCCGTGCAACTGGTCGAGGGCCGTGGTGCTCTGGTCGGCGCGCTCGTGGTGTCCGAAGACGATCAGGTTATGGCCATCATGAAGTCCGGCAAGGTGATTCGCTCCAACGTGGACGAAGTCAAGCGCACCGGGCGCAACACCCAGGGCGTGACCTTTGCCAAGCCCGACAAGGGCGACACGATTCTCTCCATCGCCCGTAACGAGGAGAAGGACGAGCCCGAGGATGGCGGCGATGCCGCGGCGAACGGCACCGCCGAGACCGCACAATCCGGCGAGAATGTGAACAACGCGGACGAGGCGTGAGCAGCGTCCTGAAAAGCTGGTAGCCTCGCATACAGCAGAGGCTACCGCCAAGCCTGTTAAGGAGAAACGATGAGCGAGAATCTCGAAGACAACGAGCCCCGGATCATACCGCCGGCAGTCGGCAATACGCAGAACGAGCATGTCGAGCCGCTGATCGGTACTGAGCACGCTCCCCGCGTGGCACGCTCCGTGTCCAGCGATCCGGAAGAATCCGCGTTGCCTTCTTCAGGTGCCGCCACTCCCGTGCGTCCGGCACCTCGCCGTAGCGCCCCCAGGCTCGCCGCATGAGCTTGTCGCTGACCCGCGTGGATGCTTGGTCCGTGGCCAAGGTGACGTTCATGCTGTCCATCGCCGTGGCGATTATTCAGGTCGTTGCCTCCGCGATCGTATGGGTGCTGCTTGATGTGGTCGGTGTATTCAGCCAGATTACGCAGATTGTGTCTTCCACCGGTCTTGATGCAGGCGGTTTCGATCTCAAGAACGTGTTGTCCCTTACCACCGTGGTCTCCGGCGTCACCATCTTCTCGATTGTCGAAGTGGTGATCTTCACTCTGCTGGCCACCATTGCGGCACTGATCTACAACGTGGTCAGCTCTCTGGTCGGCGGTGTGCACGTTACGCTCGGCGACGACTGATATAGCTATACTGACGGAACTCTCCTCAGTGAACCGCACCCCGGTTGTTGGACTGAAGTAATTCAGATTCGATGATCGGAGGTGCGGTTTCTTATGTGTGGGGATCGCAGGCGTCGTTGCTGGGCCGAGACTTGGGACTCCGGCGACGCTGGGGGTGGCAGGCGTCGGTGTTGGGACAGATTTTGTATCTCTGACGACGCTGTGGAGGGCTTACCGTCGTCAGCGGTACAGATCTTGGAGTTCTGCCGACGCTGAGGGTGCGTTCTGTGTCGTATGCGTCCAATTCTTGGCCCTCTGCCGACGCTGGGCACAGCAAGCGTCGTTGCTGGGCCAAGTTTTGGACTGCCGCCGACGCAGAGAATGCACACAGTGGTGTTGGTCTGCCAGCGTGTGGCAGCTTGGCGCCGCTGGGGGGGAGTCATGAGTCCCATTCCAACTCCCCCTTATTGACCACTTAGGGGTGCATCCCAACACATGGGGTGCCACCCCTTTTTTCTTGTTGTGCTACGGGGTTCCAGTCGCATTTTTTTCGGTGATATTTTGAACGCGAAGACAGGCTGGGAAATGCCCGATAGTCGTGTTCCCCTCAGCAGGTGAAGCCCTGCTTTCAGGCTGCAAAACCGACTCGGGTGTTCCGAAAGCGGCTTTCGTTGTTGTACATCGATACATAAGAGAGAACACCCATGAAAACACCATTATTCGTGCTGCCGGTGTGCTGTTGGCTGCAAGCATGATATTTGGCGGTGCGGCAGCCACTGCATCGGCCGCGGAAGCAACGTCGCCGAGCACCGGCACCACCAGCAGCACGCAAGCCGCGGAATCCATCAATCGCGAATGGGTGCTGAATCCTGCGAACAACACTGAGCTGGCGGCTCTCGGCACTATACAAGGCGGATCCCAGACGTTCGACGGGCTGACCATCGATGCCACTGCAAACGGTGCCAAGTTTGCGCCGCGCGCCAATGACACCCAGATCAACGCCGGAACCATCATCAGCATCCCGGTGCCAGCCCACACCAATACAGCCACCATCACCCTTGCGTTGTCCGGCGGCACCACCACTATTACCGCGGATGCCGGTGAAGTGAGCAGCGACAACACAGTTATCGCCTTGCCTGCTGCGGAGTCGGCTCGTACGGTAAACGTCACCTTCACTGCCCAGACCTATCTCAACGGCATCGCCCTTGCCGAACAGCAGCCGGAACCCGAGTTCCCCGGTACGCCCACGGTCGCGGCCAAAGACACGAACTGGGACTTCACGGAAACCGGCATCGATCGACCGGCCGTGCAGGGCCTACCGACAACTACCAAGGCGTCGCCATCGACGCTCGGGCGCAAGGCGCCAAGTTCAACCCGCGTACTACCGCGGCAAGCGGCGGCAGCGATACTCAGGTGAACGCTGGAACCATCCTGTACATTCCGGTCGCACAGGCCGAGGGCGGCGCTACAGTCACCGTGAAGGGCCAGCTGTACGGTCCTACGCTCAAGCTCGACGGTACGGACATCACCACCGGCACTGCTGTAACCATCGCAACCGACAGCACGCGCTACGTGCCGTTCTCCGTTGAAGGCACGGGCAGCCTGTACCTGACCGGCATCGCCATCGACTACGCGGCCGGCTCCCCCGCCGCCGCCAGCCACACGGTCACCGTGGGCCCGAACGGCCAGTACCGGACCATTCAAGCCGCTCTGGATGCTAACGACTCTTCCGAAACCGACCGACTAGTGCTGAAGATCACTCCGGGCGACTATCGCGAGAAGATCACCGTGACCAAGCCGGGCGTCACCTTCGCCAACGCCGACGTGACCGCCAAGCGCGCGGTGACGATTCGCGCCAGCTACTATTCGTCCAACACATTCGATGCCGACGGCAAGTTTGTGCCGCAGGATGAATTCGACCTTGGCACCAACAAGTGCGCCACCGTGACCATTGGCGCGGGTGCCACAGGTTTCTCCGCCTACGGCATCACCTTCCAGAACGATTACAACGTGGTGGATCACACGGCGGCGGGCGAGCAGACGCCGGCCGTGGCGCTGAACACCCAGGCAGACAAGGTGTACCTGAAGAACAGCCGCATCATCGGCCGTCAGGACACTCTGTACGTGCAGGGCGCCGGCAACCGCGTGTACGTGGACGGCGGCTACATCGAAGGCACGGTTGATTTCGTGTTCGGCGACGCCAACGCCTACTTCGCCGGCACCGAGCTGCACATGGCCGCGTTCGCCGGCAAGAACAACGGCTACTTCACCGCCGCCAACACCAAGAAGTCCGGCGTGGGCCTGGTGTTTGACCGCTGCAACTTGACCGTTGCCGCAGCATATGACGACGATGCCAAGCTTTCGCTGGGCCGCCCGTGGCAGACGTTCGCGCAGTACACGCAGGTGCGTAAGGGCGACGGCAGCAGCTATGTGACCGGCGTGGATTTGGGTACGAAGAACTCGGCGTATACGGACACTTCCTCGGCCGTGACCTACCTCGACAGCACGATGTCCAGCAAGATCACCAAGAATCGTTGGAATGTGTGGACCAGCAAGAACCAGAGCGGCAAAAGCGTGGACGTGACCTTCCACGATGATGTGCGATTCGCGGAATACGCCAGCCACGATGAACCGGCGCGCTGCTTGATCCGGCTGATTATAAGAACGTCGTGCTCGGCTCGATGTCTGCTTTGGATGAGGCTCAGGTGCAGGCGAAGCGTGCTGAATTGCTCGCGGCACTGGCTTCGGCTCGGCGGCTGGTCAGTGGGTTGTGCCGGATGGCGCGTGGCCATTCGCTTACGACCCGAACTACTCGACCGGCACTGATGTGCAGCCGACTCAGCCGGGCGGCAACGCCTCGCCTAACGCGGATTCGGCGGCCAAGGCCGACACCATGCCGGAAACCGGCTCGGCCATCATTGCGGTGGTTGTAGTCGCCGTGCCGCTGCTCGTTGCTGGCTTGGCGCTGGTAGCAGTGCGCCGCAATCGCCAGCAGTGATTGAAAGCGTTGCTGCGAACCGGACCTGGTGACCTTGTAGACGGGGGGCTATCTCCGTTGAAAGAGGTACATTGATGGCTTTGCAGAAAGCCAACTGCTTTCAAAGGGGTACCTGAACCACGAAACCTCGAGTATAAGCGTTGCAATGACGGCGTTTATACTCGGGGTTTCCCATATTCAGTACCCCTCTGAATGCAGTTAGCTTGGATCGATGATCATATCCAAGAATTCACTCGTATAGTGGTGCGTAATGCTTACGTATTTGGGATAGCACTTGTTGCTCGTTGTACATATAGCAATGCCCTTGCCTCCTCACGGGGAAGCAAGGGCATTACGCTACTGCTTAGTACTGCTTAGTATTGCTCAGCACTGCTCAGCGATTGCTCAGCGGCAAGCGTCACAGCACGCCCTGGGCAACCATGGCGTTGGCGACCTTGACGAAGCCTGCGGCGTTGGCACCGAGCATCAGGTCACCCTCGTGACCGTATTCCTTGGCGGCGGCCAGGGAGTTGGCGACGATTTCTTCCATGATGGACTTGAGCTTGGCGTCGACCTCTTCGAAGGTCCAAGACAGGCGGTAGCTGTTCTGGCTCATCTCCAGGCCGGAGACGGCCACGCCACCGGCGTTGGCAGCCTTGGCCGGGCCGTACAGCACGCCGTTCTTCTGGTAGACCTCGATGGCCTCCGGGGTGGACGGCATGTTCGCACCCTCGACGACCACGGTCACGCCGTTGTCCACGAGCTTCTGTGCGGATTCGCCATCAACCTCGTTCTGGGTGGCGCACGGCAGAGCGATGTCGCCCTTGACGGTCCACACGCCCTTGCTGCCCTCGTGGTACTCGGAGCCCGGAACGCGCTCGGCGTATTCCTTGATGCGGCCGCGCTCGACTTCCTTGATCTGCTTGACGACCTCGACGTTGATGCCGTTCGGGTCGTAGATGTAGCCGTTGGAGTCGGAGACGGTGACGACCTTGGCGCCCAACTGCTCAGCCTTCTGAGCGGCGTAGGTGGCCACGTTGCCGGAGCCGGAGATCACGACGGTCTTGCCCTCGAAGGAGTCGTTGCGCAGCACGCGCAGGGCTTCCTGGGTGTAGTAGCACACGCCGTAACCGGTGGCCTCGGTGCGGGCCAGGGAGCCGCCGAATTCCAGACCCTTACCGGTCAGGACGCCGGAGTACTCGTCGCGGATGCGCTTGTACTGGCCGAACAGGTAGCCGATCTCACGACCACCGACGTTGATGTCGCCGGCGGGAACGTCGGTGAACTGGCCGATGTGGCGGCTCAGCTCAGTCATGAAGGCCTGGCAGAAGCGCATGACCTCAGCGTCGGACTTGCTTCGGGTTGAAGTCGGAACCGCCCTTGCCGCCGCCCATCGGCAGCGTGGTCAGGGAGTTCTTGAGAATCTGCTCGAAGCCAAGGAACTTGACGACGGACTCGGTCACGGTCGGGTGGAAGCGTAGTCCGCCCTTGTACGGGCCAATGGCGGAGTTGAACTGGATACGGTAGCCGCGGTTCACCTGAACCTTGCCCTCGTCGTCAACCCAGGCCACGCGGAACTTGATGGTGCGCTCCGGCTCGACGATGCGCTCCAGTACACCGGCCTTCTCGTACTCCGGGTGCTTCTCGACAACCGGCTGCAGGGTCTCGAAGACCTCGCGAACGGCTTGCAGGAACTCCGGCTGATCGCCGTCACGGGCAACGACCTGGTCGTAGACACGCTTGATGTACTCGTCAGTGAGCATGATTCTCCTCGATTTGCTAGGGAATTAAGACGGTTTTATTCTATGCGCGCAGGCCCTTGCTGCATAGAGTCTCGCTCGGATAACGGGAAAGCTATCGGCGTGGTTATGGGGTGGTTCAAGTTTCCGTTTGTTAGATTTTTCGGCGATTGCTGGATGTCTGTCTGTGCGTGAATCGGGTCGAAATGGAAGCTGCATCACACCGAAGGTGCGTTCATATAGTGGACATAAAGGTGGACTTGGGTGATGTCGGATGTGCCCGTTGGGAATCGTGCGCCGTAGGGGCCGAGGTCTTCGGCGCGCAGGTTACCGGGTTCGCGGTCAGTGCGCGAAGTAGGTCTGCAGAATCATCGTGGTCTCGGTGCTTACCGGCACCGTGCGGTGGATGAGATTGAGCAATTCCTCAAGGGCGGTGGGGGAGGCCACGCGTACCACCAGTACGAAGCTGGGGGCGCCGGCCACCGAATAGCAGGAGACGATGCCGTCGATATTGTTCAGCTTGTCCGGAATCGAGGATTCGGCTGAGTAGTCGAGCGGGGTCACGTTGACGAACGCGCTGATGGGCAAGCCGCGCTGCTCTTGGTCGATGATGGCCTTGTATCCCTTGATGATGCCGCGCTTCTCCAGCTTCTGCACGCGCGACTGGGCGGCGGAGACGGACAGTCCGGTCGCCTGGGCCAGTTGCGCGAGCGTGGCGCGGCCGTCGGCCTCCAGCATGGTGAGGATGCGCTGGTCGGTCTCGTCAATCGCGGTCATGGTGTCTTCTCCGTTCGTTGTGCTCTGTGTTCACTGTACCTGTTGCCGGAATGCGATGGCTTTCCGATTTTGCCTGGTAATTTCAGTAGTTCTTCCTGTGTTTTCTGTTGTGTGGTGGAATGTTTATGCCTAAAGTCCTAATTGAATGTAATAATTCCTTCTGAAATAAGAGAACGACGAAATAATTCCATTGAGGAGGGATGATATGCAGAAGTTTTCCAACATGCCTCTGTCCGAAGTTGCATCTGCTGCTGTGCCTGCTGCCAGACGGGTTGCTGTGCCGACCGCCAAGCCCGCGAGCTTGTCCGCCGAAGCCCTGAATATCCCGCGCTCCGGCATCCGAGACGTATTCGACCGTGTAGAGCGCGTGCCTGACGCGATTTCACTGACCGTGGGGGAGCCCAGCGCCACGGCCGCGCCGCATATCGTGGCGGCCGCTTGCGAGGCCGCACAGGCTGGCCGCACTCGGTACACCAACGTGCTCGGCGTCCCCGAATACCGCAAGGCCGTGGCCGATTACTCCGCCCGTGTGAAGGGACTCACTTATGATCCCGAAACCGAGATTCAAGCCGTTGACGGTGCCACGATTGGCCTGTTTCTGGCGCTGAAAGCGTGGTAGGCACCGGCGATGAAGTGATTATTCCCTCGCCGTTCTTCACTTCCTATGACGCCGAAGTGATGCTGTGCGGCGGCCGCCCGGTCACCGTGGCGCTGCGTCCGGAGCACGGCATGCGCGTGAACGCGGCGGACATCGAAGCGGCGATCACCCCGCGCACCCGCGCCGTAATCATCAACTCACCCGCAATCCGACCGGCGCGGTAACTTCTGCCGCTGAACTGGCGCGTATTGCCGAAGTATGCAAGCAGCACAATATTTGGGCCATCTCCGACGAGGTTTACCATCGTTCGTGTTTGGGGAAACGTTCGGGGAAACGCTTGGGGGAGAGGCAGCCGTGGCACCATCGATTGCCGCGGTGCCGGGCATGAAAGACCGCACCATTGTGGTGGAAAGCCTGTCGAAAACCTACGCGATGACCGGCTGGCGCATCGGCTACCTGCTGGCACCCGAAGCGGTCATCGAACAGACCGGTAAAATCGCCGAACTCATGCACTCCTCGGTGAACTCCTTGGCGCAATACGCAGGCGTGGCAGCACTGGCCGGTCCGCAGGATCATGTGGCCGCCATGCGCGAGGAATACCGCGCCAAGCGCCAGATCGTGCTGGACGGTCTGGCCGGATGCCCGGTATTGCGCTTGATTGAACCGCAAGGTGCGTTCTACGCCTTTGTGGACGTACGCCTGACTGGCCTTGACTCCGGTGAATTCGCAGACCGTCTGCTGGACGAAGAGCACGTGGCCGTGGTCCCCGGCGAGGCCTTCGGCGAGGAGGGGCGCGGCTTCGTGCGCCTCTCCTACGCCGGAGATGCCGGCGAGCTGCGTGAGGGCGTCGCCCGTCTGCGCGCATTCGCCGAACGGGTATGGAACCCCATCACCGGCCACCACACCGCCACCTATCACCCCATGGAGGTGCTGGCCTGAGGCTTAAAGCGAGGCTAGGCCGCCAATTCAGACTCGTCGGCGCGAGCGATGGCCTGCTCGTAATCCTTGGTGCCTTTGAACACTTCCTTGGTCCACGGGTTGATGCCCTGCTTCTTGGCGCGTAGCAGGATGTAGCCAAGTGCCAGCACATTGGCCGCCAACGCGATTAACGAGACTGCAAGGTTCACATTCGGATTGTTCACGGACTGGGTGGAGAACATGGAATAGTCCTGGAACATCGGGAACACCTGCGCGAACATGCACCAGATGGCCAGCGTGTTGGCGCGGTTCTGAATCCAACCGCCCTTGTTCCAGAAGAAGTTGGCCACGGTGGGTGCCAGCAGCAGCGCCAGGCCGCAATACCAGGCGTGGGTGGGCAGGCAGTTGTAGGTGTAGCAGAAGTTCCACAGGTCGTAGGCCACGATGAACACCCAGGTCATGTCCGGCCAGAGCATGTCGTCCTTCTTCTTGGAGGCGTAGATGCCGAACCAGCCGGTCATGCAGAAGATGTTGAGCAGGCCGGCCACGCCGTTGAAGACGTTGTGCCAGCCACCGTACAGGGTCACGCCTTCGGTGGAGATCCACGTGGTGCCCCAGCCGCGGATGGCGGATTCGAAGTCGGACACTACGGCAATGAGGATGTTGATGGCCACGATCACGAACGGGAAGCACTTGAACCAGTGCGATTTGCCGATGGATCCCCACTTGTATTTGAGGGCCATGAAACCGATGCAGCCGATGGTGGCCGCGTACAGCTTGGCATAGTGGAACCAGCTGGTCATGTGTACGTAGGTCGGGTTGTTGAGGGCCCAGTCGGCACCCATGGCGGCGGCCGTGTAGATGGTGATGAAGTAGACGGTCAGCACGGCCGGTATGACGAGGAAGGCGATAACGCCACCGGTTTTGGTGCGGCGGGCCAGTTCGTTGGCGCCGATAAGACAGCAGAAGACGAGTATCCATCCGATCCATTGGTAGATGGCGTTGTCGCCGTAGACCTGAAACAGCATAAGCGGTCCTTTCCGTGTGTGCGCTGTGCGCCTCGCAGTCCTCCATTGGGTTGCTGAGACGCTATAGACGCCGCTATGTTGACGCAGCGTCAATTTCTCTCACGGCACAGTCTAGCCTCAAGTTGACATCGCGTCAAAACAACCGCATTAAGGCTGCCGCGTTTCGTATCGTTACGCGTAGGGGCTGGCTGAGGCGTAATGCTGAAGAGTAACATTGAAGCAATGGCAATCAAGCCGATTTGAGGAAGAGAAGCACACGATGGCGTACTGCGGCCACTGCGGAAATAGAGTTGATAGGCCGGCACGATTTTGCCCGGCATGTGGAGCGTCTGTAGACAGCGCACCGGTTGCGTCTGTACCAGTGCCGGCCGCATCGTCAGCCGTACCGACTGCGTCGATACCGGCACCTGCTGTGCCAGCGCCTTCAGTACCACCATCGATACCAGCCGCGCCGGTTGCCCCATCGGTTTACGCCGCGCCCGCTGCCCCACAGCCGGCACCAACTGCTCCCTTGCCAGCTTTGCCGATTCCCGCTCCTGCCGCATATCAGGCGACTGATGCAACCGCCGTCCTGGCACCGCCGCGCAAATCCAGCAAGAAGCTGATCGCCGTTCTCTGCGCATTGCTTGCGACGATTCTGGTGGCGGCCTTGGCATTCATCGTCCCCAACTTCACCGCCGTCAAAGCGATGCTGGGCTTCCAGCCCACCAATCCGCTGGTCGTCACCTTCGACGCGATCAACTCGCTGTCCACTCTGCGCAGCACCAAATACGAACTCAGAACCCACAGCAGCACTGACGACTCCCTTGACGCGCGGATGTCTGGCATGTATTCGCTGGGGCAAAACCACCAATGACTCCTCCGCGTCTGTGACCATCAAGACAGATGAACAGGCAACAACCTCGCTTGGCACAAAGGCGCATTCGCCGGGAAAAACGTTTGGTATGATGACGACCCCTACTACATCTACTACCCGGCCGACCAATATGAAGATGACTTAAGGAACGGCGTTGGTAGTGATGTGGCGGACTTGATATTGAACGTCAAGGATGCGTTGGTCAAGAACGGTGCTTGGGACATCACCGGCGCGGAGCGAACGTTCTACGATCAGCTGGACAAGATGAACGACGATGGGTACTCGAACGACATCGACCGGGCCAAGGGCACGAAAACGTCTGCCGAGGTGAAGGCCGAGGCCAGCAAATTCATCCAACAATATCTCGGCGTGGAGCTGGAAGATAAGAATGTGCGCAGCCAGCTGTTCCCGAATACATCGTCTGCCAAGTCTGCCGGCAACACGCAGCTCTCGTATCAAATCGATGTCAAGGCATTGGCCCAGCACTTTGTGAATTACTGGATCAGCATGAAGCGCAGTATCCGCATCTGAAATCATGGGTGATTCAGCAGATCGAGGATACCGGTGTGGGCGATGCTGAAGGCGAGTACCGTCAGGCGCTCGACAATGTGCGCAACTGGGACTTCGGCACGGATGAAGAGCCGGATATGCCGACTATCACCGTGGATCTGAACTACGGCAGGAAGCGTCTGATGAGCTCGATTGCCGTAAGCGTGTCCGGCAAGGACGAATACGGCGACTCCTACAAAGGTTCGCTGTCGTTGACGCTCAGCCAGCAGAACGCGGTGTCTGTGGACGACCCCGATTTGACTGATACGGTGAGCAAAGCCAAGGACAACAACGAGCTGGATCTGTCTTGAGCAGAATCAGAATGTGCGGAACGCCGTGAACAGATCATCGACGTGACGTCGCATGTGATTCACAGAACGGGTTTTGGGGCTTTTCCGTTCGTCAGGTAGCCGAAGCATGCGGATTGACCGAGCCGGCGGTCATATACCATTTCAAGAACAAAGTCGGCTTGCTGATTGCCGTGCTGGAGCATCGTGATCGGGAAGACATGGCTACGTTTGCCCATTCTCTTGGCGTTGAACCTGAGGATATGTGGAGCGGCAACGCGCAGTTCGGCATTCGTGATATCTGTGCTGCCTTATGGAGCGCAATGCGGCTCAGCCAGAGATGGTGCGGTTGTATATACCGTGCTACAAGGCGAATCGTTGAACGAGCATCATCCTGCCTATGAGTATTACCAAAAACGAGAACATCGCGTGATGGACACCTTAACCCGAGCAGTCGAGCGTGACGGTTTGGCAGATCCTCGTCGCGAGGCGCGGACTGCTTTGTCGATGATGAACGGCATTCGGGTCCGTTTGGCTCAGGGATCGGGCATCGGTCGATTTAGTGGCCGATTGGAATGCCTATGCCGACTTCCGGTGGCCTCGACAGTCGTGAGGCAATAAGACTTTTCTCGTGAGATACGCTATCGGCGTGTCGTCATCTTTTTGTTGCAATACGCAGAAAATGCAAGAACAAAAACCCTTGGAATCGGACTGATTCCAAGGGTTTTGTTGTGTCTGTGGAGCTAGCCGGGTTCGAACCGGCGACCCTCTGCTTGCAAAGCAGATGCGCTACCAGCTGCGCTATAGCCCCGTGAGAAAAAAAGAGCGGCTCGCGGCCGCTTCATTTTTCCTGTGGGCCCGGGAGGACTTGAACCTCCGACCTCATCCTTATCAGGGATGCGCTCTAACCAGCTGAGCTACGGGCCCGATCCATACGCTTCAAAAGCGCACAAGTGATTACAATACCATTGAACGGCGGTATGTCAATAACGGCGTGTCGCGATTGTCGCTTGCGCCATGATTGCCGGCGCAGCGGAGCATGACGAGTGCGATGAGGCTGTTCGCGTGGTGGAAGCCGTAGGCCATGCGGATGGTGACCTTGATCCTGTTGTCGGACGCCTCGAGCCTGGCGTTGGAGTAGCCCAGCTCGATGGTCCTGAGGATGTCGGGCCACGACGGCGGATCTTCCGGGATGGCTTGCCGCTCTCGTACAACTGCACGATCTGCCGTTTGAACGCCTCGTCGTAGTGGCGGGGATGTTTCGGGTCGGCCATCGTCGGCCTCCAATCTCATGTCATTCGTCCCTCATCGGACTGTCTAATACGTTGTAGCCAATCCACGGCGTCACATCGTCAGGCTGTCCGGGTCGAGGAGGAAATCGTAGACGCTCATCGTGAGGATGCCGTGCTCGTCGCGGACGGGTTTGACCACGTCGCGTACGAGGACGATCTTCTGGAAGCTGTCGTCGATCTCGAGCAGCGAGGCTTCTCCTGCGCGACCTTCTCCGGTGTGGGCAGTTGGTACGCGGATTGGTCAGGGCGCCGATGGAGGAGGCCAGCACGTCGACCAGGTCGTCGAGCTCCTGCGACCTGCGCAGCCCGTTGCGCATGCGCAGCAGCCCGTTGATCACCCCGTACAGACGGGGCGGCTCCTCGCCGCGCGTACGAACGCAGTTCATGAAGAATTACGAGTGATTCGTCGAAGTCTTCGGCGTTACGGCCGCCGCCTGAGCCAGGGCGGCGGCC
>ENA-OQIR01000779-OQIR01000779.1-human-gut-metagenome-genome-assembly--contig:-NODE-779-length-12649-cov-5.089043_pt1 | contig 12649 bp, 14 predicted proteins | sample MGYA00242580_ERZ504745 | MGnify/ENA primary metagenome ERZ504745 (study PRJEB26092, sample SAMD00036214) | human gut metagenome | host: Homo sapiens | study: EMG produced TPA metagenomics assembly of... | reverse complement strand
AAGCTGCTGCAGCGTGAGGTCAACTCCCCGATCGTGCTTCTCAAGCTCGAAGGCAAGTTCGACGCTATCGTCCTCGTTGACGGTGGCGGCACCACCGGCCAGGCTGGCGCAATCCGCCTGGGCGTTGCCCGCGCTTTGAACGCCATTGATCGTGATGCGAACCGCGCAGCCCTGAAGAAGGCTGGCTTCCTGACCCGCGACGCTCGCGTCGTGGAACGCAAGAAGGCCGGTCTGCACAAGGCACGTCGCGCTCCGCAGTTCTCGAAGCGCTAAAGCTTTACGGCTTATACGAAACCCCTCGGAAATTCGTTTTCCGAGGGGTTTCTTGGTATTTGAGCGATTCAAGCAGCTCTTGATGGAATCAAGCGGTCGGCATCTGCTTCATCGCACTGATACTCAACGCCGGAAGCGTCCACAATGTCGGATCGTCTTCCGACAATCCATCGTCGGCGGATTGCAGATTTGCTTCATCGTCTTGCGTCTGCCAGTACATCATATTGATGCGGTGCAGATGATTGCGCAATCTGCCTGCCGGCTTGTTTTCCGACTCCTCGTCGAATTCCGACACCCGTTCGATGGACGTTCCCAAACCGGGATATTCTCCAACAATCTCAGCCGAGGACCAGACCATCTCCCATTCAATGCCTTTCGGAAGATGGAAACGCGTAACTTCGTCAGATCCATTGATCAGAATTAGCAGGGTCGGCTCGTCGGGGGAGAGCAGCTGCATGGCGAACGAGCGTACGGAAGGATTCGTCCAATCCGAATCGTTCGGCATCTGCCCGTCCGGAAGATACCAATGCACGCGATCGGATTTCTTCAGTAAACCGATTTCGCTCAGGCGAGTGAAGAAATCCTCATGATTGTACAAATCGAGGGATTTCCGCAATGTGATCAAGCGTGACATTAGATTGAATTGCTTCAATTCCGGCGTTTGCTCGGTGCTGTACAGCCAATCCCAATCAAGCCATGTAGTGTCGTTGTCTTGCGTGTAGGCGTTGTTGTTGCCGTTTTGCGAATTGCCGAATTCGTCGCCGGCGAGCAGCATTGGCGTGCCCAACGACAGTAGGAGCGTGCCCAGCAGGTTCATGATGGCGCGCTGGCGCTGCCGTACGATGATTGGGTTGCTGCTGGGGCCCTCGTGGCCGAAATTGACGGAATGGTTGTCGTTTGTTCCGTCGTGGTTGTTTTCGCCGTTGGCCTCGTTGTGTTTGCTCTTGTACATGGTCAGGTCGGCGGTGGTGAAGCCGTCGTGGCAGGCCACATAGTTCACGGAGGCGGTCGAACCGCGGCCGGGGTCGGTGGCGAACAGGTCGGAGGATCCACATAGTCGTGTGGCCATGTCTTGCATGGTCATTTCGCCGTGTTCGCCGCCGCGCGCGCGATTCACATCGGTCAGCCAGAATTTGCGTGTGCAATCGCGGAAACGGTCGTTCCATTCCGCGAAAGGAATGCCGAATTCGCCGGTACGCCAGCCGTTCGGGCCGCAATCCCATGGTTCCATGATCATTTTGAGATTGCCGAGCAGCATGTCGGAGCGCAAAGCGTACAGGAATGGATGGTAGCGGGTGAATTCACCGTCGAGACGTGCAAGCGTCGCCGCGAGATCGAATCGGAATCCGTCGATGCCAATGCGTTTGGCCCAATAGCGCAACGAATCCACGGCGAACGTGGTGACGTGCGTGTTGGTGAAATCAAGCGTATTGCCGCAGCCGGTGGTATCGTACAGGCGACTCATCTTGTCTTTGGTGCGTCGATAGTACGACAGATTGTCAAGTCCACGCCAACATACGGTCGGTCCTTCCGGTCCGGATTCGCAGGTGTGGTTGTAGACCACGTCCATAATCACTTCGAAACCGGCCTCGTGCAATGCGCGCACCATGTCAATGACTTCCTGGCGTACGGCGGCGGCGCGGCTCCTGCGAGCGTTTGGTGGCATATGAGGCTTCCGGTGCGAAATAGCCAAGCGTCGAATAACCCCAATAGTTGACGCGTCCACGTTCCTGCAGGAAGAGTTCGGACTGTTTGGTTGGATCGGCAGCAGTTCGATGGAGGTGACTCCTAGATCCTGCAGGTAGGAAAGCGTCGCCGGATGCGCCAATCCTGCATAGGTGCCGCGAAGTTCTTTGGGCAGCCATGGCGCATTGGCGGTGAAGCCTTTGACATGCAGCTCGTAAATCACGGTTTTGCTCCATGGCACATGCGGATGCGACGGTTCGCCATCATGCTTGTTGGCAGCGCGGTCGTCTATGGCTACGGAAACGGGAACATGGCCTACGGAATCGATGGTGCTCATCGGTCCGAATGGTGATCCTTTGACTTTGCCGTTCGCGATTTCGCATTTGTAGGAGAATGCTCCGGGGTTGAGGTCTATTGATCCTTCGATGCCTTTGGCATAGGGGTCGAGCAGCAGCTTGTAGGGGTTGAAGCTCACGCCGCGGTCAGGGTCCCAAGGGCCGTTGACGCGGTAGCCGTATTGCATGCCATCCCATGCGTGGGGGATATGCACGTACCACAAGCCATAATTGGGGCCGTCCATGCGAAACAGCGTTTCACGCAGGTTGAGCGAGGGAATGCGTCTGGTGCAGACGCGTTGCTTCATCGCCTGGTCGATGAAGGTGAGTCCCGGCTCGTTGAACAGACGGACTGCATCGGCATAAAAGGCACTTGGTTGATCGAGGGGTTCAAGAACGCAGAACCATACCTGATCGGCGGTTTCGGAGCGGACGATGGCGTCGGCGCCACCGTCATCGGTGAAGTAGAGACCTGGTCGGGTTGCGTAGCGGTGCAAAGGTGGGTTCTTCATAACCTCATTCTAAACACTTTGAAATTATCTGTTGGCTTGCTATGTCGAGGCTGTCGACGCTCGTGCCGGTCTGATCCAGCCGTGAGCTTGAACTCGAGCAGGTGCAGGACTTCCTCGACGGCAAAAATCGCCACCGCTTCCAAGGCTGTCGTCAAAATCGGTGCCTGACGTTGTTTATTCGTCCTGAACAGCCTGGAATTAGCAAAAAAGTGTCACAATATGACGGTAAATGCGCCGCTGACATCGCCGCATAGCGCATATCCTAATCACAAAAGGGAAAACAATCGTATTCATCGTTATCAGGAGGTAATTTTATGACGAAAGCAATGTCTGAATTCACTACCGATCTGCAGCATTCCGGCATGCCGGCGAAGGATCTCGACGAAACCATCGAATTCTATACGAAGAAGCTTGGTTTCGAATTGGCCGGACTGTTCCATAACGGCGAAAACCGTTGCGCATTCCTGCGTTACGGCCATCTGACCATCGAAACATGGAGGGTGATCCGGCTCCGCTGACTACTGGTGCCATTAATCATTGGGCATTCGACACTCCCGACATCGAAGCCGCATTCGACAACGCGAAGAAACTCGGACTGAATTTCAAAGATAACGAAATCCAGCATATCGACAGCTTCTGGGAGCACGGCATTCGTTACTTCAATGTGTACGGACCGAACGGCGAAACCATCGAATTCTGCCAGATTGTCAAATAACTATCATTAGATGAGTACCGTCAAATAATCGCTGAAAACAAATACAGCAAGCGAAGCAGGCGGAAGAAAACAAAGAAGCGTGCGCTGAACCTTATATACGGGTTCGGCAACACGCTTCTTTTGTTATGCAATCGATGCGATTAATGCGATTAATATGTGCGCAAAAGCGGTCACATATCGCATAATTCGCGTACGTAAGGCTCCACAAAGCGCAATGCCGCGCCGATAATGTCTTGATGGTCGAGCGCCATCCCCTTGCGCAGGGTGAAATCCGTGGTGCCGAATGGCGTATGTTCTACCACGCGTTCGCGTAGTCCGGCCATATCGTCATCGTCGAGATATTGTGCTGCCTCACCGCTGATAATCACGTCGCCGGCCAATACCGAGCGAATATTCGTTACCGCCAGCGCCACATAATCCAGCCATTGCGAGAATCGTTTGCGGTGCTCCTGCTCGCCTTGTTCCAACACCGAGAAGAAGCCGGGCAGGCTTTCGCCGTCCTCCATCAGCGTTTCCGGCGAGCAGTAGGTGTCCATGCATCCCAATTGCCCGCAATAGCAAGGGGTTCCGCCTGGAATCAGCGTCATATGTTCGATTGAGCCATTGCATTGGTTTGGCCCTTGGTAGAGCGATCCGTCCACGATGACCGCGCCTCCTGGGCGTCGTTCGAGGTAGATGCAGACGGCATCCTTCAGATTGTGGTCGAACCAAAGTTCCGCCATGGCAGAAGCGTCGAAATCGTGAATCATCAGCGACGGATAGTTGAGGCCGTGGCTGAGTTCGCTGAGTTTCAGGCCGGTGTTGTTCATGATTTTGCCGAAGGTGATCGACTGCCCGTCTACCGATACGATGCCTTGCATGCAGAAGGCCACGCCTAGCACCGTGCTGCCTTGTTTCGCCAGTTCCTGCGCGAAACCGTTGATGATGCCGTTCATGCGCTGGTAGTAGCGTCGTTGTTGCGATAGGGGAGTGTGCGCTGTCTGGTGGCCACGGATTTGCCGTTCAGATCAATGGCGATGGCCGTGATTCGTGTGGTTTGGATTCGCACGCCGATAGCCACACTGGAGTGTGCCGCGAATTCGTAGATTTGCGCTTTGCGTCCACCGGTGGATTGCTGCATCTCGCCTTTGACGATGAGCCCGTCGGCTCCATGGCGCGTAGATTCTGCGTGATGGTTGGTAGGCTGAGCCCTAATTCGTGTTCGAACATCTGCTTGGTCGCCGAACCTTGGGTGTAGATGAACGCGGTCATGGCCTTGAGATTGGCTTCTTTGACCGATAGGGCGGATTGGGCTTTCACTGGTTGATCCTTCCTGCGCAACTTCTTTTTCAAGACTACTTCATAAAAGTCCTTTCCTTATGTCTCGTGTTGGTCTGAGATATCAGGTATTGCAAAAAAGTATCAAAAATAGCTGTGCATAAAGGATTTTCTGCCACTTTTCTGCGTCGAAAATATGTTTATCAACAAAAAAGTTGAGACGGTGACAACGACGTTCTACCAAGAAAAGAGACATGTTATGAAGATAGGTCTGCCGCGCACGCTATTGGCCGGCTTGGTCGCCATAGCGGTGTTCATGACTGGCGATGGCTTTGAATTGACTTTTTTGTCCAAATACATCGTGGACCAGGGATTCAGTTCTTCACAATCGTCGCTGATGTTCACCATGTACGGGCTGATGGCTGCGCTTGCTGGCTGGGCGTCCGGTGTGCTAGCTGAAATGTTCGGTGCCAAACGCATCATGCTTATCGGCGCGAGCGCTGGGTCGTTTTGCACCTGCTGTTCGTCGGTGTGGCGCTGCCGAGCGGCGTCTATCCGCTGATGCTAGGCGTGTATGCGTTGCGAGGTGTTGGCTACCCGCTGTTCATTTACTCGTTCGTGGTGTTGATGGCGCAAACCATCGATCCCGCCAAGCTCGCGTCGGCTATGGGGTGGTTTTGGGCCGCCTACTCGTTCGGCATTGGCGTATTTGGCGCATATTTGCCGAGTTTCACCATTCCGCTGGTGGGGGAGTACTACTCGCTGTGGCTTTCGTTGCCGTTCTCTATAGCTGGACTGCTGATTTGCCTGCTGCTGGTGCCGAAAAGCAAGGGTGCTGACACCTCTTCCATGAGCAATGCCGACAAGCTGCGCGAGCTTAGTCGAGGAGCCACCATTCTGGTGCATAATCGCCAAATTGCATTGGCTGCGGTGGTGCGTGTGATCTGCAATCTGACGTTGTATGGCTTTCCCGTCATCATGCCGCTCTACTTAGCTACTACCAACAATGGTGGCGGAGCTTGGTTTGAGGTTTCGCAATGGAGTCAGATTTGGGGATTCCAGTTTGTGGTCACCATTTTTGGCAATGTGTTCTGGGGTCGTATGGGCGATTCGTATGGTTGGATGAGGCAAATGCGCTGGTTTGGCTGCTGGTTCTGTGTGATCGGCACGCTGGGCATGTATTACATTCCGCAGTTTTTCGGGGCGAATATGGTGCTTATGTGCGCTGATGCGGTTGTTCTTGGATTGGGAATTTCCGCTTTCGTTCCTATGGGAGCCGTGTTTCCCGCGTTGGCACCGGAACATAAGGGTGCTGCGATTTCCGCGCATAATCTCGCTTCCGGCCTGACTACGTTTTTCGGTCCGCTGATTGCGACGGTGCTGATTTCCACTGTCGGATTCGGCGGCGTGTGCTGGACGTATGCGATCTGTTATGCGATCGGATCGTTGGCCACGTTCGGCATTCATCCTCATCAACCCGGATTTGACGATCGCGGCCATCGCATTGTCACGATCGGACGTAACTAATCGCAATTGAATATCAATTGCTCAAGCATCATCATTTTTCTCAAAAAAACCATTATCCACAAAGGAGAATAATCATGAAGCAGTCGTTCTCGAAGAGCAGGGCGTCATCAATGTGCGTGAGGTACCTGACGCCCCCGCACTTGGTCTGGGCGAGCTGAAGATCGCGCCGCATACTGTTGGTGTGTGCGGTTCCGATCTGCACTATTACACGCATGGTCGCGTGGGTAAATATGTGGTGAAGCAGCCGATGATTCTCGGTCATGAGGCTTCCGGCACGGTGGTTGAGGTCGGTCCTGGCGTCGAAGGCTTCAAGGTGGGCGATCGTGTGGCCATGGAGCCCGGTATTCCGGATATGAGTTCGCGTGCCAGCAAACTGGGCATGTATAACGTCGATCCTGCGGTGCGTTTCTTTGCCACTCCGCCGATTGATGGCTGCCTGTGTGAAACGGTGAACCATCCTGCGGCGTTCACCTACAAGCTGCCCGACAATGTGAGCTTCGGTGAGGGTGCGCTGCTTGAACCGTTGGCTGTGGGCATGTGGTCCGCCACCAAGGCTCGTATCAAGCCGGGCGATGTCTGCGTGGTCACTGGATCGGGCACGGTTGGCATGCTGACTGCGTCGTGTGCGTTGGCGGGTGGCGCTTCTAAGGTGCTGATTTCCGATGTGTCGGCAATCAAACTGGCGATTGCGGCCAGATTCCAGGTATTATTCCGGTGGATCTCACCAAGGAGGATCTGGTGGAGCGCGTCCGAGAGGAAACGGGCGGTTGGGGCGCTGATGTGGCTTTCGAATGCTCGGGCTCGCCGAAATCGTATGAGACGTTCTGGAAGCTGATCGCTCCTGGTGGCGCTGCCGTTATCGTTGGCATTCCGGTCAATCCGGTGGCTATCGACATTACGGAGCTGCAGGCTACCGAGGTGCGCATTGAAAATATCTTCCGTTATGCCAATGTGTATCAGAAGGCCATTGACCTCGTGGCTAACGGTAAACTGAATCTGAAGCCATTCATCACCGACACCTATGCGATGGAGGATGCCAAGGCGGCGTTCGATCGCATGGCTGAGGGGCGTCCTGGAGACATCAAGCTGCAGATTACCGTGAATAACGACTGACGTTACGCACGTTACGGAACGACGAAAGGGGTCTGTGTCATGGGTGTTGTTGTCCAAGCCAATGATAATCGGCATGGGAAGGCGGCTTTGGCTCAGGCCTCTTTTGGTGGATTCGTGTCGAAAGATGGAAGTTCGAACGATTCCGGCGTATTGGAGATCATTGTGCCGGACGCGCAGGCTTCGGTGCGTTGGACGAAGCATGGCTATCCAAGCTCGCTGGCGAAATGGCATTATCATCCTCATATTGAAATTCATCTGATTCGGGAAGGTACCGGATTGATGATGGCGGGCAATGCCGTTGTTCCGTATGAGGCCGGGCAGGTTGCATTGATTGGTTCGAATCTTCCGCATAATTGGGTGTCCGACATCGCTCCGGGGGAGCGGCTTCGTCAGCGTGATGTGGTGTGCCATGTGCGTCCGGAAACCATGCGTCTGCTGATGTCTGGATTTCCGGAAACGTCTGGTTTTGCAATGGTGTTGAGGCGTGCGGAGCAGGCGTTGGTGCTGAGCGGTGAATCCGCTCGTCAGGCCGGTTCGATTCTGGAAAGCATGGAGGAACATAGTCTTGCTTGCCGTGTTAGCGATCTGATTCGTGTGTTGGATGTGTTCGCGCATGCCCCCGCAGATGAATCCTATACAGTGGTTGCGTCCGGATACGATCCGGCTGTATGCAGCGGTGCGGAACGTGTGGTCAACGATGCCATTGAGTACATTTCATCGCATCTGAGCGGTGAAATTAGCCTGGATTTGGCCGCTCATCAGGCCGGAATGAGTGTTTCGGCTTTCTCTCGTCTGTTCAAAAGGGCTGCAGGAATAGGGTTTTCGGATTTTGTTCGACGATTGCGTATTGGGCATGCATGCAGATTGCTGACGACCACGAATCAAAGCGTCGCTTCGATTCGTCGCGCTTGCGGATATGGCAACGCTTCGAATTTCAATCGTCGCTTCTTTGAAGAAACAGGCGAAACTCCTACTGGCTGGCGGAAAAAATACATTGGACGAACAAGATAAATAAACCGACTTTGTAAAAGTTTGATATGATTGATATCATATAGAAAATACTTTTATAAAAGATATGGAGGTGAGACTTGAGAAAGTGTGTGTGATTCATGATAAAAGCAACAAAAACGCTCAAAATGATGTTTTTAAGGCTTTTTGATTTCATAAAAGAACGCGATCTAAACATTAAAAGAACAGAAGATAACATTTCTTTTGCGACACGACACAGTGGAACATCATATTGCATACTCACTAAAGTGTGTCCTGGGTCACAAAAGACCAGCAATGCGTCCATTCGCTTCGAGGTGGATGGAATAACGGGAAACTACTTTGCAACCCCCAAAGAATCGAGGAGGACTTCAAGTGGCAGACGCAAAGAAGGAAGAGCCGACCAAGCCGACTCCGGAAGAGAAGCTCGCCGCAGCCGAGGCTGAGGTCGACGCTCTGGTCAAGAAGGGCCTGAAGGCTCTTGACGATTTCGAAAAGCTCGATCAGAAGCAGGTTGACCGTATCGTCGCCAAGGCTTCCGTCGCAGCACTGAACAAGCATCTGGTGCTCGCCAAGATGGCCGTTGAGGAAACCGGCCGTGGTCTGGTGGAAGACAAGGCCACCAAGAACATCTTCGCCTGCGAGCACGTCACCAACTATTTGGCCGGCCAGAAGACCGTCGGCATCATTCGTGAAGACGACGTCATGGGCATCGACGAGATCGCCGAACCGGTCGGCGTCGTCGCCGGCGTCGACCCCGGTCACCAACCCGACCTCCACCGCCATCTTCAAGTCGCTGATCGCACTGAAGACCCGCTGCCCGATCATCTTCGGCTTCCACCCGGGCGCACAGAAGTGCTCCGTCGAAGCCGCCAAGATCGTGCGCGACGCAGCCATCGAGGCAGGCGCTCCTGAGAACTGTATCCAGTGGATCGAGCACCCGTCCATCGAAGCCACCGGCGCCCTGATGAAGCATGACGGTATCGCCACCATCCTCGCCACCGGTGGCCCGGGCATGGTCAAGGCGCATACTCCTCCGGCAAGCCAGCCTCGGCGTCGGCGCTGGCAACGCTCCGGCATATGTCGACAAGAACGTCGACATCGTGCGCGCCGCCAATGATCTGGTGCTCTCCAAGCACTTCGATTACGGCATGATCTGCGCCACCGAGCAGGCCATCATCGCCGACAAGGAAGTCTACGCCCCGCTGATCAAGGAACTTAAGCGCCGCAAGGCCTACTTCGTGAACGACGAAGAGAAGGCCAAGCTCGAGCAGTACATGTTCGGCTGCACCGCATACTCCGGTCAGACCCCGAAGCTCAACTCCGTGGTGCCGGGCAAGTCCCCGCAGTACATCGCCAAGGCCGCAGGCTTTGAGATTCCGGAAGACGCCACCATTCTTGCCGCCGAGTGCAAGGAAGTCGGCGAGAACGAGCCGCTGACCATGGAGAAGCTCGCTCCGGTCCAGGCCGTGCTGAAGTCCGACAACAAGGAACAGGCCTTCGAAATGTGCGAGGCTATGCTCAAGCATGGCGCAGGCCACACCGCAGCCATCCACACCAACGATCAGGCTCTGGTCCGCGAATACGGCCAGCGCATGCACGCATGCCGCATCATCTGGAACTCTCCGAGCTCCCTCGGCGGCGTGGGTGATATCTACAACGCCATCGCACCGTCGCTGACCCTCGGTTGCGGCTCCTACGGCGGCAACTCCGTGTCCGGCAACGTCCAGGCAGTCAACCTTCTCAACATCAAGCGCATCGCTCGGAGGAACAACAACATGCAGTGGTTCAAGATTCCGGCCAAGACCTACTTCGAGCCGAACGCCATCAAGTACCTGCGCGACATGTACGGCATCGAAAAGGCCGTCATCGTGTGCGATAAGGTCATGGAGCAGCTTGGCGTGGTCGACAAGATCATCGACCAGCTGCGTGCACGTTCCAACCGCGTGACCTTCCGCATCATCGACTACGTCGAGCCGGAGCCGAGCGTCGAAACCGTCGAGCGCGGCGCCACCATGATGCGTGAGGAGTTCGAACCGGACACCATCATCGCCGTCGGCGGTGGTTCCCCGATGGACGCCTCCAAGATCATGTGGCTGCTGTATGAGCACCCGGAAATCTCCTTCTCCGATGTGCGTGAGAAGTTCTTCGACATCCGCAAGCGCGCCTTCAAGATCCCGCCGCTGGGCAAGAAGGCCAAGCTCGTGTGCATCCCGACTTCCTCCGGCACCGGTTCCGAAGTCACGCCGTTTGCTGTGATCACCGATCACAAGACCGGCTACAAGTACCCGATCACCGATTACGCGCTGACTCCGTCCGTCGCCATCGTCGATCCGGTGCTGGCACGCACCCAGCCGCGCAAGCTCGCATCCGATGCCGGCTTCGACGCCCTGACCCACTCCTTCGAAGCTTACGTCTCCGTCTATGCCAACGATTTCACCGATGGCATGGCGCTGCACGCAGCCAAGCTGATCTGGGACAACCTCGCCGAGTCCGTCAACGGCGAGCCGGGTGAAGACAAGATCAAGGCCCAGGAGAAGATGCACAACGCCGCCACTATGGCCGGCATGGCATTCGGCTCCGCGTTCCTCGGCATGTGCCACGGCATGGCCCACACCATCGGTGCTCTGTGCCACGTCGCCCACGGTCGTACCAACTCCATCCTGCTGCCGTACGTCATCCGCTACAACGGCTCCATCCCGGAGGAACCGACCAGTTGGCCGAAGTACAATAAGTACATCGCTCCGGAACGCTACCAGGAAATCGCCAAGAACCTTGGTGTGAACCCGGGCAAGACTCCGGAAGAGGGCGTTGAGAACCTGGCCAAGGCCGTCGAGGACTACCGCGACAACAAGCTCGGCATGAACAAGAGCTTCCAGGAGTGCGGTGTGGACGAGGACTACTTCTGGTCCATCCTTGACCAGATTGGCATGCGTGCCTACGAGGATCAGTGCGCTCCGGCAAATCCGCGTATCCCGCAGATCGAGGATATGAAGGATATCGCCATCGCCGCATACTACGGCGTCAGCCAGGCCGAAGGACACAAGCTGCGCGTCCAGCGCCAGGGCGAGGCTGCCACGGAAGAAGCTTCCGAGCGCGCGTGAGTCGTTTCATGTATAGGTCACCAATATTGACCTATACATAAGGTGCTTGCGCTACATCGATAGACACCATTGATAACGAGGAATTTGGTTGGATTCGTTCAACCGGGTTCCTCGTTTCTCTATGTATATGGAAAAGCATTTTCGAATGATACCGGAATGGCGATCAGTTACGTTCGGCACTTCGATTTGGGGTCTGCAACAGGACTTCTGACCGCGACACGCGAGGATTTCTTAAGACTACCCCTGATGCTTAAATAAAGAAGTTGCCTGATTTTAGGGCTCGCAAATTGGAATTAAAAAAGCGAGCGTGGCACAGTGATCACGAGAGTGAAAACTGCATGGCTGCGCACTGATGTGGTATGGCCACGGAACTTCCACGGTTCCGGGAGGTCTTCTGCGCCGGTGCCCTTTGAGAAGCAGGCTGGTAAACAGTAACTAACGAATCGCTAGAAAGGGCGGAAGGCAATGGCGGGACAGAAAATCCGCATCAGGCTTAAGTCCTATGACCATGAGGTCATCGACCAATCGGCGAAGAAGATCGTCGAAACGGTGACGAACGCGGGCGCAACTGTGGTTGGCCCGGTTCCGCTCCCGACCGAGAAGAACGTGTTCGTCGTTATCCGTTCTCCTCACAAGTACAAGGATTCTCGCGAGCATTTCGAGATGCGCACTCATAAGCGTCTCATCGACATTGTGGACCCGACCCCGAAGGCCGTGGACTCCCTCATGCATATTGATCTGCCGCAGACGTGAACATCGAGATCAAGCTGTAAGGGAGGAGGGAACCATTATGTCTAATCGCACTGCACTGCTGGGCAAGAAGCTCGGTATGTCTCAGGTCTGGGACGAGAACGGTTTCTTCGTTCCTGTGACCCTCGTTGACGTGTCCACCAACGTGGTGACCGCTGTCAAGTCCGAAGAGTCCGACGGCTACAAGGCTGTTCAGCTTGGCTACGGCCAGGTTGACCCGACCAAGGTGACCAAGCCGCTCGCCGGCCACTTCGCCAAGGCTGGCGTCACCCCGCGTCGTCACCTCGCTGAGGTCCGCACCGATAACGCCGAAGAGTTCGAGCCGGGTCAGGAGCTGACCGCTGAGCTGTTCCCGGAGCACCCTGGTCGACGTGACCGGTACCACCAAGG
>ENA-OQIR01000778-OQIR01000778.1-human-gut-metagenome-genome-assembly--contig:-NODE-778-length-12650-cov-2.519524_pt1 | contig 12650 bp, 18 predicted proteins | sample MGYA00242580_ERZ504745 | MGnify/ENA primary metagenome ERZ504745 (study PRJEB26092, sample SAMD00036214) | human gut metagenome | host: Homo sapiens | study: EMG produced TPA metagenomics assembly of... | reverse complement strand
CCTGCCGAGGCCTTCGGAGACCGGCATGGGCGAGGCTGCTATACCTACCTGGCCGACCACGCCACCAAGCGCATCGTCATCGATGTGTCCGCATACAAGCACGCCACGGTTACCGTGCGCGTGAGCGGTGTCGATGCAGCGGTTGCGATTGCCGCCATCGACGTCGTCGCCCGCCCGCAGGCAACGCTCGACCTGCAGATCGCCCTAGACTCCCCCGTCAACGGCCAAGGCGTCGTGGGCTCCGTGCTACGCGTGTGCGCTTACGAGTACGCCACTGTCAACGTAACCTGCACGCAGACGCTCGATGACAGCTGGATCGCGCTCGACGACACCGGTCTGTTCCTGGACGAGGGCGCGCGCGTCAACGTGCAGCACACCGTCCTGGGTGCCGGTGCCAGCGCCACCGGCCTTGCCGGCGACCTGCTGGGCGACACCGCCAAGGTAACGATCGATACCGATTACCTTGGCGCCCGCGAGCAGGTGCGCGACTTAACTACGAGCTGCGCCACCGCGGCCGCAAGACCGAGTGCGAGATCGACGCCAACGGCGTGCTGACCGGTACGTCCAAGAAGGTCTACCGCGGCACCATCGACCTCGTGCACGGCTGCAAGGGCGCAACCGGCACCGAGCGCGAAACCGTGCTGCTGGCCAACAAGGGCGTCGACAACAAGACCGTTCCCGTCATCCTCTGCGACGAGGACGACGTCGCCGGCAACCACGGCGCCACCATCGGTCACGTCCGCGACGAGCAGCTGTTCTATCTCGCCTGCCGCGGCCTTGACCAAAACGCCGCCGAGGACCTGTTCATCCGCGCCAAGCTGGAGGACGCCGCGCTTTCCGCCACTGACGAGCGCACCCGCGCTGCCGTCGTCCGCTTGGGCAATAACCTGATCGACAACTTTGAGGAGGAGCTCGCATGATCGACACCGAGCACGTTAAATGCGACACCTGTACCGCACCGGAGCCTATGGAGCTCGACGCCAGCGACGAGGCCTCGCGCGGCTGGCCTACCGTCGACATCGAGACCAACCCCTACAAGGCGCAGTTCCCGCTGTTCCAGCAGCACCCCGAGATCGCCTTCCTCGATAGCGCCGCCACCGCGCAGCGTCCCGCCTGCGTACTCGACGCCGAGCGCGACTTCTACCAGCGCATGAACGCCAACCCCCTGCGTGGCCTGTACTCGCTGTCCGTCGAGGCCACCGAGGCCATCGCGAAGGTGCGCCAGCAGATCGCCGACGTCATCGGCGCCCCCCAGGCCAACGAGGTCGTCTTCACCCGCAACACGAGCGAGTCGCTCAACCTGGTCGCCAAGAGCTTTGCGCCCACGGTCCTCGAGCCGGGCGACGAGGTCGTCATCACCATCATGGAGCACCACTCAAACCTGATCCCGTGGCAGCAGGTCTGCCGCGAGACCGGCGCCAAGCTCGTCTACCTCTACCCCACCAAGACCGGTCAGCTCACGACCGAGGAGGTTCTGTCCAAGGTGGGTCCCAAGACCAAGATCTTGGCCGTGGGTCAAGTCTCTAACGTGCTGGGCGTCGAGAACCCGGTCAAGAATCTCGCAAGCTCGTGCACAAGTACGGCGGCTATCTGGTCGTCGACGGCGCGCAGTCGCTGCCGCACATGCCGGTCGATGTGGCCGATCTGGCGCCGACTTCTTTGCCTTTAGCGCGCACAAGGCCATGGGCCCATGGGCATCGGCGTGCTGTGGGGCAAGATGGACCTGCTCAACGCCATGCCGACCATGCTCACCGGCGGCGAGATGATCGACTCGGTCACCGAGCAGGACGCCGTCTGGGCGCCCGTCCCCGAGAAGTTCGAGCCGGCACGCAGGACGCCGCCGGCATCTTCGCCACGGGCGCGGCGCTTGACTACCTGGTCAACACGGTAGGCTACGAAAACATCCAGGCACGCGAGCAGGCACTCGTCCACTACCTGATGGGCGAGCTCATGCAGCTCGACTTTGTCCAGATCATCGGCTCCATCTATTGGGACAACCACCACGGCGTCGTCAGCTTTAACGTCAAGGGCATCCACCCGCACGATGTCGCGAGCATCATGGACATGGACGGCGTTTGCATCCGCGCCGGTCACCACTGCGCGCAGCCTCTGCTCACCTGGCTGGGCGTCGAGAACCTTGCCTGCTGCCGCGCCAGCGTGGCCTTCTACAACGACAAGGCCGATATCGACAAGTTCATCGCCGGCCTGCATCACGTTTGGAGCACGTTCAATGGGTAATCTGTACACCTCTACCACGTTTATGGAGCACAACTCGCACCCCGACTACAAGTACGAGATGGATGCCCCCACGCACGAGCACGACGGCATCAACCCCAGCTGCGGCGATGAGCTCACTCTGCAGCTGCGTGTCGAGAACAACGTGATCGAGGAGGCCTCCTTTACCGGTCACGGCTGCGCCATCAGCCAGGCCAGCGCCGATATCATGGCCGACCTCATCACCGGCGAGACGGTCGAGGAAGCACGTCGTCTGGCAGAGCTTTTCCTCGCCATGATCCGTGGCGAGCAGCTCTCCGAGGAAGACCTGGAAGACCTGGACGAGGCCGCCCAGCTCCAGGACATCTCGCACATGCCCGCCCGCGTCAAATGCGCCGAGCTCGCCTGGCGCACCCTCGACGGTATGCTCGAAGGGTAAACTAGCCAGAAGCGGATGCCCCAGATCAAAGGGTTTGATTGCCGAGCCGCCCAATACGGGCGGCTCGGCTTTTTCATAACGCCTCGGACACACAAAGTTCGCGCGTCCGGCGCTCGCCCTGTCATTTACCGAACAGCCAGCCGCAAACACGGACGTTTTCCACAGTGCCAACGGCTAGCGACAGAGCCACGGGCACCCCAAGCAACGCCCCATGCCCCGTCCTGCTGGCTCCGGTTCGCTTCGCGCCCGCCACAGACGGTCCCATAGGGTGCGGCGTGCATTTTTGCGAGTTTTCAGCACGCCAAGTTGCGTGTATACGCATTGAAAGCGTTAATCAACGTCTCCAGGCACCCTTTTATATCGTTTTAGAACAAGCATAGTGGTCTCAGGGGTCACAAGCATGCGCTTTGGAGGCACATCGGCAGGCATAAATGGCTTCGGGACCCATATATTTCAAGATTACGGCGGTGCCGACAGCACCACGATGCTGAAAACTCCGCTTTTTGCACGGTGTGGACGGGGGTAGCGCGGGTAAAACCGGACTGAGCCGTATTTTTATGCAAGACGGCAATCGTTCTATGCATATCAAGAAGTGCAGTCAGCGTACCAAGCATTTAGAACGCAGGTTGCGGCGCATGAACGACCCCAGCCGCGGTGCACAGGCAGCCCTACATCACGTTTCCGCCAGCCCGCATCGCCGTCCCCGTGCGGGTCCGCACAATACGAGAAACCGTACTTTTGCCAATCCCGGTATAGTGCTCAATCTGACGCACCGTAAATCCGGCATCGCGCAATCCAACGATAACGGCATCGCGCCGCGCCGGCGGTGCGGCTTTAACCCCGTGGAGCGGAGCCCCGAGCTCTTCGCCAACCTGTCGGCAAAGGCGTGGCGTTCCCACTCCGTCTCTTTCATATCGCACAGCACCGGTTCGCCGCCGTCGGGCATCGCTAGCGAATAGGCAATAAAGCCCTCGGCAGAACCAAATAGCTCAAGCGCACAAGAAGGATCGGAAAATCCCCTCGTGACATCTGCCGCATCACTGTCGTAAGCGCGCAGATGCTCCGCAAAGCTGCTCCAGGGATAACGCTCGATTAGGCTAATGCCCTCCTCCTGCGGATCGGCGTGTACGGAGCGAATAGCCTCCATCACCTGCCAGTCGGTATCGAGCGAGCGGCGCTCAAAACGCTCACGAAATAGGCAGCCCGCGCGCCCAGCGCGCTTATTGAACCGACGAGCATACGTCAACAGCAGCCGCTGCATAGCAGCGCTCATTTCGTCCTCGTAATCCAAAAGCACCAGATCCACGTAGTCGCTCATGAGACACCAGGCCACAATCGTCACCTGGGCATCGCGGCAGCAGTCGCGCATCAGTTCCAAAAACTCCCACCGGTCCTCGTCGCTCTCAAAGATCAACTGCCCGCCCATACCGCGGGCACAAACATGGTAAAAACCGGTGATCGTTTTCCAAACGCGCTGCATGGCGCTCCCTTCGCCGGGATCTGCTTACCATCCAATACATCACGATTGAAACGTGCCATCAAAACATTCACGCAAAATGGCACCCGTCGACGGTAAAAGGCGGCAATCCGATGGCGAACGGCAATATAGCCACAGGTCAGGCAACGCTGTCTTGCCAAAAGCTAATCAAAACCTTGATAAAAACTGACACCCTACAAAATGTCGCTTGACCGCAAATAGTCTGGTTAAATCGTTTCAATTGAAAGTTCCGCGCTTCTCGCTACGAAAACTGAGCCGTTCGCCGAATATTCCGTGCATTTCGCGGTATTATAGGGGCTGCATGTCATGTCCCTTTCGAAGGGTCGCCCGGCAATCGCCAGCCACGACCCCCAGACGGGACGCCAACACGATAGAGAGGAGAGGCATGCAGTACTCACAGGAAGTGGAGAACATGTGCCCCGTTGCCAAGGGTGCATACCACGGTCCCGCACCCATCCCCGAGGAGGGCAAGTGGGTCCAGGCTAAGGAGATTTCCGACATCTCCGGTCTTACGCACGGTGTGGGTTGGTGCGCACCTCAGCAGGGCGCCTGCAAGCTCACGCTGAACGTCAAGGACGGCATCATCGAGGAGGCCCTCGTTGAGACCATCGGCTGCTCGGGCATGACCCACTCTGCCGCCATGGCTTCCGAGATCCTTCCCGGCAAGACCATCCTCGAGGCCCTCAACACCGACCTCGTCTGCGACGCCATCAACGTTGCTATGCGCGAGATCTTCCTGCAGATCGTTTACGGCCGCAGCCAGACCGCGTTCTCCGAGGGCGGCCTGCCCGTGGGCGCCTCCCTCGACGACCTCGGCAAGGGCCTTCGCTCTCAGGTCGGCACCATGTTCGGCACCAAGGCCAAGGGCGCTCGTTACCTCGAGCTCGCTCAGGCTACGTCACCCGCATGGCTCTCAACGACAAGAACGAGATCATCGCGTTCGAGTTCCTGAACCTCGGTAAGTTCACCGACGCCGTCAAGGCCGGCAAGACCCCCGAGGAGGCCATCGCTGGTGCTATGGGCCACTATGGTCAGTGGGAGAACGCTGCCAAGTACATCGACCCGCGCACCGACGAGGAGACCCACTCCGTCGCCAGCGTGTTCCCGGTTCACGAGTAGAAAGGGAGGGAAATAACTATGACTGTTACGTTCGAAGGTTACGAGCGCCGCGCTGACAAGATCAACAAGTGCCTCGCCGACAACGGCATCGCCTCCCTCGAGGAAGCTCTGCAGATCTGCACCGACAAGGGCTTCAACCGCGTGAGATCGTCAACAACACCCAGTCCATCGCCTTTCAGAACGCCGAGTGGGCCTACACCCTCGGCTGCGCTCTCGCTGTCAAGCGTGGCGCCAAGACCGCTTCTGAGGCTGCCGCCATCATCGGCGAGGGCATCCAGGCCTTCACCGTTCCCGGCTCCGTCGCCGAGGACCGCAAGGTCGGTCTGGGCCACGGCAACCTGGGCGCTATGCTGCTCTCCGACGACACCGAGTGCTTCGCCTTCCTGGCTGGCCACGAGTCCTTCGCTGCCGCTGAGGGCGCTATCGGCCTGGCTCTGAACGCCAACAAGGCTCGCAAGAAGCCGCTGCGCGTTATCCTCAACGGTCTGGGCAAGGACGCCGCTCAGATTATCGCCCGCATCAACGGCTTCACCTACGTGAAGACCCAGTTCGACTACTTCACGGGCGAGCTCAAGGTCGTCGAGACCATCCCCTACTCCGATGGTCCCCGCGCCGCCGTCAACTGCTATGGCGCCGACGACGTCCGCGAGGGCGTTGCCATCATGTGGCACGAGAACGTCGACATCTCGATCACCGGCAACTCCACCAACCCGACGCGCTTCCAGCACCCCGTCGCTGGCACCTACAAGAAGGAGCGCCTCGAGGCTGGCAAGAAGTACTTCTCCGTCGCTTCTGGTGGCGGCACTGGCCGTACCCTGCACCCGGACAACATGGGCGCCGGCCCTGCCTCTTACGGCATGACCGACACCATGGGCCGTATGCACTCCGACGCCCAGTTCGCCGGTTCTTCCTCCGTGCCTGCGCACGTCGACATGATGGGTCTCATCGGCATGGGCAACAACCCCATGGTCGGTGCCACCGTCGCCTGCGCTGTCGCCGTCGAGGAGGCCCTCAAGGCCTAATCGCGCCGCGCGATGCTCGTATAGTTGAGCTTTAGAGCCGCTACCCACCCGGGTAGCGGCTCTTTTTTTGTCGCCGCAAAGCGTTCAAGAGCCGATATATCAGTTCTGATGGAACGTAAGGCGTGATGGGAAGGAGCCGCCAAGCGACCCTAACGTCCACACGCCATATTTGCCCTTTACCGATTTATCCAATCTTTGCGATACCTTTGCCAATCTCCCGTGCGACAATGCGCGAACGAGAAAGGAATCCTATGGAATCAACTGATGTACTGGTAATCGGATCGGGCATCGCGGGCCTTTGCGCCGCCATAGAAGCAGCACGCGCGGGCGCGACCGTTGCCATCGCATGCGCTGGCAAGACCATGAGCGGATCGAGCTTCTTCCCGGGCACCTGGGGCCTCGGGCTTATTGGTCCCGTCGACAAAGACGACGAACAAGACCTTATCGACACCATCCAAACCGTCGGTGGCGGCGTTGCCGACCCCGAACTCGTCCAGACGTTCGTCCACGGCATTCCCCAAGCGATTGACTGGCTCGAACAGGATCTGGGCGTAGAACTCCAGCGTCCGCAAAGCGCCGAAAGCGCCCAGCAAAAGCAATTTATCCCCTGCTTCGACCACAAGACGAGAATGTGGCGCGGCCTCACCCGCAAACCCCTCGAAGACGCGTGTACGGCCCAGATCGACTCGCTCGGCATACGCCTGCTCCCCCGCCACGAGCTTATCGATCTTGTTGAGGATACGAACGGAAAAATTGTCGGCGCCGTGCTCTTCAACCAAACGGACGAGCGCATTGTGACCTTTACAGCCAAGGCCACTATCATCGCCGCCGGCGGTACCGGCGGTCTATTCGAGCGCAGCCTCACTTCCGCCGACGTGCTCAGCTCATCACAAGCCATCGCGCGGTCGCACGGTGCGTCCCTTACTAATATAGAGTTCATGCAGATGATGCCCGGCTTCATTGAGCCTAAGCGCAACCTTGTCTTTAACGAGAAGACCTGGCGCTACGTCAAGTTCGACCAGCCGGTCGATATCGCCGACGTCAAGCTGGACGATTTGCTTGAACAGCGCTCCGGATATGGTCCCTTCACTTCACGCCTGGCTTCCCGCGCCATCGATCTTGCCATCGATCAAGCGGGTGCCGAAGGCCTGGCGCTCCACTACGACTTCCCACGAGAGAATGTCCCCGAGTTCGTGCAGACATTTGCCACTTGGCTACAAGACGAGCATGGTATCGCTCCGAGCGACGAGATACGTGTGGCGATGTATGCCCACGCCGCTAACGGCGGTATCAAGATCGACAGGACCGCGTACACGGGCGTGAGGGCCTCTACGCCTGTGGCGAGGCAACAGGCGGCATGCACGGCGCCGACCGCATCGGAGGGCTGTCGAGCGCCAATGGCATCGTATTCGGGCGCATTGCGGGCGCATCAGCGGCTCGAGCAGCACTGGACGCTCCCGAGGCTGACGCACCGGTGGATGTCGCCCTCCCCGAGCATGGCATCGCTACAGCAGTCACCGAGCGCCTAACCCGCTGCCTCAAACACACAATGAGCACCTACTGCATGATCAACAGGACCGAACCAGGCCTATCCGAGGCGCTTCAAGAGCTTGAAAGCCTACAAGACGAGGCGACGTCGCTGCATAAGCCGCACGCCAATGACAGCGAAATCGCTGCCCTCGCCCGCCTAAAGTCGCAGATTCAGCTGGCTGCGGAGATGGTCAAAGCCATGCGCAAACGGACTGAAAGCCTCGGTTCGCACTATCGAGCAGACTGAATCGATTCACACTTTGAGTTTGATCACAATTTCTCAACATGCATCGAGCCCCGTAAGTATGATTCCCCCAAGGAGAACACGCTTACGGGGCTTGAGCCGTGTTTTCCCTAAGGGAATCACGGTGCAGACAGCTCAGCTCCGCGCCCTTTCGGGTTCGACCCCATGTGAGGTCAACGAAAAAAGCGACCAGCCGAAGCCAGTCGCTTTAACATGCTTTGGTGGGCCGTCAGGGGTTCGAACCCTGGACCTTGGGATTAAGAGTCCCCTGCTCTACCAACTGAGCTAACGACCCAAGCTAAAGATCCGTTATGGCGGACTTTAGAGGAGATATCGTGTGGTGGGCCGTCAGGGGGTCGAACCCTGGACCTTGGGATTAAGAGTCCCCTGCTCTACCAACTGAGCTAACGACCCGATATCAACACGAAGCAAGAACTGGGTGGGTAAAGGGACTCGAACCCTCGACCTACGGGACCACAACCCGTCGCTCTAGCCAACTGAGCTACACCCACCGTGTCCTGTGCGCTTCGCGCTCGACTATTATTGCAAGGAACGCCATGCGATGCAAGCCCCAATTTTCAAGAATTTTGAAAAGAGTTTTTCGAGTGCGTTTCGAGCAATTCCCACCCTTTTCATAGGAGTAAACTTGCCCCACTGCAAACCCTCGAAAGGACCGTCATGAAAGAACTCTCCAATCGCACGGCATCATTCACCGATTCGGTCATCCGCCGCATGACACGCATCTCCAATAAGTACGGTGCCGTCAACCTCTCGCAGGGCTTCCCTGACTTCGATCCCCCGGCGCAGCTGCTCAACAGCCTGAGCACCATCGCCGCCGACCCCAAGCCGCTCTATCACCAGTACTCCATCACCTGGGGCTCCCAGGCCATGCGCGAGGCGCTCGCTGCCAAGCAGGAGCACTTTATGGGCATGCCGGTCGACCCCAACCAGAACATCGTGGTCACCTGTGGCTCCACCGAGCCATGATGGCCGCCATGATGACGGTTACGAACCCCGGAGACAAGGTCGTCATCTTCTCGCCGTTCTACGAGAACTACGGCGCCGATACCATCCTCTCAGGTGCCGAGCCCATCTACGTGCCGCTCAACCCGCCCACGTTCGAATTCGATCGCGAGGTCCTCGAGGCGGCCTTCCGTGATAACGATCCCAAGGCGATTGTCCTGTGCAACCCTTCCAACCCTTGCGGCAAGGTCTTTACGCGCGAGGAGCTCACCTTTATCGCCGACCTCTGCAAAAGTACGACGCCTACTGCATCACCGACGAGGTGTACGAGCACATCGTCTACGCGCCCCACGAGCACGTCTATATGGCCACGCTGCCCGGCATGTTCGAGCGCACTATCAGCTGCAGCTCGCTGTCTAAGACGTACTCCATCACCGGCTGGCGTCTGGGCTACACCATTGCCCCGACCCAGATCACCGAGCGCATCAAGAAGGTCCACGACTTTCTCACCGTGGGTGCCGCCTCTCCCCTGCAGGAAGCCGTCGTCACCGCCCTCAAATTCGACGACAGCTATTACCAGGAGGTCCTCGACCTCTACGCCGCCAAGCGCGACCTGTTCTGCCAGGGACTCGACAGCATCGGTCTTGAGCACAACGTGCCACAGGGCGCCTACTACGTCATGATGGACATCTCTGAGTTTGGATATGATAGCGACCTCAAATTCTGCGAGGACCTCGCGTCTAAGGTGGGCGTGGGCGCCGTACCCGGCTCGAGCTTCTTCCGCGAGCCCGTCAACCATCTGATTCGTTTCCACTTTGCCAAGCGAGACGAGACGCTTAACGCGGCGCTGGAGAACCTCAAATCGCTACGTGATAAAATCAAGCCGCGCGGGTAAGAACGGCCCGGCAACTAAAGCAACCAAAGAAGCCTCGTACCGCCCGCCGCGTTGCGAGGCTTCTTTTTATAGCGCTTTCTAAAATGGTTTAGAGCTCTATACTTTAGTCACGGAGCAACTCGTCCCAGAGAGAGGAATACTATGGCAGAACAGCAGCTTATCGGAGCGCTCGAGGCTGGCGGCACCAAGATGGTCTGCGCCACGGGCTATGCAGACGGTACGGTCCTGGAGCGCGAGCAGATCGCGACCACGACCCCGCGGGAGACCGTTGAGGCTGTCAACGCATGGTTTGCCGACAAGGGCATCACCGCGCTGGGCATCGGCGCCTTTGGCCCCACCGCAGTCAACCCCGCCTCGCCCCAATACGGCAAGATCCTGGAGACGCCCAAAACGGCATGGCGCTACTTCGACCTGCTGGGCACCATCCAAAACGAGCTCAATATTCCCTGTGGCTACGATACCGACGTCAACGTCGCCTGCCTGGGCGAGGTCACTTTTGGTTGCGCCCAGGGCCTCACCGACGTGGTCTACCTGACCATCGGCACCGGTGTGGGCGCCGGCGTGCTCTCGGGCGGCCAGCTCGTGCACGGCATGATGCATCCCGAGGCCGGCCACATCCTGGTCACACGCGACCCGCGCGACACCATCGGCGAGCACAGTGCCTGTCCCTTCCACGACAACTGCCTCGAGGCCTCATCGCCGGCCCCGGCGTTAAAAAGCGCTGGGATGGCAAGAGCGCCGGAGACATGGCCGATGACCCAGAGGCCATGGACCTGCTCGCCGGCTATCTGGCACAGGCACTCATGACCTACACGCTGTGCTACGCGCCGCAAAAGATCATCATCGGCGGCGGCGTGGCCGACCACACCCCCATCGTGCCGCTCGCCCGCAAAAAGTGCGCCGAGATGCTCAACGGCTATATCGTCACGCCCGAGGTCAACGACATCGATACCTACATTGTCAACAACAGCCTCGAGGGCAAGCAGGGCATCATGGGCTGCCTGGCCCTGGGCGCCCAGGCGCTCCAGTAAAGGGTGCATCAACGGCGCACGGCGTAGCCAAGCTCGCAAAACGCCCGGACAAAACCGTCACGCCCCGCAGAGGCCCTCAAACGAACAAAGCCGCCTAGGACCAAGCAAAACGTCCTAGGCGGCCTTTTTGGTGTTAATCAGCGACCGTAAGAGATATCGGAGCACGACGCCTGCCGTCGCCCCGCAGCAGTCGATCATCACATCGGTAATCATGCCGGCGCGACCGGGCACAAAAAGCTGGATCGTCTCGTCGATAGAGGGAACAAGCAGCAAGAACACCGCCGTGGGCAGCAACACATCAAACGTGCGCCGGCCTTCGAGGTCAAAGGCGTGCGTCGCCAAGATGCCAAGCACCATGTACTCGGTAAAATGAGCGCACTTGCGCACGACGAAGTTGGTGACCCACTCGTATGGAAGCCCCAGGGCCTGCAAAAAGCCGCGAATGGATTCCATGATCGACAAGCTCAACGAACCAGACCCCGTACCGGAACCAGCGAATTGCCCCAAATGACGAGCACCATGGCGCAGGCGGCAAGCGCCCATTTTCGATCGAGTTTAACCATGAGGCAATTATGCCTCCGCGCGCAGCGGTGTAAAGCTGGCGGTACCGCCCTCGATAACGCTCAGATAGGCACGGCCCGTGCGCTTGACGGCCGCAGACTGTAGACGGTTGATCTCTTCCTCGAGAATCTGATTGACGCGCTCATGGCGACGGTTTTCCATAACGCCGGCAGCGATAGCCTCGGCGCGCTCGATACCCTCGCGCGAGATACGCGCGGTATCCTCGGGAAGCACGGAGCTGTGGCGGCCGACATAGACGGGAGCAACCGAGACAGGTGAGGCTGCAGGCGTGGGCACCGCCACGGGGGAGGGCTCGGCAGCCTCGGCCATGATCGCCATGGCGGCGGCCCACATGTCCTCGTGGCCCGAATAATCGGCCATGGGGACATCTTCCTCAAGAGAGGCATCGGGGAGACTGTCGGTATCCACGCGATCCTGGGCATCGATAGACGCAGTGATGGCGGCAGGCTCGTCCAGATCGGAGAGATCCACACCCTTGGCATCGGAAATGATGGGCATGCTGGCGAGCTTGGCGTTGTACGGCGCCGCCTCCGCGGCCTGCATTTGGGCCGAAGCGCCCCAAAGCGAGCTTTCGGCAGCTCGGCGAGCGGCAATGGTCTCCTCGTCGACAGCCAGGGCGTCATCGGCAAAGGGGGTCGGCGACAGGAGCCGCCTGAGCTGCGCTCTGTTGGCCGGCCGAAGCAGCCGACGCGGCAGAGGCGTACGCAGCCGACGACGCGCCGTTATAGGCGGCATTGTTGGCTGCGTTGGCTACAAGCGCCACGAAGGCTGCGGTGCTGCCCGCAGGGGCTGCATGAGAGCCCGAGACGGCGCGTGCGGCAGCGGCAATGTCATCGCGATTGTAAGAACCGGTCTTTCCACCGTTGGTGAGCTCGTCGATTGCGACCTGGTAGACATCGCGCGAACGCACGGCATCGCAGCTGACCGGGGAATCGTCATCGAGCATGCTGTCGATCATAGACCAGGCCTCGGCCTCATCCATGGCGTTAGCCGCGCGCGCGATGGTGGGAACGCCATCGTCGGCGTGGCGGCGCTGGAACGCACCGGTCAGGCCGGAGAGAAATGCGGAAGAAGGCTGTGCGGCATTGGCTGATCAGCCGGAGCCGCAGGCTG
>ENA-OQIR01000777-OQIR01000777.1-human-gut-metagenome-genome-assembly--contig:-NODE-777-length-12662-cov-3.886877_pt1 | contig 12662 bp, 10 predicted proteins | sample MGYA00242580_ERZ504745 | MGnify/ENA primary metagenome ERZ504745 (study PRJEB26092, sample SAMD00036214) | human gut metagenome | host: Homo sapiens | study: EMG produced TPA metagenomics assembly of... | reverse complement strand
CGCACGAGGTCGTACCAATCGATTCGTGGGAAGATCGTTCCATGGCCGCGGCCGCAACGGTCTGCTGTGCGAGCACATCCAGAGGATTGCGGGGCATGCGCAATGGTTCTATAGCCCCTTCCCGCATACATTCCATGCTGGCTGTTACGCCAATAATCTGCTGTCGGGTGACGGGGAAGAACAACGCATGCGAGACTCCCCCGACATTGTGGTCGGCACGGCCCACTCGCTGCAATCCCGATGCGATCGACAATGGGGCAGCCACCTGAATCACCAGATCCACAGAGCCCATATCGATGCCGAGTTCCAAGCTGGAAGTGGCCACCACACAACGCAACTGACCGCATTTCAACTGCTCTTCGATCCATTTGCGCCGATCTTTTGACACGGACCCGTGATGCGCCATGGCAATCACATTAACATCGTCATGCGATTCAACCAGCATGGTGGTGGACCCCACCACCGAATCGTAATGCCCGGCAAATTGCTCGCGGCCTTCCGGTGAGCCCAAGTCACGGTGCTCATTCAAATCGGTTGCTTCCGTGCCCTGTTTCGACTCCGCATACATATCGTTGAGCCGTGCAGTAAGCTTCTCTGCCAATCCACGCGAGTTGACGAACACCAATGTGGTTCGGTGCCGCAACACCTCATCGAGAATGGACCGTTCAAGAGCCGGCCATACCGAACCACCTGTAGCGCTGGTGTCAAGCATATTGCGCAACGGTACCACGCCCTCAAATCCATAGCCGGAGCATCGCCGGGGTTCACCACCGTTACCGGTTGCGAACCTCCAAGGAACCGCGCTACTTCCTCAACGGGATTAACGGTTGCCGATAACCCTATGCGCTGCACTGGATGTCCGATCATATCGTCAAGGCGTTCAAGACTTAATGCGAGATGCGCGCCTCGCTTCGTACCTGCTACCGCATGCACCTCATCGACGATCACTGTTTCCACACCCACCAATATGCTGTTCGCTTTAGAGGTAAGCAGCAGGAATAATGATTCTGGCGTGGTGACGAGAATATCCGGCGGATGGCTGACGATTTTTCGACGTTGTTCAGGTGTGGAATCACCGCTGCGCATAGCCACTTCAACATCGGGAACGGGCAGCCCCATCGCCTCGCACTGTTGAGAAATTCCCTGCAATGGCAGTTCAAGATTCTTCGTCACATCGGCGCCAAGCGCTTCAACGGCGAAATATACAGCACTTTGACGTTACGCTTCGTTTTCTTGCGGGAACCCTTCTTCACAGTTCTTCGTTCCGTATGGCTCTCGGTTGCCGCGGTTTCGCCATGAATGTCCACTCCTGCGGAACGCGCTCCGCCCGCCATAAGCCGGTCAAGAGCCGAAAGGAACGCACAGAGGGTTTTACCCGACCCAGTGGGCGCCACAACGAGCACGTTCCCGCCGGAATGGATGGCTGGCCACGCCTGCCGCTGGGCTTCGGTGGGCCGATTGAACGCATGTTTGAACCATGCTTTGGTCGGCTCTGAGAACAAGTTCAAACATTCGTACATACGTTCGATTATTGCATCACCGTGAGACGTCACTCACCTTCGCCATCAACCCATTCGAGCACATCTCCCGGTTGGCAATGCAATGTCTCACATATGGCATCAAGCGTGGAAAACCGTATTGCCTTGGCACGTCCGTTCTTCAACACCGAAACATTGACCGGCGTTATGCCTATAGCCTCCGCCAGTTCATTGACACTCATTTTTCTTTTGGCGAGCATCACATCAAGATTCACGCGAATGGCCATATCAAATCACCGCCGCCAATTCGTCACGCTGTTCGATGGCCTGCATCAGCAGCGAGCGCATCACCACCATCAACAGTTCGAACGCTGCGATCAGCAGAAGCGTTGCCGCACCGACCGCCAGCACGACGTATGGAAACATTTGCCAGTCGACCCCCACCGCAGCCATCAGAAAGCGCGAAGGCGACAACCAGATTTGACCAACCATCACAGCGAGCACCAGTACGCCTTCAATCCCCGCATATACGAGAATGTGATTCACCCAACGCATGGCCTTACCGGAAAAGACATCGCGTTTTTCAACCAAGGTCAGCAATCTCCACAGCGGTACCAACGCGGACTCGAAGCAAGCGACAATCAGCACTGCGGCAACCGCATACAGCCAATGCATCGAGTCAGCGTCGGCATACTTGGAAGCAACGCCAGCGGATGCCGCAATCGCACTGACCTGCAGTCCGAGGCAGCATATTGCAATTATCACAATCAGCACACGCAATACGCCAATCACCATGGAACGTTTCGCCGCGGAATTCGACATAATATCCGTCTCCTTCAATCCAATAAACCTGAATATCGATAATAATCTATCGATATTCGATATGCAAATCTTGTGAAAGTATGTTAGTCGATATTTTTCTATCGTTTTTCGATATGTACGATGACATCCAACACACTCAAGGAAGGAATTTGTTATGACGGAACCAGCCAGCGCTTCCCCATCACAATCTCAACAATCATCGTCATTACGAGAAATGCGAGAGACTCAAGAAACACCAAGAGCACAAGAAAACCAACCAACACAAGAATCATCCGCACATCAGGAGGAACAGCCTTTGTCGAAACCCAAAATCACGCAGGAAGAAATAGCGCAACGCCCCCTCGACAAACGCGCGGCCATCACCATTGGCGCTGCATTTCTCATCACTTTCGCATTCGACCGTCTGATCTGCAGCATACCTCCGACATGGCTTATCGGATATGAACTGCCGGTTTTCTGGATCATCTGTGCGCTTACCGTAACCGCGCTGCACTGGAAAACCGCACGAAAACAAGTTCTTGTTTGGCTTGCTTTAGGAAGCATCGTCGCCATTGGCGTGTGGAATATACTCGCCCAAGCGACCTGGTACTATTCGGGAAACGACGAATACGCGCTCACCACGCAATTCGTTCAACCGGCGTTGCTTATGCTGCACTGTCAGCTGGTCAACGGGCGTTACGATGTTCGTCGTCCACTTCAAGTTGTCTGGAATTGGTTTACCGGCTGGTTGCAGCAGCCGTTTATTCACATTCGCGATTTTGCGGAGCCGTTTTCCGTCATATTCGCAAGATTCGCAGTCGCGTCGAGACAACGTTCAAAAGTGCGCGAAATCGGCATCGCGCTGCTGATTTCCATTCCATTGCTTTTGACGATCATACCGTTGCTTGTCGGCGCCGATCAAATAGTGCAATATGAGGTGTTGAACGTTTTCCGTGATTTCAATCCGATGGCGCTCATTCTTCACATCATGTTCATCGTATTGCCGTGGCCATTGCTGTTCTCTCTGCTCATCAGCATCGACACCGAACCCACTTCCACACCGCCGAAGCAACGTTTCTCCCTCAGTTCAATAACAGCGTTCGTGGTACTGGCCGTGACCCTGATGGTGTACGCGCTGTTTTGTGCCGTACAAGTCCGGTTCCTGTTCGCAGGATTGCTCACTGACGGTTCAATCGCACTGCCAGATGGATTGACCTATAGCGAATACGCACGCAGCGGATTCTTTCAACTGTTGGCAGTCACGACCATTAATGTGACCTTGTTCGGCTTGGCGATCACTCTCGCGCCACGCACACGCATGCTCAACATCACATTGGTCGCATTGCTGGCGTTAACAGCCATTATTCTGACCTCAGCGGCACTTCGACTAGGCTGTACATCAACGCATACGGTTTGACTTGGCTACGCTACCTTTCGGCATCATTCATCGCCTTGCTTGCCACTGTAATCCTGTTATGTCTTATTCGTTTGAAAACACAACGACTGCCATTGACCGCGACCGTGGCCGTACTGTTTATCGTATGGTATGTGGCGCTCGGTTTCAGTAGCCCTAACCGTATATGCGAAATCTACAATGCTGCTCATGGCATCGCAGACGCAGTGGCGGCAACGCCCTATCAGCCGATGGTCTGACCAGCGCACTTTTTACGCAGGCTCTCGTGCATGATCACCATCAGCACCAGGAAAACCAACATGTACAGAGGGAACCACAGCACGCTGACATGCTGTGCGATCAAGCCGAATACCGGCGCATGCACATCGAGCCGACGTATGCGCATGCCATCTGCATGCCGACGATTGCCTGTGATTTGTCTTCGCCAAAATATGCCGGCGTGGAATGAATGACGCACGGGTAAATCGGAGCGCAGCCGAGACCGATGACCATCAGCCCCATAATAGTGCCGATATTGTGCGGCAACGGCAATAACATGCTAACGATACCGGTCAGTACGAGCGCCTGGCCCAGACGAATCATGGTCGGATCGTCGAACTTCATGGTCAGAAAGCCACTCGCCAAGCGGCCTACGGTGATGCCGATGCAGAACAGGCTGGCCCACGTGGCGGCCGTGGTCTTATCAATGCCTTTGCCGAGCACCATGTAGCTACTGCCCCACAGCATGGCCGTGGATTCCAGCGCACAGTAGCAGAAGAACATCACCAGGATTCTTTGGCGCCGCGAATGGCAAGCACGCCTCGCACACTAAGCGGTTTGCGAGTTTCATTATTGGCTGTTCCGTCGGATTCGCCGGAAACTTCGCCCGTCTTCACCTCGGAACGCTTCTTCCACAGTGGCAGGCTGAAAATAAGAACGGCGGTGAGCGCAACCTGCAGTATGGAGATGTAACGGTAGCCCCACGACCAGCCTTGGCCCGCACCCAAAGCGAATCCCATGATGTATGGGCCGGTCAATGCGCCGATGCCCCACATGGCGTGCAGCAGCTCATATGACGGCTCTCGTAGTGAATGGCCACATAGTTGTTGAGGGCCGCATCAACTCCGCCAGCGCCCAAGCCGTACGGGATGGCAAGCAGAATCAGCACCCAATAGTTCGGAGCCACCGAAAAGCCAAACAACGCCAACGCCGTCAAAGCCACGGAAACCGCGGTGACTTTGCCCGCCCCAAAACGCAAGGTCATACGGTCGGAAAGCAGCGCGGAGACGATGGTTCCAGCGGAAATCGTCATGGAAATGCCGCCAGCCCAAGAGATGGGCGCACCCAAATCGACACTCATCGTCGGCCATGCGGCACCCAACACCGCATCCGGCAAACCAAGACTGATGAACGCCACATAAATCACGGCAAGCAAAAGATTGACCACGTCCTACTCCCTCTTAACTGATAGCTGCCGAAGACAATATCAGCCATTATTGTAAACATATCTATCTACCGATCGGTAACTGCTCAATTGCACTATTTACCGCAGAATCTTAAATCTTTACCGCGCGAAATCACATACCTCTTCGCTAAGAAAACGCCCTCCGCAACGTCTTTGACGCAGCGGAGGGCGAACCATCGAAAAGCACCAATCAGGTATCGATCTTGGAACGGTCGAAGTCATCGGCATTCTCAACAATGAATGCCTTTCGAGGAGGCACATCATCGCCCATCAGCAGACTGAAGATCTGACTGGCCTGTTCGGCATCTTCCATACGAATACGGCGCAGCATGCGCGTGCGTGGATCCATGGTGGTGTCAGCCAACTGATCGGCGTCCATCTCACCAAGACCCTTGTAACGCTGGATGTCCTCGTTGTAGCTGATGTGCTTCTTGTCAAGCTCAGCCAATTTTCCGGCAAGCTCATCATCGGAATACGTGTAGATGTACTCCCCCTTGCGAGCTCCGGTCAAGGCGATGCGATGCATGGAGGCACAGCCGCATACACATGGCCATGCTCGATGAGCGGCCGCATGTAACGGTAGAACAAGGTGAGCAGCAGAATGCGGATATGCGCACCATCAACATCTGCATCGGTCATCATAATGACCTTGTTGTATCTTGCCTGCTCAATGTCGAAGCTTGCACCGGAGCCAGCACCGACCACCTGAATAATCGCCGCGCATTCCTTGTTCGACAACATCTGTGACAGCGACGCCTTCTGCACGTTAAGGATTTTGCCGCGAATCGGCAACAACGCCTGGAAGCCGGAGTTACGTGCGGCCTTGGCGGTACCAAGCGCGGAATCACCCTCCACGATGAACAGTTCGGCTACATCGTCATTACCCGGCTGGCAGTCAGACAGCTTCGGAGGCATGGACGCCGATTCGAGCGCGTTCTTGCGACGGGTCACCTCTTTGGTCTTACGCGCCTGAATGCGGGCATGCATTTCGCCGACGATCTTCTCAAGTACGCGACCGGACTGTTCCTTGTAGCCGCGCTTGGATCCGGTGATCATCTCACCGAACTGCTTGTCGGTCATTTTGCTGACGATCGGCTTGACCTGCGCGGTGCCAAGCACATCCTTGGTCTGGCCTTGGAACTGCGGTTCGGCGATACGCACGGTGATGACGGCCACAAGACCGGCCAGGATATCATCACGTTCGACCTTCATGTTGGAATCTTTGAGATTCACCTTGAGCTTGCGCGCATTGTCTTCAATGGCCTTACGAATCTGCTTGGTCATTCCTAACAAGAAGCCGTCCACATGCGTGCCGCCGCCGGGGGTCTCCACCACATTGACGAAACTGCGCATGGTGGTGTCGTAACCGTTGGTCCACCGCATGGCGATGTCAACGGCGCACTTTCTTGTGACCTTCTGCGCATGCAACTCGCCGCCGTCGCCAACGGCCTGGGTTTCTTCAACGTACGTGTCTTCGCCAGTAACGCGCCAAATGTCAGAAACGGCTTCACCCTTGGACAGGTAGTCCACGAAATCCCTCACGCCACCGGTATGGCAGAATTCCTCGATACGGGCGTGAGTATACTTCGATCCCTGAGGTTGTGCCGCAACATCGGTTTCCTCGATCTGCTCCGCAGCTTCCTCGTGCTCGGCAGCGTCATGTTCAGATTCATCGCTTTCGGCAATTTCCTGCGGTTCATCACCTGCAGCATTTGCAATATCGTCGACTTCCAGCATTTCGTCGACTGATTCATCGCCGGTTTCCGGAATATTCTCGTCGATGACGGTGATTTTCAATCCCGGCACCAGGAAGCTAGTTTGCCTGACACGGTCGATCAGCTGCTCGTAGCTGAATTCTGCGGTATCGTTGAAAATCTCCGGATCAGCCCAGTAACGGATGCGGGTACCGGTGGTCTTCGGACTGACCTTGCCAATGATCTCAAGTTCGGTCGGGCGGTTTTTGCGCGTGCGCTTGAACGGCGCATCCGGCGACGGATGCTCCGGATCGACGTCGGTATACACACCCGGGTGACCCTGATGGAACGACATGTGATGGGTTTTGCCATCACGATCCACTTCCACATCAAGCCTGGAGCTCAACGCGTTCACCACGGACGAGCCCACACCATGCAGGCCGCCAGAGGCGCCGTACGAAGAGTTGCCGAACTTCGCGCCGGCATGCAGCTTGGTCAGCACCACTTCCACGCCGGTAAGCTTAGTCTTCGGCTCAATGTCGACAGGGATACCTCGTCCGTTGTCGGCAACTTCCACGGAACCGTCGGAATGCAGCGTCACAACAATATGGTTACAGACACCAGCAAGGGCCTCATCGACGGAATTATCGATGATCTCCCATAAACAGTGCATCAAACCTTGGCTATCGGTGGTGCCGATATACATGCCTGGGCGCTTGCGCACCGCGTCAAGACCTTCAAGCACAGTAAGACTGCCTGCGCCGTAATTGTCCTTGTCCTTCGCCATTTCCCTCATTCCGACTTACTTATTCGCTTCGGTCTTTCAAAAACATAAAAACGTCTTGTAGACGTAAGAAGCCGAGAAATTCGACATTCCCGCCGGATTTCTCGACTTCATTCACATATGTATCGTCTGATCACTGATCAAGGAAGTCACGCAACGTCTGCGAACGAGACGGGTGGCGCAGCTTCGACATGGTCTTCGACTCGATCTGGCGAATACGCTCACGGGTAACACCATACACACGGCCGATGTCGTCGAGTGTCTTCGGCTGTCCGTCTTCCAAGCCGTAACGCATCTTGATCACACCGGCTTCACGCGGCGACAGCGTCTCAAGCACCTGCCTGAACTGCTCCTGCAACAGCGAGAAAGCAACCGCATCGGATGGCGCGATGCGTCGGTATCTTCGATCAGATCGCCGAACTCGGAATCGCCGTCCTCGCCCAGTGGAGTATGCAGGGAGATAGGTTCACGACCGTACTTCTGCACTTCCTGCACCTTCTCGACCGGCATGTCAAGCTCGCGCGCAAGCTCATCCGGCGTAGGTTCACGACCAAGGTCCTGAAGCATCTGGCGCTGCACACGGGATAGCTTGTTGATCACTTCGACCATGTGCACAGGCACGCGAATGGTACGCGCCTGATCGGCCATGGCTCGGGTAATGGCCTGACGAATCCACCACGTGGCGTAGGTGGAGAACTTGAAGCCCTTCTTCCAATCGAACTTTTCGACAGCTCGAATCAAACCAAGGTTGCCTTCCTGAATCAAATCCAAGAACAGCATGCCACGTCCGGTGTAGCGCTTGGCCAGCGACACCACGAGTCGCAGGTTAGCCTCCAACAGGTGGTCCTTGGCGCGCCTGCCATCGTTTGCGGCCCACTTAAGCTCGCGCTTGCGCTTGAAATCCATCTGGTCGGATTCGGTGTCCAGCAGGTGCTGGGCATACAGACCAGCCTCAATACGCTCGGACAGGTCGACTTCCTGCTCCGCGTTCAGCAGGCTCACTCGACCGATCTGCTTCAGGTAATCCTTGACCGGATCGGCGGTCGCTCCTGCTGCGATCACACGACGCTTCGGATTGCCGGACGGAGTCAGATTCTCATCATCGTCATCGTCTCGCACCACGAAAGCGCCCTTTTCCTTGGGCTCTTCCGGCTTCTTGCGTTCTTCCTCATCCTCGTCGTCATCCTCCGGCTCGGATTCCTCGTCATCATCGAGATCGTCGTCACCATCCGAATCGACGTCCTCGAGATCGGCGTCGAAATCGTCAAGATCGGCGTCGTCTACCTGAGCGTCCTCATCGTCAAGTGCATCATCCTCGAGCGGCTCCTCCTTCTTGGCAGGGGCGCTCTTCTTCGCGGTAGTCTTGCGAGGGGTCTTCGTTGCGGTGGTTTTCTTCGCTGCGCTTTTCTTGGTGGAGGCCTTACGCGTAGCGGCTTTCTTCGTGGAGGTGGTCTTTTCGGTCAGATCAGCCTGTTCCATGCTTGCCGTCGTTTCCTTGGTGGCCAAACTTATCCTCCTATTGATCCTGCCAGAAGCGTATACCACAAGGACCCACTTCTGGCAAGGGCAAATCGTCAACTATGTGAGTAAACCATCTTGCAAGGACGATTATTCCCGCATAATGAGGCCTTCACGCGCAAGTCACGCCACTTTACGGCGTGTTGCCTTAGGTTTCCGATGTCCAGGCAGGCCCGATATGCCGTTCGACCGCCGAACATACGATCGCCGCCAGCGAACATTGATCATCTATCGCGAGCGCGCTGATGGCGGCTGCCATGGCGCCTTCCTGCCCCATCCACCACATGATGTAGCTGATTACGGCGAACGGCTGCGCCCGATATGTCTTCGGAATCATATCGATAATGTCGAACAGCATGTTGATCGCCTGATCGCAACGTTTCATATCGGGTCTGGCTAGGGGATCACGGAATGAATCGCTGAGCAGCTGTTCCAAACGTTGCGCGTTGATGGACTGCTTGGGTCGTTCGGCGAAATCCATAAGGAACTCCCGACTGGCGCGTTGCTCGTCGACTATGGCGGAGATGAGGAACGCATCGCGTATGGACAGCATTTCGCCCATGCCCACTGTAATTCGTATGACCGTGTCCCTATCGAGCTGCATTCGGTACGTGTCACGCCTACTCGCCATGGCTCGTCGTTCTCCACCGACGCCTGTTCGAGTGCGTCCATCCATATGAGGAACGCCTCCGATATGAGGGAGTGTACCGCTTTGCGCGTGCCATTCAATCGGCAATCTTGTTCGAATTGGTTGATGGTTTCTTTCATTTCCATTCCGGTGATGTGTACGGTCCTGTTGGCTGTCATTGTTCTGCCTCCTTGGCATGATTGATCGGCTTCTCTGCGCGCCGCTTGTATGGCACTATGCCTGATGCGTCGAGGCGATGCGCTGTTTTTCGAGGCCTGTGGTCGGAGGATGGGTCTTTCGGCGTTTCGCAAAATGGTTTCGCTGCCACAACTATTGCAATCATTGAGATTTGGTCTTGTCGAATGCCTGTGGATAACTGTTGGTATGACTAGCTCCTCCGATTTGGAACAGATTGAATCACGCATTGTTTCGTTAGTGAAGGATTTTGCGTTCCCTCATGCGGACGATTCGATTGCCTCTTCCTGCAGGCCTATCGCAGACATGGTCGCCACGCAGGCGGTCACTTCGAGTGAGGGTGGCAAGCGGCTTCGCGCCTTGCTGACGTTGGATTCGTTCCGCGCGTTCGCTTCGAAGGATGTGCTGGAACGCGATTTCGATGCGCTACTTAATTTGGCGTGTGCCGTGGAGGTTTTTCAGACCGGCGCCCTAGTGCATGATGACATCATCGATGATTCCGATCTGCGGCGCGGCAAGCCATCCGCGCATCGTGCGTTTTCCACCGATACGCATAGTGAGGCTATCGGTCATGGTTTGGGTATCATGCTCGGCGACATGTTGGCCACGGCGAGCGTGGATATCGCGGATAAGGCCGCATCCAAGCTTACTTATGGTTCCGATGTGGTTGCGGCGTTGCTTAATATGCATCGCGAGGTCGAGGTTGGCCAGATACTCGATTTGGCGGTGGAGCTCAACTCGTTGGACGATCCGAACGAACTGGTGGAGGCTTCGTTGAATGTATTCCGTTGGAAGACTGCCAGCTACACCACCATCGCCCCTTTGGAATTCGGCATGCTTGCCGCTGGTTTAAGCAAGGATGATGCTCGAAGGCACGCAGTGGCGGTCGGCTTGCCGCTCGGTTTGGCGTTCCAACTTGCGGATGACCTTTTGGACGTTGTCGGATCAAGCAGGAATACCGGAAAACCTGTTGGCGGAGATATTCGCGAAGGCAAGCGTACCGTGCTTCTCGCCGATGCCATCAACGCTGCGGATGATGGGCAGCGACGTGAGCTTATCGACATGTGGGAAGCCGATTCGCGTTCCGAGACTCAAGTGCAACGCGCCATTGAACTGTTTGGACAGACGGGAGCCATCGCGCGATCCCGCAACAGAATCGCAGATCTGTGGCATGCGTCGAAATCGGCTATCGATGCGCTTGATCTTTCTGAGTATCGCAAATCGCCGCTCGTCGAGGCCTGCGCACGTTTCGTACCTGACATACGTGCAAATGCGTGACGAGATCCGCGTATCTTCTGACCAGTCTCCGGACAGGACGCACGGTCGTTGCATAATCCGCAAACCTCTGCTTGTAGACTACAAATGAGAACACGTTCAGCGTGAAGCGTTTTGAAGAAGGAACCGCAGCAATCAACCATGAGTGAAGCTCCACATGCCCCCGAGGTCAGGTCATCGAAGGCCGGTATCGGGTCGTCAGCAGAATCGCCGATGGCGGCATGGCCACGGTGTACCAGGCGGTAGACGAGCGCTTGGGGCGCACTGTCGCCATCAAAATCATGCATACGCAGCTGCTCAGGGGCCGCACCGTGACCAATTCGTGGAGCGGTTCCACCGCGAGGCACGCTCCGCGGCCGCCATCGCCAATCCGCATATCGTGCAAGTGTATGACACCGGCGAATTCGACGGTCTTGACTACCTCGTCATGGAGTATGTTCACGGCGTGAATCTGCGCTACGAGATGAACCAGCAAGGCACGTTCAGCGTTCGTGAAACGTTGCGTATCATCGGCGAAACGTTGGATGGCCTTGCTTCCGCACACCGCGCGGGCGTGGTGCATCGCGACATCAAGCCGGAGAACATTCTGCTCAACAACCGCGGCCATGTGCAGATCACCGATTTCGGTTTGGCCAAAACGGTTTCACAGGCAACGCTTTCCTCCACTGGCGTTCTACTTGGAACGGCCGCATATCTGGCGCCGGAAATGATTGAGAAGAATCAGGCCACGCCTCAAGGCGACTTGTACTCAGTAGGCATCATGGCTTGGGAAATGCTCGCAGGCAAGGTGCCGTTCACTTCGGACAATCCGGTGACGTTGGTATTCAAGCATGTTCATGAGGATGTGCCAAGCATCGTTACCGCCTGTGAGGGCATCAATGCCCATGTGGCTGCATTCATCGCTCACCTCACGGCGCGCGCGGTCGAAGCACGCCCCGCAGACGCTTCCGCCGCATTGGCCGAGCTGCAGCGACTGCAATCCATGCTCGCGGTCAGCGATTGGCAGTATAAGCTTCCCGCGGCAAACGTCAACGTATCGCCCAATATCGCACAAGCGAAAGATGCCGTTGCTCCGATGAATGAGGGTAATCCGACCCCGCCCGCTCCCCCTGCTCCACCGACGCAACAATTCGACGATCGCACACGCAAGCTGGACAGGGTCAAACCGAACATGACGACCGTCATGCCGGTGCAACAGCAGAACGTTGATCCCGAGGCGACAACGCGCTTATCATTGCCGCCGGATGTAGACGCCAATGCCTCAGACGACGGCACGACGTCACAATCCCCTGTCGTGCAGAACGGCGATTACGGCAATGTGGGAAAGAACAAATCTTCGAAAAGCATCATACGCCGCTTATCATCGCAGGTGTGGCTGCACTTCTTCTGGCATGCGGCGCAGGCGGCTGGGGGCATGGTGGTATTACAAGG
>ENA-OQIR01000776-OQIR01000776.1-human-gut-metagenome-genome-assembly--contig:-NODE-776-length-12665-cov-1.523209_pt1 | contig 12665 bp, 20 predicted proteins | sample MGYA00242580_ERZ504745 | MGnify/ENA primary metagenome ERZ504745 (study PRJEB26092, sample SAMD00036214) | human gut metagenome | host: Homo sapiens | study: EMG produced TPA metagenomics assembly of... | reverse complement strand
TTCCTTGACGCTTTTCATGAGCTGGTGATCATGGGACCGATTGCATTTATCCTTGACTTCTTCCTTGTATCCAAACTTGCTTTTGGTTGTGCAATGCGCATGGTAGATTTCAAAAACTGCCATCCGTTCAGCAAGATTCTTGCAATCTCCGTTCCTTCTGTTGCTTTCATGTGCGTTATGAGTCTTGCCGCAACCATTCTCTTTAAGGATGCCGGAAATCAGTTCGTAGCTGTATGGCTTCAAACAACCGCCTTTAACTTTCCGATGGCATTCTTCTGGCAGCTGATCTATGCAGGTCCGATCGTACGTTTTATTTTCAGACATATCTTTCCTGAAAAACAAAACGTAAAAGAAGCGACAGCAAATATGTAAAATAAAGAAAGCACATTGCCATGGTTGAACCACCCCAAAAGTCATATTTTCCGGTGGCGGCTCATTCCATACAATGTGCTTTTTATTTTTCACACGGATCTTTCTCATCTGATTTTCGGATCTCTCAGACTGTTCTCTTTAATTCCGACATCCTAAGGATCTTCACGATCAGCGGGATCACCATAATGACCCAGACTATCGGTTCTGCCACGATCACGCCGGTATATCCGAGGAGCGGCACCAATGTCACTGCGATCACCACTTTCCGATCATCTCCAGCGCACTGGAAGTCAACGGGATCACCATTCTCCAAGTCCCTGCATAGCATTTCTGAGTACACTGATCACAGCCGTTACAAAATAAAAAAGCGTATCGAATTTAAGATAATTGGTGGCGTTTAGGATCACCGTCTCATTGTGGCTTCCTGTGACCAGATAGATCAGCTGTTTTCCAATGGTAAAACTGAAGATCACAGTCATCACGGACCAGATGCAGGTATACAGAACTGCAAGACTGATTCCCTGGCGCACCCGGTCCATACGCCCTGCACCTGCGTTCTGTCCGCAGAAGATTGCCATAGTCTGCCCGAACACGCCAAACATGATCATAAACATTTCCGTGATCTTACGGGCGCTGTATGTGCCACGATGATATCTCTTCCAAGTCGGTTGATGGAGGTCTGCAGTGCCAGTGTACCAAGATTTACCAGAGAATTTACAAGTCCCATGGAAAGTCCTGCACTCAGCATATTTTTCATCATATTTCTGTCAGGATCAGAAAAATCCTCTTTTTTCAGCCGTAGGATCTCATACCTGCGGATCATGTAAAACCAGCATACCAGAAAAGCCAGCGTCTGTGAAAGTACTGTGGCAATGGCTGCTCCCTGAACTCCTGCTTTTACTACCAGAATAAAAAACAGATCTCCTGCGATATTTAAAGTTACAGACACTGCCAGGATCACAAGGGGCGTCACCGTATCCCCAAGTGCACGCAGAGATGCCGCACAGGTATCATAAAGAAATGTTGCCAGCATACCTGCAATAATGATAAAGATATACTGTCTGGCGATTCCCGTCAAATGATCAGGAACATTCAAGAACCTCAGGATCGGATGCAGAAACAAAAGTCCCAAAACAGTCAGAATCAGAGAAAGCACACTGCCCATTACAAGAGACAGCGCAAAGGATTTTCGCACTTCTTCCCGGTTTCCGGCACCGAATTTCTGTGCGGTGACGATGGCAAATCCATTTGCAAGGCCCATCAGAAAACCGATGATCAGCCGCTTAAAGGACTGGATGGCCCCTACCTGCAGCCAGCGCATCTTCTTTCAGAAAGCTCCCCACGATCCTAGTATCTGCCAGGCTGTACGTCAGATGCAGGAGATTTCCCAGAAATACAGGAAGTGCAAAGGACAGGATCAATGTGGAAGGTCTCCCTTTTGTCAAGTCTTTCATGTCATCCTCCCTCAGTCAACGATATCATTCTGAAAACGGGAAAGATGCTCATAAGGAAGAATCATCCTTCCGCGGAACAGTCCGCAGCCATCATTGATCAGGCTATTATTTACCGCACCAAACATATTGACATCCAGTTTTGCAAGATCCAGTCCAAGAAGCCGCATCCCCCGCTCATAGGCCTCGTCAAAATAGATACATTCCCCCTGGGGAATCGCGTCCCTTCTCCTGCGTTCACTTTCCTGTTTTTTCTCATAGCTTAAATGGTTGGCGGAACCAATCTCCGCAACATCATCCATGTCTTTGGTCCGCAGCTGTACTTCCATATAGCTTCGGGAACTGTTATCATAAAACGTGATATGCAGGGACTGATAATCATCCTCACTGTTGTTACAGATGTAATCTCGGTAATAAGGTCTGACCTCCTCACTGAGCAACGGAGAAGTGCTTTCCTGTACCCCTCTGGCCGGCTCTGCGGTAAATCCTCTTTCTTCCAGAAATCCCGGAAGTATATTGGCAATTTCATAAAGATAACGAAGCTCTTCTTCTCTGACATTCTCTCCATTTTCAGATGACATCTGGCATGGCGATACGATCCTGTACGACAATAAAATCCCGAAAACAACTTAAGCGCTCCTTGATCTGTGACACGGAAGGATATTCACCGTGTTCTTTGTAATAGTCATAAATAAACTCCACTACATATCCATTAAATTTTTCCTCCGCACGAATCAGAGATTTGATCCTTCCCTTGAAGGTAAACGCCAAAAACGGATATTCCCCTGCCATGTATTTATAAAATTCCCGGATTTTCTGAGACTGGGCAGTAAGGAAATCATTATGCTCCAGAAGCTCCTGGATCTGGATCAGAAAATTACAGTGTACCAGATCGATCTCGTTGTGTTTTTCCTTCGCCTCTGTTCTAAGATCCCGGATGTATTTCTTCAGTATCCGGAGAAGAGTATCTCCGGAATACAGATAATCATTTAATGTTATCATTTGTGTTTCTCTTTTCTACTTTTAGTCTTTTCAGGATCACATATTTACAACAACTGCCGGATGATCTGTGCTCCTGTCTTTTATTTATTTCAGTTTTTCACGGAAAAATTCCGCAATCCGGTTCCATACCTCATCCTGAAAAAACTGGATATCTGCATGGTCTGCACCATCCAGTGTCAGCAAAGTGACATCACAGCCATTTTCTTCAAGAAGGACATATAAAGTTTCCGACTGAACATAAGAAACGACCTGATCGCAGTTGCCATGAATGATCATAAATGGCGGTGCATCCTTCGTAACCTTGGAAACCGGACTGCTCTGGTATGCCATTTCTTTATTTAACATGGAATTAAATCCAAGCAGAAGGGATTCTGCGGAAGAAGCACATTTTTCTGCAGATTCACACGGAAATGCAGAAAGATCCGTAGGCGGGTACCATGGGCAGGCAGCCTGTACCTTACTGGATTCTTCCAGATACTCTCCCACATCCAGAGCCGGACTCATTGTCCAGCGCAGCCATACATGTAAGATATCCTCCGGCAGACTCTCCCATAACTCCTATCTGCTCTTTGTTGATGCGGAACCGGTCTGCATGAGCTTTCAGATAGCGGATGGCTGCCTTTACACTCCTGTAGCGGCATCGGATACGGCCCTGATTGGAAGTACGATACTCCACACTTGCCACTACAAATCCATCCGATGCCAGTCTGCTCAGATAAAGATTATGTGCGGATTTATCCATCATCAGCCATGCACCTCCGCAGATCCAGAGGATGCAGGGATAGTTTTTCCATCTTTTGTTTCCGGGTAGATTATATCCAGTTTCAGATCCCGCCTGCAATGTCCGAACCAGGAATCCACCTGTGCGTAAGTAATATCATTTACTGTAATATACTGAGGCTTCTCTGCCGGAAGCTTCAGTGTCTTTTTTCTGCTTTTGTCATAATCTATTTTCCTCTTTTCTTCTGATCATTTTATCTTTGAAATATTTTTCTTTTATTTTATCACAACACTGCTTTTTCTGCTTTTATTTTTCGGAGAAAAAGCACTCTTTTTCTGCAAAACAGGGTTTTGATCTTTTTGTTCATAAATCCCTCCTCTTTGTAAGTAAAATTGTTTGTCAGCAATAACAAAAAGCTGCTATAATAGATTTTCTCTATTGTAACAGCTTTGTTTCCTACTTTTGGAATGGATTTATTATATTATAAGTTTTTTCTCTGTCAACGCCCTCAGACAATTTCACAGCTTTTCTTTATCAGTAAACCTGTATCCTGCTTTCTCAGATCTGATACCAACGAATCTCATTAGCTTCCAGATGAAGGTCAAAGCTCTTTCCATCCCCTGTGTAAACCGTAGTATCCTGTGCTCATAGGTGTTGTTTACCACACAATACTTTTTATTTTTCACATAAGCATGTACTTCCACATTATAATTGGAAGAAAACCAGCAGAAAAGCTCATTTTCTGCTGCGGCTGACCAGAGCACCGCACGATAAAGGATACGACTGTTGCAGAAGCTGTACGGAAGTCCGCTGATGTAAACACCTCTGCCTTTTCCGAAGGTTTTTACTGCCATCTGGACTTCCTGATTCTTCTGGATAAGAATCTTTGTATCCGGAAGTGCGAAGATATTCTTTTTCCCCTCACCGAAATCTACAGTTTCGTCTGTTATCCTCCAGGATAAATGATCTTTATGCTCTTCCCAGTTGTATTTATCTGTATTAAGATTAAATCCTCTTTCTTCCTCTACACCAAGAATATCATCCAGCTGGAAGAATTTTCCCTGCCACTGATGAGCCGCTGGCTCGCCCACTCCAATGAATCCGCCTCCATTATAGACAAATTTCCGCACAGCTGTAAGAATCTTCGGATCTGCCCAGTTCTCGCCACGGACTGCGCAGTGTCCGCATCACCTACATTGATGATCACATCAAAATCATTCAGCAGATCTTTATCCTGACGGATGTCATCAAAGCTGATAAAGGACACATCAAAAGGCGCACCACTTAATGCCTCGATGATTCCGAAATAGGAATAATTCTGCTTGTAATAGATGGCATGATGTACCATATGGTTTCCCCAGGAGCGCATTTTTCCCCAGCAATTTAAAACTGCCACACGTTTTACGCAGTACGGTGTGGTTCCCCGGATGTTGTCGTAGAGCACACGGAATTCCTGGCAGACTTCCTTGATATACTGTACAAAATCCGGAAATTCCAGAGCCAGCTTCAGATAACCGCCATATCCAATCCTCTGGATCGGGCTTCGAAGGATGGCTCTTCTTGCAGTCACCCAGTTTACTTTGGCTTCCTTGACAGGATCTCCGCCCTCATGGAAGGTATCCGGGAAAAAGTACGGCAGAAATCTTCCCTCCGTATATTTTACATGTTTAATATCACTGAACAAACGTAAGGTCGCACCGTTTCCAACGCTTCCCACTACCGCATCCAGCCCGATGGAAGCAAACTCATCCATAAAGGGCTCCATTCCGATCCAGTGATCGCCCATGAACATCATGGCTTCTTTTCCATATTCATGAACAATGTCTACCATTTCCTTTGCAAGCTTCGCCACTTCCCGTCTCTGAAAAGCCTGGAAATCTTTAAATTCTTTTGATGGGATCCGATAAGTGTTGTTCATGTATCCCTGATCAATGATAAACTCCGGACGGAACTTATATCCCACTTCCTGCTCAAACTGTTCCAGGATATATGGACTCACCGAAGCGGAATATCCGAACCAGTCTACATATTTTTCCCGTGCCATCTCATCAAAAATCAGTGTGAACTGGTGAAAAAAAGGTAGTAAATCGTACTACATTCACATAATCATGGGAATCCAGAAATCTGCGGAGGCGATCCATAGAATGCGCACGTGTTGCAGGCTGACGCACATCAAAAGTGATCTGAGGCTCTACATCCTTCCAGTCATTGACAACTGCATTATACATATGTACCGGATCCCACATGATATATGCAAGAAAGCTTACCGTATACTCATGAAACTCTTTCGCCGGTCTGATCACAACATTTCCGTTTTTTTCATCGTATGACCATTCCTCTGTACTGACAACTTCCCCGGTAGTTCGGTCAATGACTTCCCACCATCTTCTGATATCATCTCTTGTATTCACCGCCAGCATATCCGGATACAGATGATCCATCAGATGGATCTCCAGAGTATCCGACACTGCCGTGTGAAAAGATGTCATGATATACATCTGCTGGATTTCTTCCGGATGAGCCTTTGCCCAGGCATTATCCTTTCTGGTGGTATAATAAGTTGCATAAATCTTTGCGCCGGTTTTCTTCAGCTCTGCCGGAAATTCTGTTCCATCACAGTCACGGATGGCATCTGCCCCCCATTCGTCCAGCATTTTCAGTGTCTCCGGAATCACATCCAGATCTGTCGGAATAGTCACTCTTCCTTTTGTTTCGCTCATCGCTTTACCTCCATTGTAAAAACCTCTGTTTTTTATTTCTGATATTTTTCACGATCGTCTGCATAGTGTCCCATTTCTGTTCCATATCTGCCACCAATTTAAACTGTGTGCGGCAGCGGTCCAGATTATGTTCTTCCCGGTCGATTTTAAAATAATGATCTCCCTCCAGATAATCAGTAAGAAAGCGAATGCCGCATTCATAGGTCATCACCTTAGCTCCCATGGGAAGCATTTCGATCTCTTTTGCACTAAGCTTATCTCCACAGCTTTCCAGAAAGCCTTTTACATAGATTTCATAGAGTTCCATATCACAGGATACTTTGCTTAAATCTTTCTCATCCTCCAATGCAGTGCTGGCCCCGAAACGAATGGAATCCCCCAAAATCATTCATGGCAAGTCCCGGCATAACCGTGTCCAGATCCACTACACAGATTCCCTTTCCTGTTTCCAGATCGATCATAACGTTATTCAGCTTCGTATCGTTGTGCGTTACCCGAAGGGGCACCTCACCTTTTGCCAGAAGCTCACCGAATACATTTGCCAGGTACTCATGCTGAAGCGCAAATGCAATCTCTTCTTTTACAGATTCGGCACGATGGCAGCTGTCCTTCTCTATGGCATTTTTCAAAGTCTAGTAAAACGTTTCTTTGTATCATGAAAATCCTTTATCGTTTCATGCAGAGTCTCTGCCGGATAATCTGCCAGCATTTCCTGGAATTTTCCAAATGCAACTGCACTTTCATAAAAATCCTCCGGTTTTTCCGCCAGATCATAGCTTACTGCATCGGTAATAAAAATATAAGCTCTCCAGCATTCTCCGTTTTCATCTGTCAAGAATGCCTTCCCTTCTTTCGTTGGAATCAGGTTCAGAACCTCCCGTTCCGGATCTCCTCCCTTCTGAAGAACTTCTTTTTCAGATGCCCAGTGACTCCGGCAATGTTCTCCATCAGTTCTTCCGGTTTCCGAAAGATTTCCCGATTGATCTTCTGAAGGATCACCTTAATGGACCCCATCTCTCCGATCCGATATCTTAGCATATAGGTTCCGTTAATATGCCCGCTTCCGCAAGGGCCGCACGAAACCAGTTCTCCGGTAAATGCAAACTGATCCGCTATTCTTTTTATCTCTTCTTTTGCTGTACCTTTCATTTTACCTTCTCTTTCCCAGACAACAGTAAAAAGCATACCGTCCGAAAACAAATATGCTTTATACTTTTTGCTGTGATCATTTTTTCCGCTTTAAGATCCTGGTGGCAAGCGGAGCCACATTTTCATCCGATGATCCATAGAGAACTTCGTAATCCCCCGGAACAGAAACTGTTTCTGTCTTTTCTCCGAAGTTCTGGATAAACAGATATTCCGTATCCTCATTTTCTCTGGTTGTCACAGAAATACATTCCGGTATAAATGTAATCGGCATCTTCACGCCTGCTTCCTCTGCTGCCCTTCCCAGAAAGTCCTCATAAAAAGCCGCTTCCATATCTGCCGCCACATAATAAACATGGCCCTTTCCGTATTTCTTGTGAGTCAGCACCGGATACCCCTGATAGAAATCCCTTCCATAACGCAGCAGCACTTCCGCATCGGAAACCTTTGCAAGCTCGCAGAGATTTTTACAGGTATAGCTTTCTGTAAGTCTGAGATGATTTCCTGTTTCCGGAACACCTACGTTTCTTCCCAGTCATAAAGTGCATCGATCTCTTCCGTACGGATACCGGCTGCCTCCATCAGTCCGTGAGGGGTTCCCTCAAGATAGCATTTATCTGTTTCATCTACAATTCCTGACCAGTAGGAAAGTACCAGAGTACCACCATTTTTTGCAAAAGTGCGTAGCTTTTCGGCATATCCGTGATAAAACATGTAGGCCATCGGTACCGTTAACAGACGGTACTGGGACAGATCATGTTCCATATTGATGATGTCTGTATTATAGCCTTTTCTTCGGAGGGCACGATATTGTTTCTGCACATTTTCCTGATAATGCATATCCTCGTTTCGAGGTCCCTGCGCATCCTTCAGCGCCCAGTCATTTTCCCTGTCATAGAGAACAGCCACCGGAGACTTCGTCACGCTTCCAGCAGTTTCCCGGATCTGCTCCAACGCTTCTCCTACCTCTGTCACTTCGCGGAAAATACGGGTATCATCCCCACCGTAGTGATCGATCACCGCACCATGGAATTTCTCAGAGGCTCCCTGACTCTGACGAAGCTGGAAATACAGAACACTGTCTGAACCATGAGCAACTGCCTGCAGAGAAGCAGCCAGATGTATTCCTGGTTTTTCAGCTTGTTGACAGGCTTCCAGTTGGTCGCAGAGGGACAGGATTCCATCAGAAGAAACGGTGCTTTCTTGATGCTTCGCATAAGATCATGCTGCATGGCTCCGTCCAACGCTGTGGTATAATTGTCTTTTTTATGCCAGCTTGGGTAATTATCCCAGGATGCAATATCCATAACATCCTTAAATTTTTTATAGTCCAGTCCGTTGTAGTCATACATCAGATTGGCGGTTGCCGGAAGCTCGGAACCACCTGCACGGATCGCAGAAATTTCATGCTTCATAAAATCCACAGTCCTGTCTGTAACAAAACGTTTCCAGTCCAGGGTAAGTGCATGAAGAGCATTTTCCCCTTTTGGCGAAGGACTTTCGATCTGATCAAAGCTGTTATAGGTATGGCTCCAGAATGTTGTGCACCATCTGGAATTTAAATTTTCGATGGTTCCGTATTTTTCTTTCAGCCATTCCCGGAATTTTTCCTGGCACAGAGGACAGTGGCATTCTCCGCCATATTCATTAGAAATATGCCACAAAAGCACTGCGGGATGTTTTCCGAAACGTTCAGAAAGCTTCTTATTAATATTGTAGACTTTTTCCCTGTATACCGGAGAAGTATAACAGTGATTATGTCTTCCACCGAAAAATCTTCTTGTGCGGTCCGAATCCATGCGAAGAACTTCTTCGTATTTATCTGCCATCCATTTCGGTCTTGCTCCGGATGGTGTGGAAAGTATCGTATAAATTCCTTCTTTATACAGATTATCGATCACCTCTTCCAGCCAGTCAAAATTATATCTTCCCTCTTCCGGCTCCAGCACTGCCCAGGAAAACATTCCCATGGAAACGGTATTGATATGGGCTTTTTTGAAATATTCGATATCTTTTTTCAGAATATCCGTCTGTCCAGCCACTGCTCAGGGTTGTAATCGCCGCCGTGCAGATAATGGTCATATCTGATCTGCTCTGCCATTTTTTTATCTCCTTATAATTTGATTCGCATCAAGCGGACAAAAGCATCCGCTGCGCTGCGAAGCTTTATCCCAGACAACTGCTCTGGTTAAGAAAAGGATGCTGCATAATCCAGTTAAAGCATATTATACAATATACCTAAAGATTTCAGCAGCATCCTTTTTGTGTCAAGCGGGTATTCGCAATCCACATTCGGTTAAGATTATTTTACAGCTCCCGTAATACCCTCCGCAAACTGTTTCTGCAATACAAAGAATACAATCATAGTCGGAATGGAACAGAATAATACACCGCACATCAGCATACCGTAATCTGTTACATATCCTGTGATCAGATTGGCGATCAGCATCGGCATTGTCATCGCCTTATTATCTGTCATGATTACCTTCGGCCACAGATAAGAATTCCATGCATTCATAAATGTGATAACTGCTGCCGCTGCATAAGTAGATTTCATAGTCGGGATAAACATCTGGAAAAAGATCCTTACCTCGCTTAATCCGTCAATACGTGCTGCTTCAATGATATCAACAGGAAATGCTCTGGCATTCTGGCGGAACATCATGATCATAAATGGTGTGGAGATGATCGGGAGAATAAAACCTACCGCTGTATTTAAGAGTCCTGCTTTTGAAAACATCTTAAATAAAGGAACCATCGTTGCAACCTGCGGAATCATCATGGCAAGAAGTAGGATGGAAAACAGTCTGTCTTTCCATCTGTCATGATATACCTCAAAGCCATAACCTGCAATAGAACAGATCAGAAGGCAGATCACTGTGGTAAGAGCTGCATAAAACAGAGAGTTTCCAAGAGCTCTCCACAGCGGCTGCTGTGCAGTCAGGTTTTTAAAGTTCTGCATAAAATATGTACCCGGAAGGATCCGACCTCTGGATACATCTGTGGATGTATTGGTTGCCGCAGAGATCATCCAGTACAGCGGAAATACAGAGATAAATGATACGATGATCAGAAAAATATATGTAGGGATCAATCTTCTCTGAATTGCGGATTTGTTCTTTTTCTCAGTCACGTGTATCACCTACTTTCAAATTGATAAAGGCCAGGATCGCTACCATGATAAATATGATAAATGACATTGCTGCCGCATATCCGAAGTTTGGCACGTTGATGAAGCATGTATTATAAACATAATGGGACATTGTGATGGTTGAGTTCGCCGGGCCACCTTTTGTCAGGTTGACAGACTCATCAAACAACTGCAGTGTACCATTGATCGACATAATAAATGTATGATAATTGTCGGTTTCAGAAGTGGTACGGTAATTTTCCAGAAAGTCTTCCAGCCATTGGCACCATCGATCTTTGCTGCCTCGTATACAGAATATTCAATATTCTGAAGACCTGCCAGATAGAACACCATGTTATATCCTGTCCATCTCCAGATCAGTGCGATGATGATCACGATCTTTGCACTTGTGGAGTTACCCAGGAAGTTATAGCCAGTTGTTAAAATTCCAAGTTTGATCAGGATACTGTTGATCAGACCGTCTGTTGCAAACATAGAACGGAAGATCAGAGAATAAGATACAAGAGATGTTGCACATGGAAGAAATACACATGTGCGGAAAAAACCTTTAAATTTCAGATCCTTGTTATTCAGAAGCTGTGCAAGCAGGATCGCAAGGACCAGCATGATCGGTACCTGAATAATAAGATACAGGAACGTATTGACGATGGACTGCTGGAATACCTTATCCATCATGATACGTTTATAGTTACTGAAGATCGGATCCGCAAACCTCATATTTGCTCCGGCACCTGTCTGTAAAGAGATAATAAATGCACGGATCATCGGATAAAAACTCATGACAGCGATCATGATCGTTGCCGGTGCCAGAAAGATCCAGCCCGCCGCTCTCTGTTTCGCCACCAGAGACATGCCACTTTTTTTTGGAATTCACAGGAACTCCTCCTTTCAAACATCTAAACCTTTACATAAGACAGGGGACTGCATGCAGTCCCCTGCTCTGTATTTCATTAATATTTCAGCTTTACTCTGTCATCTTGAATGCCAGTGTATCCTGTGCCTCCTGAAGTGCAGATTCTTTGTCTGTACCATTTACGATATTGACAACAGCTGTATTGATGCACTCTCTTGCCTCATAATGATAAGGAGTTTTTGTGAATTCCGGAATATGTGAAGAGTACTCTACAATTGTTGAGAAGATCGGCTGGTTATTGAAGAACTCGCTTGGCTCATTGTAAACCTCAGACTCACCAGCCGGCAGGTAGCAGGAAATCGCACCTGTCTCCGGAAGGATTGCATCATAGAAGTCTGTGCTGGAACCAAATGTGCTTGCAAGGAAGTCCTCAGCAAGCTCTACATTCTTGCAGTTGGATGTAATGTACCAGGAAGATCCACCGTTGTTTGCATAGTTTGTAGCTGTATCAACGCCGTCAACCTTCGGCATTGTTGTGATCTGCCACAGCCCCTTCTGATCCTCTGTTCCCATCAGCGTAGCGTGATCCAGTTACCGTTAACGATACCGGCAGCTCTCCGCCTGTGATCGTGGAGATATACTCATCCCAGTTATTTACTAATTTAACAACATTGTTCTTTACAAGATCCACATAAAGATCTACACATTTTCTGCTACATCATTGCCAACGATATAAGCCTCTCCGTCATCATTTACGAAGTTTGCTCCACAGGACTGGATCATCATCATCAGAGTATCGCCGCCTGTTGCTTCACTTGTAAGGAGATATTTACCGGTTTTTTCATGAACGTCTTTACCGATCTCCATGAATTTGCTCCATGTGATATCTGTAAGGTCATCAATGGTATATCCTGCTTCTTTCAGAATATCTGTACGATAGCAGGCAATTGCTGCACCGTTATCAAACGGAACTCCGTAATGTGTGTCATCTACCATAGAGTAGGACTGTTTCAGTTTTCCGAAATCATCCCAGTTGATATCCATATCTTTCAGATCTGTGAATGCGTCTGGATAACTCTTCAGATATTTCTGATAGCTGTTATCCTGCATCAGGACGATATCCGGAAGTGTACTGTAATCTCCGGCGTTTGCAGCTGTTGTAAGCTTGGTCTGGCAGTCATCGGAAGATGTCTCAACAACATCAACCTTAAATCCCTCGTGATCCTTTGCATACTGCTCACCGGCAATG
>ENA-OQIR01000774-OQIR01000774.1-human-gut-metagenome-genome-assembly--contig:-NODE-774-length-12674-cov-2.241093_pt1 | contig 12674 bp, 18 predicted proteins | sample MGYA00242580_ERZ504745 | MGnify/ENA primary metagenome ERZ504745 (study PRJEB26092, sample SAMD00036214) | human gut metagenome | host: Homo sapiens | study: EMG produced TPA metagenomics assembly of... | reverse complement strand
TGTTATCCCGGATAACTGTGGACCAGGCTTCCGTTTTCCTCCCGGCAGGATACTGAAATTTTGGGATGCTCCACCTGGCTGCCAGGAAATGCATGGACAAAGGCGTTCTCTACACTGGCTGAAAAGAAAATTTCAATATCACCGCCTTTTTTAATTCCAGCGGGATGTCAAATTCCACTTGAATTTGACGGCCGTTCCGAATGTTTTGTATCTTGCTGTAGTTTTGAAGAAATTCGATCTCACGTTCCAGGCGGACATAATTTTTGGAATTTTTAAAGCAGAATTCAAGCAGGTCTACCAGAGCCACAATAGCGTCCGCAATAGCGGGCTGACCGTAAAGAATCGCCATCCATTTCAGGGAGTTTAGGGTATTATACAAAAAATGAGGACTGATCTGAGTCTGGAGCATTTTAATTTCAAGATTCCGCTTTTCTTGCTCATGGTTCACGGTATCAGTAACAAGCTCATTGATGCGGTCGATCAATTGGTTAAAATTCTGCGCCAGCCCTACAATATCCCGGTTTCCAGATTTTGCGGTGATATGCTTGAGTTGAGTGGAGCTGTTACCAATCTCGTTGAGCGTGCTCTTCAGCAAGGCGTCAAAGGGACGCATAATGGAAGAAGTGATCAGAATTGCCAGAGCCAGGGCCGCCAGCAGCGCGCCGGCTACCACCACCATTACCTGAAAGAGAGCGGAATTCATTTCACTGGTGTCGGGGGTGGATACCTTTACTACCTCCAAGCCTAAGCTTATTAGGGAGCGTTTTACCAGAATGGAATCGCCAATTCTTTGGGTGATATTCTCTTGTCCGTTGTATTGACTGCATAACTGCTGATAGTCTTCTTTGCGCCCTGAAGCTTGCTCATAAATAATGTCGCCGTTTTCTATTTTTCGAACCGCCAAATAATCGGTGTCTTCTGAGATCACTGTCTCAAAGCGTTGGATGAAATAAGACGAATCCGTATCTATTTGCAAAAAGAAATCAAATTTTCCGTTGAAATCACTATCAATTAAACCAGAAGTAAAAGAATAGACGCTGGCGGTTTTATTACCAAAGCTATAGGCTGGTTCGTGGTTTCGCAGAATACGCCATTCAGAGCCGGAATCATAGGCGTCAGAGTCATCTGTTTTTCCTAATTGTGATTTGTCAAAGGCAAAGGTGGAGCTGTAGGCGGCTCGTGCGTCTTCGGTGGAATAGACGTAGATATTTGTAACGTCTGTAGTGACCCTACGGATGCTTTGCAGAAGATTTTCCAAAAGCTTGATTTTTCTACATCCTCGGTTCTAAGGGCATCATAATTAATTTCATCAATATCCAGAGATAGAAATTGACTGGTAATTTCATATTTTGCCTCTCCGTATTGGCTGAGAAGCCGTTCAAAGTCCCGTTCTAGATCGTCAAAAATCTGATTTTCATATTGCAGAGAGGTCTCTTCGATAGAAGTTTTTTCATTAGCGTAATAAATCACAGATACCAGCACCATAGGATGGCAATTAAGGCGCAAAAGGATAAAATTAATATGGAGGTGGTGTTAAACCGATGGCGAAATAGCTTTTTTGTTCTGTGCCACATGCGTTTTTTTATCATATGCGCCCCTTCTATCCTACACTTTTTGACTGTTTCACCCTATTATTAAAATAGAGCATTCTCAAAAAAATGTCAAGAATCCACAAATAAAGCGGATTTATACAAAACAAATCCAGCGGACTGTCTATTTTTTGATGTGCTGCCAGGAGATTTATGAATTCGCAAACCAATACCGGCGGAAACAGCTATGATGAAACCTCTGTTGAAAATAAGGAAACAGGAGCCGGATTTCTTCTGCTTTGGGACATTCTCCTTGACTCGGCTCCTGAAAGAACAGGAAAGAAGCCCATCTGCCAGCCGTTATGGATCGCGTAAGAAATAAAAACAAGCTGTCCCCGATGAAGGATAGGGACAGCTTGTTAAAAAATTCAGAGACTAAAACCGAAAAAACTAGCAGAACCAAGAAATACACGAAGGAAAAATAATGGGGCGAAAGAGCCGATCAACGGGCTTAAAGCATATACTCCCAGTTCCTTTGCTTGGCAGTTCACTGCCTCAGCCTTTGGGAAGGACAAAAATTTCCATTCAGTTTTCCGGAAAGTCCTCAAATTATGTGGAAGGCCGTTGGTTATCGGTCAGCTTCCTCCTTTTTGCCAAAGTAAGCGTCAATTAAGGATAACAGTCCTTTAAAAAATTCCAGATCCTGGCCGGAAATATCGCCGCCAGGCTGAAGGATGCCCATTCTCTGGAAATATTCCGTTAAAATATGAATCCGGTTTTGCAAGACCTCTTGGTCAGTCCGCTCCGCGAAGTGACGCTCCTTGGGGTCGTCAAAATCAGCTAAGGAACAATCTAATACTCGGGCAAGGGCTTTCAGGGTTTCCAGCTTTGGATCCTTGGTAGCACCTGAGGTAATTTTATCGATGGTGCCTTTTGGCACGCCGGATAAAACAGAAAGCTCCTCGTTGGTGAGCTTTTTTTTCTTTTTCCGCTGATTGATAATCTCCAGGCCCATAAAATTTTATCTCCTTTATTTGAGACGTGAAAGCCTCTTTTTGCTGACGTAATTATAGCATACAGAAAAGGAAAAGACAAGAAAAATTTCCGTTTATGGAAATTTTATTGCCGGAAATTCTTGACAATACCCGTTAAAGGTGATAATATAAAATAAAAATTAACCGTTAACGGAAATAAATTCGCAAATAAAAAAGAAAAAATATCCTTTTAAGGATATAAAAGAGGGATGGTCAATGAATCGGGAATCCTGCAAAGGGTGCGTTCATCACCGGCCGTTGAGCAGCGACGGCTATGATCTGTTAAAATGCTGTCTTTACATTTTGGATACCGGAGTTCCCAGAGGATGCCCGCCGGAGCACTGTACGAAAAAGCGGTTAAAAAAACGCCGGTCCTCTGAAAGAGGGCTGTAAACAGTAAAATGTTTTTCCCCAATTCCGCTAAATGCCGCCGTAAGGAAGAGCCTTAAACCGGCGTGGTAAGAAGCCGAAGGGGATTTAAACATTTATTAGTAAAGAAGGGGAAGGCCGGCGAGCCTCACGCTTAAGGAGGAAAACGCTATGACCGGGAGAGCGAAAAGAATTTATTTTCTTTTGAAAAACAAAAGCAAGGAGAATGAAACGGAAAGGGCTATGATTTTAAAAACTGCTGAAGAAATTTTAACGTTAAAGCAGTGGCTGGTATTCCGCATGAAAATCAACGGGGAACGAAATAAGGAGATCGCAAAGAAATGCGGCGTCAGTGAAGCGACAATTTCAGAGCATTGGGTAACCGGGTTGGAGAAGGTGTCCGAATCTTGTAAATATATGCTGCCCGTATTGAGGTTTTCTGAGGAAAAAAGCGAGGGCGGCCGTTTCCTGTGCGAGGAGTGGAACGCTTTATGACCTTTCGGCAGGAGGCGGAGGCCCGATATCGGCAGGAGCTGCTGAAAATACGGGAGCAAAAACGGAAGCTTACATTACAGGGCTCAGAGGACGGCGGCCAAAGCTGCCGGCAATGGGAACGGCGGATGAAGGCTCTGGAGGAATTGGAGCGCTGCTGCAAGGACAATTTACTGGTGCTGCGGGAGCCGGCGCCTCCCAGAACAATCTCTTATTCCGCCGAGGAGGCTTCTGGCGCCCGCAAGGAGCATAAAATATTTTTTCTGGCGGCAGAGCTGGAGCATCGGCGGGATAACAGCGCGAACCGGAAAAAGGTGGCCGAGGCGGTGAGGAAGATCATGGAGCGGGAGCTTTCACCGGAAACCCGTGATATCATTTTAAGGCACTTAGCTGGAACCGCCAAGAGTCAAATCGCCAAGGAAATGGGGGTAGAGGTATCCACGGTGGCGCGGCGGTACCAGCAAGGGATGAAGGCGCTGAAAAGGTACTGCGGCTGCCTGGAGCGGTATTTACGGCGGGGCTGAGGCGGAACTGTGTTTTAGAATTTCATAGCCCCCCTTTCCAGTCACGAATGACAGGAACAACGGCCTGGGATTCGGTTTTGTCGGCTGTGAGCTCTATAGCGAGGTCAAATACGAATAAGGTTTCTTCTAAAACTGAGCCGTTAACAAGCTTTAGCGGCTATATGCCCTGGCATATAGCGCTGTGCCTTTCGTGTGTTTTACGGCGATAAGGCCTGCGGGATATTCATCGGCGGCCATCAAATAATATAGGCCGAAAAGCAAGGGGCGGTTGTATGCTGTGGTTAGAAAAACAAAAGGAGAGGTGCGGCCGATAGACATAAGATCCGCGGCGTTTTCCTCCCTCTTTCTTCTGCCATTTTAGCAGCGCCGGCCGCATGGCTTTACTTGAAGCTGCCAGTATAGCCTAACCCAAACTGTGAGAATCGGGAATGTTCACAAAGCCAGTTTGAACCTGGCATGTGAATCCAAGAAAAAGGAACAGGGCCTGCCGAATAAAACCGGCAGGCCCTGTTCCCGCGTTAGCGAGGTCAAATACGAATGAGGGTTTCTAAAAATGAGTCGTGAACAAACTTTAGAGATTATACGCCCTGGGCAAGCATAGCGTTGGCTACTTTCTCAAAGCCGGCAATGTTGGCGCCCGCGACGTAGTCGCCGGGAACGTCGTAACGGTCGGCGGCTTCGGCGGCCTTGGCGAAGATATCGGTCATGATTTGCTTCAGCTTCTGATCCACCTCTTCAAAGGTCCAGCTCAGACGTTCGCTGTTCTGGCTCATTTCCAAAGCGGATGTAGCGACGCCGCCGGCGTTTGCGGCCTTGCCGGGAGCGAACAGAATACCGTTCTTCTGGAGATATTCGGTGGCCTCAAGGGTGGTGGGCATGTTGGCGCCTTCCGCAACGGCAATGCACCGTTGGCAACCAGAGCCTTGGCATCATCCAGATTCAGCTCGTTCTGGGTGGCGCAGGGCAGAGCCACGTCGCACTTAACGGACCATACGCTTGCCCTCGTGGTATTCGGCATTGGGACGATAGTTTTTGTACTCGGACAAGCGGGCGCGCTTGACCTCCTTGATCTCCTTGACGGCATCCAGATCCAAACCCTCGGCGTCATAAATCCAGCCGGTGGAATCGCTCATAGTGACAACCTTGGCGCCCAACTGCATGGCCTTCTCCGCGGCGTAGATAGCTACGTTGCCGGCGCCGGAAATGGCGATGGTTTTGCCATCCAGGCTGTGGCCGTTGTGCTTCAGCATAGCGTCGGTGAAATACAGAAGGCCGTAACCGGTGGCCTGGGTTCTTACCAGAGAGCCGCCGTAGGTCAGGCCCTTACCGGTGAGAACGCCCTCGAAGGAATTGGTCAGGCGCTTATACTGGCCGAACATGTATCCGATCTCACGGGCGCCGGTGCCGATGTCGCCGGCAGGCACGTCGATATCCGCGCCGATATATTTGGAAAGCTCGGTCATAAAGCTCTGGCAGAAGGCCATTACCTCGCGGTCGGATTTACCCTTGGGATCGAAATCAGAGCCGCCCTTGCCGCCGCCGATGGGCAGGCCGGTCAGGGAGTTTTTGAAGATCTGCTCAAAGCCCAGGAATTTGATGATACCGGTGTAAACAGAGGGATGGAGACGCAGGCCGCCCTTGTAAGGTCCAATGGCGTTGTTAAACTGGATGCGGTAGCCGGTGTTGACCTGCGTTTGACCCTTATCATCCACCCAGGTTACCTTGAATTTAAACTGGCGGTCCGGCTCGGTAATTCTTTCCAGAAGGGCTTCCCTGCGGTACAGCTCCTCGTTTCGGTCGATGACCGGGCGCAGAGAGTTTAAAACCTCCTCCGCGGCTTGCAGAAATTCGGGTTCCGCTGCATTTTTTTGCTTCAGCTTGGCTAGTACTTCATCGACATAAGACATGTTATTACGCTCCTTTTTAATAATATACTCTCTCTATGCGAATAGCCTGAGGCTATTTCGAGCAAATTTAATATCCATAGGGCGGCTTCTGAATTATCCCTTTAAAGTTTAGCAGAAGACTATGAACTGTTTTTTAAGAATAACAAAAAGAACCGAAGAAAATTGCTCTAAAAGGCCCGCACCATGGAAAAAACACGTTCCTCTTTTCCAAAGCCTCCTAGGTCAGAACGTTTTTCGGCCGCCTCCATTCAGCCGGCGGGCCAAAGGATTAAGGCTGCCGCACCCACTGCGGCTGAACAGGAGAAAGGGAGGCACGTTTTGCATCCATAGGGGCTGCCTCCCCCGGTTCCAGGCTGAAAGCCTGAAAAGACCAGGGGGACAACAGGGGAAACCAATCACACACTGAACAGCATCTGGCTGTAAGTGGGATAGGGCCAATACGTCTTGCCGGTCAGGGTTTCCAGCTCGTCGGCGGGAGTCCGCAGTCTCTGCATCAGATCAATGACGGTATCCTTATAGTAATCCGCCTGAGCCTTAACGTCACAGCCGCAAGGTACTTTTCTCATCGCCTCGCCCAAGGCCTCGTTGGCTGGTACAGCTGGTCGCACAGAGCCGACAGCTTTTTCAGCCGGGCCTCCTCGGCCTTGCTGGAGATCGCGCTGGAAACGCCGGCTTTATGCAGAACAGTGGCGCTTAAAGCGTCCATATAACGGCAGACCGCCGGGAAAATATCCTTATTCACCATGTCCAGCATGGTCAGGGCCTCGATACTGATGGTTTTGCAGTAGTTTTCCAACAGAATCTCATAACGGGAATGAATTTCTGTTGCGGTATAGATTTTATGCTTGGTGAACAGGGTCTGGTTTTTCTCGGAAATATAGTAGGGCAGCGCGTCCACTGTGCTCTTGAGGTTCAGCAGGCCTCTCCTTTCCGCTTCAGCCACCCATTCGTCGGAATAGTTGTTGCCGTTGAAGATAATGCGCTTGTGCTCCCGAATGGTGGTCCTGATCAGGTCGTTCAAGGCCGCGTTGAAATCGCCGGCCTTTTCCAGAACGTCTGCAAACTGGGAAAGCTCTTCCGCCACAATGGTGTTCAGCACAATATTCGGCCCGGAAATAGAGGATTTGGAGCCCAGCATACGGAACTCGAATTTGTTTCCGGTAAAGGCAAAGGGAGAGGTTCGGTTCCGATCCGTGGTATCCTTGGGAAACCGGGGCAGAATATGGACGCCGACCTTCATTTCAGTTTTGTCTTTTTGACTGTAGTCGGTGCTGTTCTCGATAGCCTCCAAGATTTCGGTGAGCTCGTCGCCCAGGAACATGGAAATAATAGCCGGAGGCGCTTCGTTGGCGCCTAAGCGGTGATCGTTGCCAGGGCTTGCTACGGAGATCCGCAGCAGATCCTGATATTCATCCACCGCCTTGATGACGGCGGTCAAAAACAGAAGGAACTGAGCGTTTTCCGCCGGGGAGTCTCCCGGCTCCAGAAGATTGACGCCGGTGTTGGTGGAGATAGACCAGTTGTTGTGCTTGCCGCTGCCGTTGACCCCGTCAAAGGGCTTTTCATGGAGCAGACAGGCCAGGCCATGGCGTTTGGCAACCTTTTTCATGATCTCCATGGTCAGCTGGTTGTGGTCGGTGGCCACGTTGGTGTTGGAGAAGATCGGTGCCAGCTCATGCTGGGAAGGGGCCACCTCATTGTGCTCGGTTTTCGCTAAAACGCCAAGCTTCCAAAGCTCCTGGTTCAGATCCGCCATATAGGCGGCGACCCTGGGCTTGATCGCACCGAAATAATGGTCCTCCAGCTCCTGGCCCTTGGGCGGCTTCGCGCCGAACAGCGTCCGGCAGCACATAATCAGGTCCTCTCTCTGATCGTAAAGCTCCCGGTCAATGAGGAAATATTCCTGTTCGGGGCCTACGGTGGTATTGACCCGGGTTACGTCGTCCGCCCCGAACAGCTTCAGGATCCGGAGAGCCTGTTTATTGATTGCCTCCATCGAACGGAGCAGAGGAGTTTTACGGTCCAGAGCCTCTCCTCCGTAGGAGTAAAAAACTGTAGGAATGCAAAGGGTGTTCTCCTTAATAAAGGCATAGGAGGACGGATCCCAGGCGGTATAGCCCCTGGCCTCAAAAGTGGCCCGCAGTCCGCCGGAGGGGAAGGAGGAGGCATCCGGCTCGCCCTTTACCAGCTCCTTGCCGGAAAATTCCATGATGACAGTGCCGTCCCCCTGGGGGCAGATAAAGCTGTCGTGCTTTTCAGCGGTAATATCCGTCATAGGCTGGAACCAGTGGGTATAATGGGTAGCGCCCTTCTCCACCGCCCAGTCCTTCATAGCGTTGGCCACCACATTGGCCACGCTGGGGTCAAGGCTTTTGCCGTTCTCTATGGTCTTTTTCAGGGCCCTGTAGGTTTCCTTGGGAAGCCTGGCTTCATAACCTGGTCGTTAAACACCATGGAACCGAATAACTCGGGAACGCTTGCCGTTTTCTGTTGAATTTCACGCATCACTAGTACCTCCAAACGTTGGAATTTAGGAGACAGAGAAGGATTCTCAACTAAAAACCGCCCGCGGTCGCGGCAAAGCCGGGGTCCTTTCTTCCGGGGAACAGGTTCCCTTTCCATCATAGAATCAAAAGCTTTCAAACAGCGGCTTCCTATCAATTCTCTTTGCGGCCTCCGCCTTTCTTCCTGGATTTCTCTAATCTCCTTATAGCATTTTCTACAAGCCTTTCTATTTCTATAAGAGGATCAGATCAGCTTTTACCCCTTCTCGCACTGCCGCGCAGCTTATGCAGCGGCCCGCGGCAAGGGCGGAGCGGGAAGCTCTCAAAGAGAAACAATATGAAAAAGACGCTACAGATATCCCGTACCTGCAGCGCCTTTGCTGTCTACATGTTGCATTATAAAGCAGGAAAGGCGTATTGTCAATGGCTTTTTCTAAAAATTTAACAAGAAATGCAAGAATATATTTTCAACAAATCATGAATTGGTCAAAATATACGAAACAAAAGGCGCGGACAAAAACAAAATGCAGGAAAATAAAATTTGTACTGCAAAGTGATTGACAAAAAAGGCCGGCAGGCTTATAATGATCAGCATGAACAAGGGCGTTCATCAGAGGAAGGCCGGGTTTCTGGTTCAGAAGCCTGCTTCCCTTTGATGAACGCCCTTACTTTTTGGTCAGACCATGATACGAAGGGGGAAGAAGCCATGTTAAGGGAAGGGCAAGTGAGAATCCCGTCAGGCTGCGCTGTTTCAGGGATCTTCGCTAAGGACGGAAGCGTCTCAGCGGAGAAGCTATTATCAAATCCATTTCCATTATGCACGACAGGAGCAACGGCCTGGGGGGCGCTTCGCCGGCTATGGGATCTATCCCGAATATAAGGAGCATTACGCCTTCCACGTGTTTTACGACGATAAGGCCGCCAAGGAGGCCTGTGAAAAATTCATTGATGATCATTTCGATGTGGTAAACCTTTCTAAGATTCCGGTGAGGAAGACGCCGAAAATTACCGACGAGCCTCTGATCTGGCGGTACTTTGTCAATCCCCTGCCGACCAAGCTCAAGGACAGCCAGCTGGACGAACGGGAGTACACCGCCCGGTGCGTCATGCGGATCAATACGAGGATCGAAGGCGCCTATGTGTTTTCCAGCGGAAAAAACATGGGCGTGTTCAAGGCGGTAGGCTACCCGGAGGATGTGGGGGACTTTTACCGGCTGGAGGAATACTCCGGCTACTGCTGGACCGCCCACGGGCGGTACCCTACCAATACGCCCGGCTGGTGGGGCGGCGCCCATCCCTTCGCTATGCTGGACTATTCAGTGGTGCATAACGGCGAGGTCAGCTCCTATGACGCGAACCGGCGCTATATTGAGATGTTTGGTTATCAATGCACCCTGCTGACAGATACGGAGGTTATCACCTACTTGGTGGATTACCTGCACCGGCGGCAGAAGCTGACCCTGGAAGAGGTTGCCAACGTCATCGCCGCGCCGTTCTGGTCCACCATTGAGCAAAAGCCGGAGCCGGAGCGTTCAAGGCTGACCTATTTGAGAAACGCTTTTTCCAGCCTGCTGTTAACGGGGCCCTTTTCTATTTTATTGGGCTTCGACGGCGGTATGATGGCGCTCAACGATCGGCTGAAGCTCAGATCCATGGTGGTTGGGGAAAAGGATGAGACGGTATACATCGCCAGTGAGGAAAGCGCTATCCGGGTGGTGGAGCCTAACCCCGACAGACTGTGGGCGCCTAAGGGCGGAGAGCCTGTTATTGTAACGCTGAACGGAGGTGTTCACTGATGCCCATTGATTTTATTTATCCGGACTACGAGGTTGTACGGAATTACGACCGGTGCGTCGGATGCCGGGTTTGCGAGCGGCAATGTGCCAACGAGGCGCACTATTTTGACGAAGCGGCCGGAAAAATGATGGCGGACGAGTCCAAGTGCGTCAACTGCCACCGGTGCGTTTCCCTTTGCCCCACCAGGGCGTTGAAAATCGTGAAAACAGACCATACCTTTAAAGAAAACTATAACTGGACCGGGGAGGCTATCCAGGAGATCTACCGCCAGGCGGGGAGCGGCGGCGTGCTGCTTTCCTCTATGGGAAACCCAAAGAATTTTCCGGTGTACTGGGATAAAATCCTCATTAACGCCTCTCAGGTCACCAACCCTCCATTGATCCTTTGCGGGAGCCTATGGAAACCCGGGTTTATTTGGGGAAAAAGCCAAGCTGTGTGGAACGGGACGAGAAAGGGAACCTCATACCTAATTTACAGCCCCAGCTGAAGCTGGAGGTTCCGGTTTTGTTTTCCGCTATGAGCTACGGATCCCTGAGCTATAATGCCCACGAGAGCCTGGCCAGAGCCGCCGCCCAGCTCGGCATCCTTTATAATACGGGCGAAGGCGGCCTTCATGAGGACTTCTACCGGTATGGTAAAAACACTATCGTCCAGGTCGCATCCGGACGGTTCGGCGTTCACAAGGACTATTTGAGCGCCGGAGCCGCTATCGAGATTAAAATGGGCCAGGGCGCCAAGCCGGGGATCGGCGGTCATTTGCCCGGACAGAAGATCGTTGGGGACGTTTCTAAAACCCGTATGGTCACCGAGGGTACCGACGCCATCTCTCCGGCGCCCCACCACGACATTTATTCCATCGAGGACCTGCGCCAGCTGGTGTATTCGCTAAAGGAGGCCACTAATTACGAGAAGCCGGTCATCGTCAAGATCGCGGCGGTGCATAACGTGGCGGCCATCGCCAGCGGCATCGCCAGAAGCGGCGCGGATATCATCGCCATCGACGGCTTCCGGGGCGGCACCGGCGCGGCTCCCACCGTATCCGGGATAACGTGGGAATTCCCATCGAGCTGGCTCTGGCCAGCGTAGACCAGCGCCTGCGGGATGAAGGAATCAGGGGCAGCGTCTCCATTATCGCCGGCGGCTCTATACGCAGCAGCGCCGACGTGGTCAAGGCTGTCGCCTTAGGCGCCGACGCGGTGTATATCGCCACCAGCGCGTTGCTGGCCCTTGGCTGCCATCTGTGCCGTACCTGCCAGACCGGCAAGTGCAACTGGGGCATCGCGACCCAGCGGCCGGATCTGGTCAAACGGCTGAATCCGGATATCGGATGCCAGAGGCTTGTGAATTTAGTGACCGCCTGGCAGCACGAGATTAAGGAAATGATGGGCGGTATGGGCATTAACTCCATCGAGGCGCTGAAGGGCAACCGGCTCATGCTGCGGGGCGTTGGACTCAACGACCGGGAGCTGAGTATTCTGGGAATCAAGCACGCGGGGGAATAAAGCCATGAAACGAATTTATGTGAATGAAAAATGGTGCTTAGGCTGCCATTTGTGTGAATATTACTGTGCCTATGCCAATTCCGGGGAAAAGGATATGGTTCACGCCCTGAAGGGTGTGGCGATCCGCCCCAGGATTCAGATTGAGGAAAACAACGGGATCAGCTTTGCGGTTTCCTGCCGCCACTGCAAGGAGCCTCTTTGCGTGAAGAGCTGTATCACTGGAGCCTGTCCGTCGAGGATGGGGTGATTACCGTAAACCGGGACAAATGCGTCGGCTGCTACACCTGTATTCTGTCCTGCCCCTACGGCTGTGTTATGCCGTCGGAAAACGGCGTGATTCAAAAGTGCGAGCTGTGCATGAAAAACAGCGTGGGTTCTCCTGCCTGTGTGAAGGGATGTCCCAATAAAGCCATTGTTTATGAAGAGAGGTGAGCGTGATGAAATACGTACTGATCGGCAATTCCGCTGCGGCGGTAGCCTGCGTGGAGGGAATCCGGCAAAGAGACCGGGAGGGGGATATCACCATGGTGACCAACGAGCCCTACCACACCTATTCCCGGCCGCTGATTTCTTATTTGCTGGCGGGAAAGACGGACCGGGAGCGGATGAAATACCGGCCGGATGATTTTTATGAGAAAAACCGATGCGAGCTGATCGCCGGGGTGTCGGCGGACCATCTGGACCTAAGCGGAAAACCGTGGTGCTTTCCGACGGCAGAGAGCTTCCTTATGACAGGCTGCTGGTAGCCGCCGGCTCCAGCCCGGCGGTACCGCCGATTAAGGGACTGGAGGCTGTGGAAAACATGACCACATTCCTCTCCCTGGACGACGCGCTCCGGCTGGAGGAAATGCTGACGCCCTTCTCCAGGGTGCTGATTCTGGGGGCCGGCCTGATCGGCCTGAAATGCGCTGAGGCATCGCCGGAAAAGCGAAATCAATCACTGTGGTGGATATGGCGGATCACATTCTGCCCAGTATTTTAGATCAGGAGCTTCCGCCCCGGTACAAAAGGCGCTT
>ENA-OQIR01000773-OQIR01000773.1-human-gut-metagenome-genome-assembly--contig:-NODE-773-length-12677-cov-1.672032_pt1 | contig 12677 bp, 13 predicted proteins | sample MGYA00242580_ERZ504745 | MGnify/ENA primary metagenome ERZ504745 (study PRJEB26092, sample SAMD00036214) | human gut metagenome | host: Homo sapiens | study: EMG produced TPA metagenomics assembly of... | reverse complement strand
TCCATTACGGCATTGAAACCGTCCAGACCAGCTATATGCAATGGCATCCAGCCACCCAGGAATAGGGTTGTAGCAATACCGGCGGTAATGAACAGGTTCAGGTATTCTGCCAGATAGAAGAAGCCGAAATGCATTCCGGAATATTCGGTATGATAACCGGCAGTAAGTTCCTGTTCTGCTTCGGCCAAGTCGAACGGACCACGGTTGGCTTCTGCATTACCGGCAATCAGATAAATAACGAATGCAGCGATTGCCGGAATATGTCCTTTGAAGATATTCCAGCCGTCTGCCTGTCCGCTTACTATCTGCTGGATATCCATTGTACCACTCAGCATAACCATAGTCAATACGGTCAGGCCGATAGACAGTTCGTAGCTGATAATCATAGCTCCGCTTCGCACGGCTCCGATGATGGTATATTTACTGTTACTGCTCCATCCGGCAAGCAGAATACCCAAAACTCCAATAGATGATGCGGCCAGAACAAAGAATATACCGATGTTCATATGAAGAATCTCTCCACCTTATTCCATGGCAAACATGAAAATGTCAGAATAGATGCCAGAATAACGAGAAACGGAGCCAAATTGTAAAGGAAATGGTCTGAATTCTTCAGGCTGATAATTTCCTTTGTCAATATTTTGATAACATCGGCTGGAACTTGTAGCAAACCTCCTTTACCTCCTACGCGGTTCGGACCGATACGGCATTGGAAAGCTGCACAAACCTTACGCTCCATATAAATCAATATGATAGCAAGTACAGCGTAAAGAACCAGAATCACTACGCCTACTACCAGCCTTCCAGAAAGATTGCCAGCCCCTCAGGCATTACGCTGCATAGTGCAGAATGTATTGCCATGAAAAGCGGTTGAAGATTATAATAATCTAAAAACATATACTTTTTAAATTAAGAATGATAAATAAAGATATTATCTGTCTATATCCGGAATTACATAGTCTAATGTTCCTCCGATAGCAATCAGGTCGGCAATTTTATTGCCTTTGCAAACAGTGTCGAGCGCATGTACCAGCGGCAATCCGGTAGAACGGTAATGCAGACGGTAAGGGCTCTTGTCTCCATGGCTTTCCAGCATTACGCCAAACTCTCCACGGCTGCTTTCTACTGCTGCTGAGTAATTACCTTCCGGCAGTTTGATGATTGCTTTTGTCTTGACGCGATATTCTCCTTCCGGAATATTGTCTATCAGCTGTTCGATGACGTGGCAAGATTCCATGATCTCGTCCATACGTACCATGTAGCGTGCAAATGAATCCCCTTCCGTATAAGTGATTTCTTTGAAGTCAACTTTATCGTACATGGCATACGGATGATGTTTACGCACGTCGTTTGCCCAACCGGACGCACGGCCTGAACCTCCTGTTACTCCTAAAGAAATAGCATCTTCGAGACTCAATACTCCGATTCCTTTCAGACGGGTCGTTGCAATCACATTGCCGGTAAATATATCGTGATAGTCTTTGATGACACTACGCAGATGTTTGATAAATTCCTTAACCTTGCGCTGGAAGTCCGGATGCAGGTCGGCTTGCACACCACCGATCATGTTATAGTTTTGTATTAAACGTCCTCCGGTTGTTTCTTCGAAGATGTCAAGAATCATTTCACGTTCGCGGAAACCGTAAAAGAAAGGAGTTAATCCTCCCATATCCATAACCAGACAAGAGTAGAACAACAAGTGAGAGTCGATACGCTGAAGTTCGTCCATGATGGTACGGATATACTGTGCGCGTTCTGAAATCTCGATGCCTGCGGCTTTTTCAATACACATACACAATGCGTGACGGTTCTGATGTGCGCTCAGGTAATCCAGGCGGTCGGTCAAAGCCAGTGTCTGCGGATATGTCAGGCTTTCGTTCATTTTTTCTATTCCACGGTGTATATAACCACAGATAGGGTCTACCTTACTGATTGTTTCACCGTTCAGTGAAGTACGCAGACGAAGTACACCGTGAGTAGACGGGTGCTGAGGACCAATGTTAACCACAAAATCCTGTTGTCCGAAAACGATATTTTTCTTATCAGCTATTGTTCCGTCTGGATTCAGGTAATATTCATCGGTGATATCTGCATTCTCTTCATTCTCCATATTCAGGGGATTGGAGTTCATGTCGTAGTCCTTACGTAATGGATAACCTTTCCAGTCCTCACGCAGGAATAAACGTCGCATGTCCGGGTTATTCAGAAAGCGGATACCGAAGAAGTCGAATACTTCACGTTCTTTGATTTCTGCAGTTTTCCACAGGTCACATACTGACGGCAGATAAGGATTTTCACGATCGGTCGTTGAAGTCTTAAGAACGATACGATTATAAGTCTTACTTGATTCCAGATAATAAAGTGCTCCCAGACCACCTTCCTGCCAGTCCATTCCTACGATATCACGCAGGAAATCCATCGGTTCATCCTGATCATTACGCAGGGTTTCGGCTATTTGATGAAACGATTCAGCCGGAATACTTATCACCTGATCACCCTGCTCGGTAATAGTGATTCCCGGAACTAATCGGGATATTTTTTCAGTTATATTCATAAATTGCTGTTTTCCTGTCGTTAATTATTTTCCATTCTCTTTCTGTGAATCAGGATTCTTTTCCTGTCTGTTCACACCTCCAAGGAATTTTTCTACTTTTATTTTGCGCTGCAGCTGCATCATACCATAATAGAAAGCTTCCGGACGAGGAGGACATCCCGGAATATATACATCGACCGGAATAATTTTGTCTATACCGTTGACTACATGATATGATTTAATGAACGGTCCTCCGGAAATGGTACATCCGCCGACTGCTACGACATATTTGGGTTCTGCCATCTGGTCGTACAGACGTTTCAGTACCGGAGCCATCTTGTAGGTAATAGTTCCTAAAACCATAATCATGTCTGCTTGTCGCGGAGAGTTACGTGTTACCTCAAATCCGAAGCGTGCCATATCGTAACGTGCAGCTCCCAATGCCATAAATTCGATGGCACAACAACTTGTTCCGAATGTCAGTGACCAGAGTGAATTGCTTCTTCCCCATTCGATGAGTTGGTCTACTGTTCCTATGACTACTCCGGCACCGTCACGGTTCAGTTCATCTACCATGCGTTGCAGGTAATTCATTGTTTTTGAACTCATCGTATTTCATTGAACGGATTGCTGGTTTTTTTACTTCCATTCCAATGCTCCTTTCCGCCATGCATATGCCAGGCTAATATTAATACTAATAAGAAAAATGCCACACACACCAAGGCATAAGTACCGACTTCGTTGACTACTACTGCCCACGGAAACAAAAATACTGTTTCGATATCGAACATCAGGAACAGAATGGCAAACAGGTAATATCCTACCTTAAACTGTACCATGATTGCCCTCGTGTCGGGATTCCACATTCATAAGGCTCTCCCTTCTGTGGATTGAACGACCGCGGTGCGATAAGCTTTGCGATTGTCATTGCGACTACTACTAAGCTATGGCCGTCAGAATGACAACAATTAAAAATGTGAAAAACATAAATAGAATTTTATATTTGTAAATCGTATATATATACACTCTCTATATGGTAAAACGCCCTTTACCATATATAAAGAATAAAATCTACCTGATCTCTATCGTTATATGAGAGGCTAAATCAATAATTTTTTCTTAACGTTATAAATGATAATAGGAAATTAGTCTTGTTTATCGGGGGGTGATTGGAAACAGGCAAAACTTCGATATACGGTGATATTATAATATACCGCTAAACATATAACATTACGTAATACCGATTTGAAATCGTAAGTATTGATGTTTTGTATAATAATTGCCTTATTGGGGAGATCTGTATGATTTTGAGAGAATAGGTGTTGGATGGTTTTTTCCATGGGCGACTGAGGTTCCTGTATCTCACTGTAAGTTGTTGTGCAGGATACGGAAGCTGTATTGTCGGTATGTTGTGCGGGTACACAAACGACATTCCCTATAATGACCATTATAAGGAAAGCAAAGAAAAATATTGTTGCCTTTCTCACCTGTTTACCCATCATATACCTATCTGAAAACGGGTGCAAAGATAGTGATTTATTTTAGTCTTTTTAATAGGATTGTATAAAAAACAAAATGCAAATAGCTTGTAATTCTGAAAATCCGGTCGTATTATAAGATTTCGAACATGAAGGACATTTAGTGAAAAATAAGTGATTCTTATAGTTTTCTTTTTATTGTTTTTCTAAACAAGTATTGTAGAAGAATTGCTATTATGAAAATTGTCAGATACCATTATAGTTTCTTTTATCCTTATACTTAGGTTTGATGTTGAATGAGCAAATGTTTGATTGTCAGTTGTAAAAAAGCCTTGCTTTATTTTGTTGTGTAAAGCAAGGCTTTCGTATAGAATGACTATGTAAATACGTTTTGTAAAGAGTAAATAACTGGGCTTAGAATTTAGTTGAAAAATTTTTCCAGCTTCTTGATCATCATTCCCAGACAGAACACTACTACGTGGTCGTTTTCCATGATGGTGGTGTTACCTGTAACCAGGATACCTTCTCCGTTTCTGATGAGTCCTCCGATAGTAGCTCCTTTAGGAAGGCCCACATCTTTTACCTGAGAGCGAGTGATGCGTGAGCCTGCTTTTACTGTAAATTCTGCTACATCGGCGTTGGCAAATGTCAGACACTTGACATTTGATACATCGGCATCCAGCATCATTTGGTAGATATGGCTGGCGGCAATGAATTTTTTATTGATAACAGTACCTATATCCAGACTCTCTGCCATACTGATATAGTCTATGTTTTCGACTTCGGCTACGGTTTTGCTTATACCTAAACGTTTAGCTGCCAGGCAGGCAAGAATATTTGTTTCTGAATTTCCGGTCAAAGCAACAAATGCTTCTGTATTTTTGATTCCTTCTTCCAGAAGCAGTTCCATATCTCGTCCGTCTCCGTTGATAATCATTACCTTATCATCTACCAGTTCGGTAAGTCGGTTGCATCGGTTGAAGTCACTCTCAATGATTTTAGTACGCATGTATTCGGGCATATATTGTACGGTACGTACGGCTATACGACTTCCACCCATAATCATCACGTTGCGGATATCAGCTTCATTCTCTTTTCCAGCAATTTTCCGGATATAAGGAATATATTTTTTTGTTGTTGTAAAATATACGATGTCATTCAAAATAATAGTATCATCACCTCGGGGAATGATTGTTTCGCTGCCACGTTTGATTGCAACAATATGGAAAGGGATATTTCTTCCTCCCAACTCATGCAGAGGTACATTCAGAATTTCTGCTGTTTCTTTCATCTTGGTTCCGAGTAAAACTAATGCTCCTCCAGCGAACTCCCACCATTGACGAATCCAGCTCATCTTTACGGCATCTACAATTTCTTTCGCTGCCAGCATTTCCGGATAAATTAGGGAGTCGACTCCAGTTTGGCAAAAAAACTCTTTATGCTTAGGAAGCAGATACTCGTAGTTATTGATTCGTGCAACTGTCTTTTTGGCTCCCAGGCTAGTAGCCAGCATACATGCGGTCATATTCCTGCTTTCATCCGGAGTTACGGCGATAAACAAGTCTGCACCTGCTACTCCCGCTTCTTTCAATCCTGAAATCGAAGTAGGGGGTATGTTGACGGCGAGCAGATCGAAGTTACTGCCTAGTTTTCCCAGTCTTTCTTCGTCGTCGTCCATAAGGATAATATCTTGTTTCTCACCTGATAAGAGTTTGGCCAGGTGTGTTCCTACAGCTCCTGCGCCGGCAATGATAATCTTCATGAGTTCAGAATATGAATTAATGTATTATATATACCTGTTTGATCGATACCACAAATGGAGTAAAGAGCATTTACAGGACCATGTTGTATAAAATGGTCAGGAATACCCATACGCTTTACCATAGGGGTGTAGTTATTGTCTGACATAAATTCCAGAACAGCACTTCCCATTCCACCTTTGAGCACTCCATCTTCTATTGTGATGATACGTGAGAATTTTTTTCCTATCTCGTGTAATAATGCTTCATCCAGTTGGATTTTAAAAAACGGAGATCGTAGTGGGCAAATGCTGCAATTATGAGTATTCTCGGCTTCTGTAATAGCTTTGGCTGCTGTATTTCCGATAGGACCGATTGTGATTACAGCCAGGTCGGAACCGTCTTTCAGTTTTCTGCCCTTTCCCACTTCAACAGCTTTAAGTGGACATTCCCAGTTGGTCAGCACACCTCGTCCGCGAGGATAGCGGATAACAAAAGGACCTTGGTCGGGAAGCTGTGCTGTATACATCAGCCGGCGCAGTTCCTGTTCGTCGTAAGGTGAAGCTATTGTTAGGTTAGGGATAGGACGTAAATACGCCAGATCGAATACGCCATGATGCGTTGGACCGTCTTCTCCTACTAAGCCAGCACGGTCTAGGCATAACACTACATTCAGTTTCTGTATGGCTATGTCGTGGATAATATTGTCGTATGCCCGTTGCATGAACGAGGAGTAAATGTTACAGAAAGGCAGTAATCCCTCTTTGGCCATACCTCCCGAAAAAGTTACGGCATGTCCTTCGGCAATGCCTACATCGAATGCACGGTCGGGCATAGCTTTCATTAAGATATTCATAGAACAGCCAGTAGGCATGGCTGGAGTCACTCCAATAATTTTGTCGTTCTTTTTTGCCAGTTCCAGTAAGGTTTTGCCAAACACATCCTGGAATAAAGGTGGCATACCACTTGTATCATTTACGATTCTTTCTCCAGTTTCTTTATCGAATATGCCTGGAGCATGCCAGATGGTGGCTGCTTCTTCCGCAGGTTTGAATCCTTTGCCTTTGATTGTATGGATATGAAGTAGTTTCGGTCCCTTCATGTCCTTAATTTCTTTCAGTACTTTTGCCAGAGCAAAAACATCGTGTCCGTCTACTGGACCGAAGTAGCGGATATTCATTCCCTCAAAAATGTTCTGTTGTTGGGTAAGAACAGATTTCAGGCTATTGTTGAAACGGATTAAGCTTTTCCGGCGTTCTTCATTCAGAACTCCCCACTGATGTAGCTTCTTTGAGATGTTATATCTCAGTCGGTTGTATCCTTCTGATGTTTGGAGATTTAGCAGATATTGTTTCATTCCTCCTACGCTCCGATCGATCGCCATGTTGTTATCGTTCAAGATAATCAGCAAATTGTTGGGAGTAGAAGACGCATTATTCAATCCTTCAAAAGCCAGCCCGCCACTCATCGAACCATCCCCGATTACGGCTACTACATGGCGGTTTTCTTCACCTTTGCGGGCCGCAGCAACAGCCATGCCTAGAGCTACGGAGATAGAGTTGGATGCATGTCCACAGGTAAACGTATCATATTCGCTTTCTGACGGTGAGGGAAAAGGGCATAAACCGTTTAGTTTTCTGTTTGTACAGAAACGGTCACGACGTCCAGTCAGTATCTTATGTCCGTACGCCTGATGTCCTACGTCCCATACAATGCGGTCATAGGGGGTATTGAATATATAATGAAGTGCAACAGTTAATTCTATTACTCCTAAACTTGAACCAAAATGCCCGGGATTGCGAGAAAGTTCATCAATGATTTTATCCCTGAGCTCCCGACAGACCTCAGGTAAAGACTCGATAGGAAGATGACGCAAATCTTCCGGCTATCTATTTTATTCAACAATTCGTAAGAAATGGGTTGTTCCATCCGGTTTTTATTCAATATTAATTTCACAAAAATACGATAAATATGTGTATTGTGTTTACATTTGCACAAAAAATAATGAACAATGTTTGCTTATGGAGTTTAGAACAAAAGTAGAATTGCCGGTCGGACAATCTAAAATTTGTCATTCGGATTTACTTATGTCATGGGGGTCTTGTTTCTCGGAAAATATAGGAAAACTATTGGTAGATAATAAGTTTAATTGTGACATAAATCCTTTTGGCATTTTATATAATCCTTTTTCAATAGCAAAGTCCATATCTCTATTATTGGATGAAAAGGTATATGGTGAGGACGACTTACGCTTTGACAAAGGAATTTGGTATAGTCTGATGCATCATAGTTCTTTTTCTTCATCAGACAAGTTAGAGTGTCTGAATAAAATCAACTTCCGCATGATAAAGGGAAGTGCTACGTTAGGTAAGGCTAACTGGCTGATTATTACTTGGGGAACTGCACGGGTTTATGAATGGAAAGAAACTGGAGAAGTTGTTGGAAACTGCCATAAACTGCCAGATAAATTGTTTGTACGGCGTCTGTTGGATGTAGACGAAATCGTATCAGTTTATATTTCTTTACTTGAAAAGATTCGCTTGGTGAATCCGGAGGTACAGATCTTGTTTACGGTTAGCCCGATACGTCATGCGAAAGACGGCTTACATGGCAATCAGTTAAGTAAGGCAGTACTTTTGCTGGCAATCGAAAAAATATGTCAGAAGTTTTCATATTGTCATTATTTTCCGTCATATGAGATTCTGTTGGACGAATTGCGTGATTATCGTTTTTATGCCGATGATATGCTTCATCCGAGCCAGCTTGCCATAAACTATATCTGGGAATGTTTTTGTGAGTGCTTTTTCACAACAGAAACGTTGCATATAATGAAGGAATGGCAAGAAATAAAAAAGGGGCTTGACCACCGTCCTTTCAATGCAAAATCGGAAGCTTATTATACTTTTCTAAGTCAAATAATGTTAAAGATAGAAAGGTTAAAAGAAAAATTACCGTACTTAGACGTACAAAATGAAATAACATTATGTCAAACTCGATTGAAGAAATAACCTCCGTCATTGGAGCTGAGAGAATAGGAAAACACCAGGCAACTATTGACTGGATTCTTACGGATAGCCGTTCATTGTGTTTTCCGGAAGAAACTTTATTTTTCGCTTTAAAAACAAAGCGTAATGACGGACATAAATACATACCGGAACTTTACGCCAGAGGGGTGAGAAATTTTGTGGTAACTGATGTGCCAGAGCAGTTGTCTCATTATGCTGACGCCAATTTTTTGCAAGTTGGAAATACACTGAAAGCTTTGCAGCGTCTGGCTGCCAAACATCGTGAACAGTTCCAGGTTCCTGTTGTAGGTATTACCGGAAGTAATGGAAAACAGTGGTGAAGGAATGGATTTATCAACTGTTAAGTCCTGAAAAAGTAATTACCCGTTCACCTCGTAGTTATAACTCACAGATAGGAGTACCCTTGTCTGTATGGATGATGAACGAACATACTGAGTTGGGTATATTTGAGGCTGGAATTTCAGAAATGGGTGAAATGGAAGCATTACAGCCTATCATTCAGCCTACTATCGGAGTGTTGACAAATATCGGTTGGGCACATCAGGAGAATTTTTCTTCTTTGCAGGGTAAATGTATGGAAAAGCTGCAGCTTTTCAAAGACTGTGATGTCATTATTTATAATGGTGATAATGAGTTGATAAGCAGTTGTGTTTCGAAGTCACTGTTTACATCTCGTGAGATAGCCTGGTCGATGAAGGATAATGAACGTCCATTGTTCATTGAAAAATAGAAAAGGATGATACCGGAACTACCGTAAAATATCGCTATCTGGGCTTTTTGAAGGAGTACCGCATTCCTTTTATAGATGATGCGTCCATTGAAAATTCATTAAATGCTCTTGCTGTGGCATTGTATCTGATGGTTTCTCCTGAGGATATTGCCGAACGGATGGCTCATTTGGAACCAGTTGCCATGCGTCTGGAAGTGAAGGAAGGCAAGAATGGTTGTGTTTTAATAAACGATAGTTATAATTCTGATTTTGCTTCACTGGACATTGCTCTTGATTTCATGGCCCGCCGTACAGAAGATAAAGGTCGTCGGCGTACGCTTATTTTATCAGATATTTTGGAGAGTGGACAACCTAGTAAATTGCTTTATCGTCAGGTAGCCGATTTGGTACATAGCCGTAAGGTAGACCGTATAATAGGAGTAGGTGAAGAAATATCTGCTGCGGCTTCACGATTTGAAATCGATAAACGCTTTTTCCGTACAACTGCTGATTGATAGAATCGGGTATCTTATCTTCGTTGCGCAATGAAGTGGTGTTAATAAAAGGGGCTCGTGTGTTCCATTTCGATGATATTACAGATTTGTTGGAGTTGAAAGTGCACGAAACGATTCTTGAGATTAATCTTGAGGCTTTGGTCGACAATCTGAATTATTATCGTAATAAGCTTAAGCCAGATACAAAAATGGTATGTATGGTTAAAGCTTCTGCTTATGGAGCAGGTTCGTTTGAGATAGCGAAGACGCTGGAGGATCACCGTGTAGATTATCTGGCTGTGGCAGTAGCCGATGAAGGAGCAGACTTGCGTAAGGCTGGAATTAATAGTTCTATAATCATTATGAATCCGGAACTTACGGCATTTAAAACCATGTTCGACTACAAACTGGAGCCGGAAGTGTACAGTTTCCGTCTGCTCGACGCAATGATAAAAGAGACGGAACGCAGGGGCATCACCTCTTATCCGATCCATATCAAGATCGACACGGGAATGCACCGTTTAGGCTTCCAGCCGGAAGATGTACCAGAGGTTTGCCGTCGCCTGAAAGAACAGAGCGGCGTAGTAGCTCGCTCCGTATTCTCGCATCTCGTAGGCAGCGACTCCTATATCTTCGACGATTTCACAAAAAAGCAACTGGATACGTTCACCCGCGTGGCAGCAGAACTGGAAGCCGGGTTGGAATACAAGGTGATCAAGCATATCCTGAACTCGGCCGGAATAGAACGGTTCACCGATTATCAGATGGATATGGTACGTCTCGGCATCGGCCTGTATGGAGTCAGTGCCTCCGGTCAGAAAGGGCTGCGTAACATCAGCACGCTGAAGACGACTATCTTGCAGATACAAAACGTTCCGGCAGGCGATTCCATCGGCTACAGCCGGATGAGCTATGTAAAGCGCGATTCCCGCATCGCGATTATCCCGATCGGTTATGCCGACGGCTTGGACCGTCATTTCAGCAATGGTGGTGGCGAGGTCGTGATTAATGGCCACCGTTGCCCGATCATTGGCAATATCTGTATGGATCCTGCATGATCGATGTCACTGATACCGACGCACACGAAGGTGACTCCGTCATCATTTTCGGCGAAGAACTCCCTGTCAGCGAACTTTCGGACAAACTAAAGACCATCCCATACGAGATACTTACCTCTATCTCGCCAAGGTAAAAAGAGTATACTACAGGGAATAAATATCCGGGGGCCCTATCCTATCCCAGACTTGAAGGGGTTTCATGTAAGCGATTGCGTATCTTGCACATTTTTACTATCTTTGTGCCGTAACATATTAAAATAAAAGGTATGAGTCATAATTTATTGAAAGGCAAGCGAGGCATTATATTCGGTGCGCTGAATGACATGTCCATCGCCTGGAAGGTGGCTGAAAAAGCCGTAGAAGAAGGAGCAACGATCACACTGAGCAATACACCTATCGCCGTTCGTATGGGACAGGTGGATGCTCTGGCTGAGAAGTTGCACGCCGAAGTTATTCCGGCGGATGCTACGAGCGTGGAAGATTTGGAAACAGTTTTCTCTAAATCAGTAGAAATATTAGGGGGTAAGATAGATTTCGTTTTACATTCCATCGGCATGAGCCGAACGTGCGCAAGAAGCGTACTTACGATGATTTGGACTACAGCATGTTGGAAAAGACACTGGATATCTCCGCAATCTCTTTTCACAAGATGTTGCAGGTTGCCAAAAAGTCGAAGTGCCATTGCCCGAATACGGTTCAAGTGATCGCCCTCTCATATGTGGCAGCACAACGTACATTCTTCGGATATAACGACATGGCAGATGCCAAGAGCCTACTGGAATCCATTGCCCGCAGTTTCGGCTACATCTATGGCCGTGAAAAGAACGTGCGTATCAATACCATTTCCCAGTCACCGACATTGACTACAGCCGGTAGTGGCGTGAAAGGCATGGATCATTTGATGGATTTCGCCGAAAAAATGAGCCCGCTGGGCAATGCCACAGCCGACGAATGTGCAGACTATTGCGTTATGATGTTCTCCGACCTCACCCGCAAAGTCACAATGCAGAACCTCTACCACGACGGTGGCTTCTCAAGCATGGGTATGAGCCTTCGTGCCATGAACCAGTACAGCAAAGGTCTGGAAGAATATACCGACGAAAACGGACACATCATTTACGGTTAAGACGTAAATCAGGTGAAAGCGGAAAGGTGAAAGTGGAAAGTTTACTTCGTGTTTTCTCAAACTTTCAGCTTTCAACTTTCAATTTTCAACTCATAACGCTATGCTCGTAAAAATATACCCCGAAAACCCCAATCTCAGGGAGATAGACAAGGTGGTCAATATCATGCGCGACGGTGGCCTCGTGATTTACCCGACCGACACCGTTTATGCCATCGGTTGTGACGCGTTGAATGTGCGTGCAGTCGAAAAGATCTGCCAGCTGAAAGGCGTCAACCCGCAGAAAAGTAACCTGTCCATTATCTGTTATGATCTTTCCAATCTGAGCGAATACGCCAAAGTGAGCAACGCTGCTTTCAAGTTGATGAAGAAAAACCTACCGGGCGCCTTTACCTTCATCTTGCCGACCAGCAGTGAGCTACCAAAATCTACAAGAACAGAAAAGAGGTAGGGATCCGCGTGCCGGACAATAATATCATCCGTACACTTGTACGGGAACTCGGAAATCCGATTTTGA
>ENA-OQIR01000772-OQIR01000772.1-human-gut-metagenome-genome-assembly--contig:-NODE-772-length-12681-cov-2.235144_pt1 | contig 12681 bp, 16 predicted proteins | sample MGYA00242580_ERZ504745 | MGnify/ENA primary metagenome ERZ504745 (study PRJEB26092, sample SAMD00036214) | human gut metagenome | host: Homo sapiens | study: EMG produced TPA metagenomics assembly of... | reverse complement strand
AGCGAGGGCATCAACCTGTTCTACCACATCCAGCCGCAATGGCCGAGCGCGAGGTCACCGACTTTGCAAAACCGCCGCCCCCGCCGCCCCGCACGATGTCTGGTATCCCAGCGTCGGCATTCTCGTCAGCCGCCGCGGTGCCTATGCACTGGGCGGCAAGGCCGGCAGCAACGCCGACAGCCACAACCACAACGATGTGGGCAGCGTGACGCTCTACAGAGACGGCAGACCGCTGCTGATCGACGTCGGCGTGGAGACCTACAGCAAAAAGACGTTCAGCCCCAGCGGTATGAGATCTGGCGATGCAGTCCTGCTGGCACAACCTGCCCCAGTTCGACCCGGACGGTGCCAAATACGACCAGCAGCCCGGCGCCGCGTTTGCCGCCGCAGACGTCACTGTGACCGACGCGCTGGACGGCCTTGCGATGGACCTTGCCCCCGCCTACGGCAGTGTGCCGGGGCTGGGCCGTTACCGCCGCAGCGTACACCTGACCGATACCGGCCTGACCTTGCGCGATGAGACCGACTACCCGGGCACCGTGGCCCTGACGCTGATGAGCGTCGAGAAGCCCGCCGTGGACGGTGATACCGTCGCGTTCGGTGCGCTGGCCGCAGCCGCCGTGACCGGTGCGGACAAATCGTGACCGAGGCCGTGCCCATCGCCGACCCCCGACTGCGCCAGGCCTGCCCGACACGCTCTACCGCACACGCATTTACTTTACTCAACAGCTTTCCCTTGTGATAGGATAAAAGGAGACAAAATAAAATGGAACTCATCAAGCTCAAGCTCCTCGACACCGACGGCATGACGCTGCTGACGGCCCCCGCCGCCGGGCAGGTCAGCCTTGTTTACATGAACGCCTACAAGCCCGGTGACCGTGTCTCGCTGGAGATCGGCACGCCCGGCCAGTATGTGGTCATCCAGTTTGAGGACACAATGGCCCCGGCCCTCGTCTACGTCGTCAAGCGCGAGATCAACTTCCACATCCCGTTCGGTGAGCAGGCCATCACCTACAGCCCCAAGAGCTTTGCCGGTGCCTGCCACATCATCCGCGCCCGCTTTGCCACCCCGGAGGAGATCGCCGCGCGCCGCAACCTTGCCTACAACCCCTATGACGAGCACGGCGATACCGGCTTCTTCCCCCATGCCCATGCCAACGTTGAGACCCGCGGCGAAGCTGTCTTTGCGGCCCGCAACGCCATCGACGGCATTTACGAGAACGACGCCCACGGCATCTGGCCCTACCAGAGCTGGGGCATCAACCGCGACCCCAACGCCGCACTCACGCTGGACTTTGGCCGCCCGGTTACCATCGACGAGCTGCGCCTGACCCTGCGCGCCGACTTCCCGCATGACGCCTGGTGGACCCAGGCCACCGTGGAATTTGACGACGGTAGTCGCGAGGTGCTGGAGCTGAAGAAGTCCGCCGCCCCGCAGTGTTTTGCCATCTCCCCGCGCACGGTCAAGAGCCTGAAGCTGTTTGAGCTCATCAAGGCCGAGGACCCGTCCCCCTTCCCCGCCCTGACCCAGATCGAAGCCTGGGGCGTCGAAGCGTAACATCTTTTATAACCGCACCAACAGCAAAGCCCCCGTCCGCTGCCGGACGGGGGCTTTGCTTTATAAAAATATACAAAAAACAAAAAGGGCCTCCGGCTTAAACCGGAGGTCCTTTTGGTCGGAGTGACGGGATTCGAACCCACGGCCTCTTGGTCCCGAACCAAGCGCGCTACCAACTGCGCTACACCCCGTAAAGAAAAACCGCAGCAGCTGGGCTGCTGCGGTGTGGTTGGGGATGAGAGGATCGAACTCCCACGGGCGGAGTCAGAGTCCGCTGCACTACCATTATGCGAATCCCCATCGGTTTGTGTCTTGGGCGTCTGCCTCAACGCTCATATATTATAGCGTGCCCGACGGGATTTGTCAACGCCTTTTTTGAAAAAACTTCAAATTTTTCTCCAAATTTTTCAGTTTTTCAGAATTCATCGCTGCTGCGTCAATCGTTTTTGTTATCCGGTGCAGGTGGATCCGCTTAACAGCCGGCGGCACTTTTATTCCTTGGGCAATACCGCATAATTCTAAGTGCCGATACGGCGAGCGAGGTGCGGCAGCTGCTAAGCCAAAAGCGCAGATAATACTGGATGTCTTATCGAGCATTTTGGCAACGCAGATGCCGTGCCGCAGCCGCCGGAGCGGTGCTTAAGCCGTCAGGCGGGAATTGTGCGGTGTTGCCTTAGAATATATTTACCCATTCTCAGCCGAGTATTTCCATAGAGGCCTGACTCAGAAGCCGATGATCTTCCTCAGAAAGCTGCCAGGCAAAGGCACTGGCGCACTGCTCTGCATGGCTGACTTTGCTGGCACCACAATGGCCGTATCTACAAGGGCAGCCTGCGACCCAGTCAGTGCACCTGTGAAAGCGGTACATCGTATTTCCCGGCAATCTCATCCATGATTTTGAGAAGCCTTGCACCTTGCTGAAGGTCGGTTCCTCAAAGAAATGGTAAAAAGACGAGCGCATATCGCCTGGCCAAACTCAGGCTTGGTGCGGTATGCCCCTGTCAGGATGCCAGACCCCAGCGCGCCGTACGCCATTGTGCCAATGCCGGCATCGTGCAGGGTTTGCAATGTTTGTTCTGTCTGGCGGCTGACCAGTGAAAACTGCAGCTGCACCGCCTGCATCGGGAGCATCTTGTGAAGGCGCAGGGTATCCTCAACGCTAAAGTTCGACACCCCGTAGTATTTGATCCACCCCCGCCGGATCAGGTCCTCCATAGCCTGGGCAACCTCCTCCAACGGTGTCTTTCCATCCGGCCAATGGACCAGAAGTAGGTCCAGATAGTCGGTCCCCAGCCTGCGCAGAGAGTTTTCGCACCCCTCCCGAATTTCTTGTGCGGACATACTACGGTACGCGCTGCTTGGCCCTTTGCTTCGGTCATAATTCAGGCCGCATTTTGTTACTAAGAACACCTTGTCCCTTCGCCCTTTCAACGCCTTGGCCAACAATAGCTCCGCACAGCCAAACCCAAAGTCTTGCTCGCCGGGATTTCCAAAACCGTATACCGGCGCCGTATCCACCACATTCACGCCCAGTTCCAACATTCTGTCAATGGCTGCCAGCGAATGGCTTTGCGAGGTTTCTCCCCAGCCTGTGCCGCCAATGCCCCAAGTGCCCAGCGTCAGCGCAGACAGCTTTTCGCCGGTCGTTCCCAATGTCTTGTATCTCATACCCTATCCTTTCCCGGCAGTCTGCCCTGCCGAAGCGTGGCCGCCATTTTAGTGCAGCAACAGTTCATATCGTATCCATCCCGACTGGCTCTGACCTGGTTCCAACACCAGCAGTCCTGTGTCCGGCACTCCTTGTTCCCAAAGGTTGATTGCATCGGTACAGCAAGTCTGTGTTTCCAGGCAGAAGAGCCCTTTTCCGTTGAGAATCAAGCCCCGGCTGCACGGCGTAAAGACCACTGTATGCCGAAACTCCTTGCTGGCGGTAATTTCCAGCATATATCCGCTGCGGCCAAAACAAATCTTTGCCGGAAGGCGGCTGTTACGATACACGGTGTCCAGATCCAGCTCTTTCAGCCGCCACCATGGGTTCAAATTTTTGCCGCCCTCTTTTCGGACATCCAGTAGTCTGCCCGTAGGCAGCAGATCCGGCGTCGTTTCGTAACAGAAGTCTGCACAGACTTGCAGTAAGGTATCCGATAGATCTTCCGGCGCCAAGAACCACGGATGCAGCCCTATGCCAAAAGGCATCCTCGTCTCCCCGGTATTTTGCACCCGGTAACGGAAAAACAGCGCCCCTTCCTGCAGATGGTAAGCAGCTTCCACCCGGCAAGGAACGGGAATGCGCGGTAATTTTCATCTCCCGGAGCAATCACCAGCATTCCGGCGATGTATGCGGAGGAATCGTCCGTACCGGCCGCCGTAACCGTCCAAAGAGAGTCCATGGCAATGCCATGCTGTGTACATGGTTTTCCATGCTTTAACATCTCCACCCGGCACCCCTGAAACGTAAAAGAGTGGTCCCGCACTCGATTGGGTGTGGGAAAAAGCAAGCATGTACCAAACGCACTCTGTTCTACCAGTTCCCGGCCCCAGACGGGCACCTCCGGCTGCAGCAATTCTTTTCCCACACGCAACCCGCAGGATTTGAAGCCCTGTTCCGGAAGCACCTGAAGCCGGATTCCGGCGGTCGCCAGAGTGCCGGCTGTCAGTGTCCAAACGGAGCACGCTCTTTCAGCCAATGCCCCGCCGACGGAGACTTTGTCTTCCCGGCAGGTGAAGCGTTCCATTACAGCTCTTTCACCTCATTCACGCTGTCATGCGTCACCTGGCCGATATACTTGCAGGCCTCTTTCAGCACAGGGGCCAATTTCCCATGAACGCCACAAATATGGTGGATGTAAGGGCCGTACATGAATTTCTTTTCCCATGCAGGCCAATCGTTCGCTTCCACCCACACATAGTTGCCGTTGGTCTGCGGACCCTCAATACCCCGAACTTCATCCGCAAACAGCAGATAGGATCCCTTCGTTTGGTCCATGCGGGCCAGGGTAATATCGCCGCCCTTGATCTCAAAAAATCCCTTGCAATCGCACAAACTTCCCTTTACGCCTTCTTTCTTCAGGGAGCTGGCAAAGGGTCCGCAGTGCCACAAAAGTTCACCATTGTCATTGGTGGGGTGGCGCACCGTCATATCGGCAATAAACGGACAGCTGCTGTCAAAGGTTGCTGCGTACAGCATCCGGGCGGTAATAGCCGCATGGATATCCGTTTCACAGGCAACTACAAGGCCACGGTCTATCAGATCTCCAATCACAAAGCAAGCGCCGATTCCAAATTCGCTGGACAGATACGCCCAGCAATCCAGCGCAATGGCATCCAGTTCGTGCAGCTGTGCGATGCGCTCGATTGCAAGTTCCACCACCGCGATTTTCTCCAGCGTATCATCTTTCACGTTCGTACAGTCCACCTTGCTGCGGATATCTTCCATGCGTTGCCGGATAGAGGGGTCCGGGCCGCGGTCCTCCAGGGTACCAGGCGTTTTGTCGCCATGGGCAGTTCAATTTTCTGTACACGGCCTATCTTGTCCGCGTTGCCACTGCGCAGTTTTGCTACGACCGTGGTAATCTCCTCAGTCCAGATCGGGGTGACTTCAATACCAAATTTTTCCAGAAGCTCGCTTTCGTTCACTTTTACCGACAAGAACTGCCTCGGGCGCAGACCAATCTGGCCCACACGCATCCCACGCATCGCTTTTACCACTGCCACCGTGCGCGCAAAGCGGTCCAGCCCTTCGGCCAGGATCTCGGAGTCCAGGTTGCAGTTTTCCAGATAGGTAAAGGGGACACCGTAACGCACCAGTGCCTTGGAAGTTGCAAACAGCCCACACTGAATATCCAGCGGACGGAAGTTTAGGCCCTCCGGTGCAGGGTCTCTCGGCCCCCACAACAGCACGGGACGGCCCAGGCGGGCGGCTAGTTTGGCAGCGGCTTCCTCCTGCCCGAAATTGCAGTGGGGCAAAAACAGCGCATCGGCATGTTTTTCTTCCAAAAAAGCCGCAACCTTTTCCACATCGGCATTATCCCAGAGCATCCCATCGGCAGCAGCGGTGCCGCATCTGCCAGTTCAATATGCTCATTGCTTGAAGAATCTCATCGACCCGGGCGCGAATTCTGTCCCGCATCTGCCTGGCAGGGGCAACAGGAAACGTATCCCGCATAACGGGGACATACCCCAGAACGATCTTTTTGCATTTCATCAAAATCACCTCCGCAGTTCATTGAAATACCGCTTGCCGGTAATGTTGCTTGCGAGCTGGGATATCACCTTCCAGGACCGTGCCATCGCGCAGGAAACGTTCCGTCATCTCCAATGTCGGGATTCCCGTGCGCCCGCCCAGCGTCAGGCAATTCAAGTAGGACACCGCGCTCGCAAAGCGAGCACAGTCCTGCAAAGTGTACCCCCATTGCGGGTCCATGTACCGATACAAATAAGCATACAGGAACCCGCCGTGAAAAACATCCCCCGCCCCGGTCGTATCCACGATCTTGTGCCCGGAGAACGCCCCTAGGGTGAAGGCCTTTTCGCCATCGGAGCCGACACATCCCCGGCTTCCCAGGGTAACCACTACCGCCTTGTGCCCGCCATCGTTGGCCAGCGTAGGCAGTTTTTCTCATAGTTTTCATCACGACCAAACAGGCCCTGATAAAACTGTTCAGCCATAACAAGAAGATCCGCCTGGCGGGCCAGAGCCGCCCCGCGGGGGAGTAGGCACCTGCATCCAATGAAACAAGCAGGTTGTTTCTGCGCGCAAAATCAAGAACGAACTGCTGCGCAGAAGAGGGGATACAGCTCAGGTGGACAGCACGCGCCTGCGCCACATAACTTTCATCCGCTTCCTGTGGCGTCATGTCAGCAGGTGTCCCTCGCAACCCCAGAAAGCTGCGCCCCTGGGTGCTTTCTTCTGCCAGGCAGACACATAGGTCGTATTTCCGGGGTGACGTTTTATGTGGGACGTATCCACGCCATGGTATGCCAGGTCCCGGACGCAGAACTCGCCGTAGGCATCATCGCCGGCAGTGCCGATCATCCCGCAGGTAGCCCCCAGCCGTGCCAGTGCCACAATGGCAGAGGCGGCATTCCCGCCACTCTGCCAGCAATAATCCAGAATACGGCTAAACCCATCCGTTGCGCAGGTGGTCGATCTGAAAAGCCAGGTCCATAATCAGGTCCTCGACCCCGATCACGTCATAACGTTTTTTCATAGGGTACTCCTTCCGGCGCTCAGACTACAAGACGACACAGGCTGAGTTTTGCTCCACATAGTCCGTCAGGCCTGCTCGAATATATTCCACATCCGCAAAGGGTTTGGCCTTTTCCACTTCCTCCGTGTAAAAGCGGCAGGTCAGTGAACGATTCAGCAAAAAGAACTCGGTACCCACGTTGAATTTTGAGATCCCCGTACAGAACGCCGCCTTCAGCTGGTCATCGGGAATGCCGGAGCCGCCATGCAGTACCAGCGGAATAGACGTACAGCGCCGGATTTCCGCCAGTCGCTCCAGATCCAGATGGGGAGCAGCCTTGTATAACCCGTGGCAGCTGCCAAACGCCACTGCCATACTGGTAACGCCTGTGCGCTCGGCAAACGCTGCCGCCTCCTCCGGCACGGTAAAGGTCTCCTTGTTCTGATAATCAAACCCGGCTGCCACCTGGCCCACATGTCCGATCTCGCCTTCCACGTCCACGTCAAATACCCGGGCCATATCCACCACCGATTTTGTGAACGCAATGTTCTCCTCCAACGGCATGGCAGAGCCATCCGCCATGACAGAGGTAAATCCATCCCGAATAGCTTCCAGAATCACACTGCTGTCGCTGCAATGGTCCAGATGCAAACCGACCGGCACACTTGCACTGCGCGCCATGCTTTTTACCGCCTGGGCAAACGCGGCAAAAGGCATCATGCTGCGCATGTTGGGGTACAACATCACAATGACCGGGCGGCGGGCACGTTCTGCGCCCCGGATACAAGCCGAAATCGTATTGCAGTCCAGCGCATCAAAAGCAATAACTGCCGTATTGGCCTGCTGAGCCGCTTTCAAAATGTCGCGCACTTTTTCCAATGCCATATTCTTTACTCCTCTCTTTGCTGGGACGCTTCCCGGATGCGAAGACGCCCCTCCTCTTTCAATCGCGTCATAGTCACGTCATTGGCGTAGGTCCGTTCCGGCAGGACGTTCAGCACATGGATCACTTCCGAATCCACCGGAAAAGGCATACAATGCCACACGCCGGGGCGAATGGTGAGCATAACACCTGCCGGTACACGAAACGCCACCAGGTGTGTCCCTGCTTGTTCTGCCGTATAAAACGCCGGGGCAAAATACACATACATATCATGGTCCAGGCTGAGGATTCCTTCCCCGCAATGGCTGTGTTGCTCCAACACGGTGATCACCGGTTCCAGTTGGCTGGTGACCCGGGTCACCGAAAATGCCGCCGCGTGTGCGCCACCCAGTTCCAGAATCTCCATATCCGGGTGAAAACTCATGCCATTGACTCCCCCGCCGGGGGCCGTTGGTTCCACCAGCCGAGAATAGCTGCCAAAGATGCGGAAATTCTCTGGGGTAAGTGGACTTATTTCAAGCGTTTTCATATTTTTTCCTCCAAAATTTCCAATATAACCGCATCCCAGGGGCCAGTTCAACACAAACCTGCTCGCTGTACGTCATTTCCGCCCCTGTTTCCAGGTTGCGCGCGATTCCATGCTCCGGCAAGCCGCCATCTGCAGCGGCAAAAGACAGTGTTTTCGTTGCGTTTTCGAAGTTGAATACCGCCGCATAGCGCCGCCCCTCATGGCACAAAGTATAAAACGGGGTGGTGCCATCGCACAGATAAACCGGTCGGAAAGCCTGTCCCAGCCGCGCCACCTCATTGATCGCCGCACAGTTCGCGATTTTTTCTGCGCGGAAGCGCGCCTGCCGGATGATTGCGTCATCGCCCACCGGCCCGTAATTGTCCGAGAGCATCATGACTGTTCCGGAAATAACGGCCGAATAATACCGTGCACGCGCCTCGTTTTCGGTGGTCACCCCCCGCCCGTCAACTACAGAATGGCACAACGACACATGGTCCGGGTCATTGAAAGTATACAGGCGGTGGTTGGTCCACCAGGCAAAGTTCAGGGCGTTCAACACATATCGCACATCTTCATGGTGGCCGAAAGCATCACAGCAACAACGGCGGGAGTGCCCAAGGAAAGTGGGGAACAGCGGCGCAATAGACAAACTGACGAAAATTTCACGTCCTGCGCGGTCGATTTCCTCTGACAAAACCGAGTAGGCATAGTTCAGTGCCATGCGCCTGTAAACTCGGGGCGGTAGTGGGCGCCTTCCACACTGCCGTGGGAAAGAAAGTCGATCTTGATGTAATCCACGCCCAAATCAATCAGATGCCGGATGGTTGCCCGGGCCATTTTTTCCCATTCCGGGTGGGTGACATCCAAGGGCTGGGAACCATCGATGGCCGGCAGCAACGCGCCCGTATCGTCCCGCAGGAAAAGATCCTTCATCTTGACGTTGGTACCCCGCGCAGGAAAATCACCAAGTGCTGTGAACCAGTTGCAGGGGATGGCATACCAGCCTGCTTTCTGTCCTTTTTTGTGCAGTTCCTCTATAATCTGCCGGATTTTTTGCTCATCCAACCCCAGCGCACCATCCAGGTTGATGAATGTTTCCCCCGGTTCCCCGCAGAAGTTCGGCAGGGCGGTACGGATAAATTCCCCTGCCTGTTCCCAATGAGACAGTTGCAGCCCCTGCCCCACAGCAGAATAGCTGTTCCATCCGAACGGGACTGAACCTTTCCGCCACGGGCGCGGCGGGACCAGGGCCGCATACAAATCACCGTAATGCTCCATACCGTCCCGGATGCTGTCGCACCAGAACATGACAAAGCGGGAAGATTCTACATTCGCCGCACACTAGCCGTGGGGGCATGACATCGTGTGTGCCGGTCCCCGCCGCCCGCAGTACGCCTGTATGCTGCGGGCATCGTTGTGCAGCCAGCGGATGGCGTTTCCATACGGAAAAATCCAGCGCACCCAGCATAAAGCCTTCCTGCGTGCGTTCATCATACAGCGCAGTAACATCATAACTTTCCCGACCGCAGGCAGGCACCGCAGATTCATACCGGGACCACATGTCGTTGTCATACGGAACGACCAGCATTTTCTGGTCCAGCGATAAAAACAGCGGTCGTTCGTCCCACGTGGATAGGGCGTTACCACCGGCGCTAAAAAGCGTGTGGCGGTTTTTCCACGCGTATCATGCAGTTTCACCTGTACTGTCAGTTCCCCGCCGTCATACGCCGTCACCATCTGGTGCAGACGCAGTGCCCCATGGCAATACCGCGCCGTCATTCGATGGTATGCGCCAGTTTATCAGTGCCTTCCTCGCAGCTGTATCCTTCCAGGCTGGCATCCTTGGTACGGATCACCTGGCCATCCGCGGTTTTTCCTTCAGAATAAACGCGCGGATGAACGTTCCCTTCTGGTAATAACGGCATATGCCATTGCCCAACAGTTCCGCCTTCGCCAGACCGCGCTCGCAAACGCATTCGACTTTGGGCGGCTGCATTGTCAATGCTTTTTTCAAAGTATCTTTATCAACAGTAGCGTCCATTCGGTTACCTCCTTTGTGCAGTAGCACAGCATCTTTGCTGTCCAAATCAACTCAAAGCCAATCCGGACAGTGTATAAAAAAGTCAATGGCTGACCGGTCAAATGACTGGTCAGCCATTGATCGCATCACGGATTAAACGGCCTGTATACTATAATGCTACGGGATCAGCGGTCAAATTCATCACCCGTGATCTTGGCCATATCAGCACCTTTGGTCTCTCCCAGTTTGGTCATCACAATGACAAGGCACAGCAGCACCAGCGGGATGCAGATCACACCACATACCAGCGCCAAAGAAGAAACATAGCGCATGCAGATCGAGATGATGGTGGTAGAAACGATACCTCCAGCGATCAGGACCAGCGACAGAGTCCCAAGGACAGATGCGCGCAGATTGGTCGGGGTGGACTCGCCGGGGATAACCAGATACAGCAGGTCGCTCACACTCCAGTAAGCACCTACGAAAACGCCGTAGCAAGCACCTACCAGGTAGCATTCCAGCCTTGGGAAGCCGCAAATACGAACGCGCCCAGCATCACAAAGCAGACCATACCCATGGTCAGGGCGGAACGCTTACGGCCCAAACGGTCGGTCAGGAAACCGCCCAAGAACGTCATACAGGCATTAAGGATCGGGTAGCTACAAGTGCCTGGTTGATTTGATCACCATTCATGCCGGAAGTGGACATGATGGAGGTGTAAAAACCTGTTACACCAATAGACATCGCAAAGACAAAGGCTGCCAACGCATTCCAACGAAGCTGGCGATGATGGGCAATAAAGCGGATAGCATGAAACACACCACCGGTCTCGCCCTTTTTCTTGGTTTCTTCGCTCGCCACTCCGGAATTTTCCAAATGCTCGATTCGCTGCTTAAGGAAGACCGGCGTTTCACGGAGAGCTACGAAGCTAATGATAGCCACACTAAAAGCCAAAATGACAGGAACAATCAGAACATTGCGCCACTTGGTAACAACGTCACCCATAAAAGCATTCGCAGGAAGGGGATACCGGCAACGCCGATATAGCAATTGCCTTCGTCATAGAACAAAGCTTGGCACGGTGCTGTTCCGGGGCGCATTCCATAATATACATAACCTGTACATCGTTAGGAATAAAGAACTTGATAACGAGCAAACCAACGATGTAGACGTAGATGCTAGGTGCAACCATGCAGATCAGCAAACCCATCCCCATGCCAATGGTATTGATGAACAGGAACAGTCGCCGCCCCAAACGGTCCGCTAATGCCTTATAAAACGGAAGAATGAGGATGATGATATTGGCCGGCAGGGACATCAACGCAAGGTTGGACAAACCAATGTTAAAATCAATACCTTGTCTCATGACAAAAAATCCGTAATCACTTCCGGCTGGATCGAACTGGAAATATTTGAAGTCAATTCATCCACAATATAGATAAGCGCCAGCATTGCAATCAAAAAAACAAAATACCCTTTGCTTGTTGACTTCTCCAGTTGTTTTTTTCGTTTTTCCAATTCTGTAACACGTTTTGCATCCGTCATTGTTTTTTCCATATCGATTCTCCTCGCATAATTAAGTTTTGGGTTTCATGGTCTAGTGCGGGATTTCTGTACACTTTACATTTCGATGCACTAACCGAGAGGGCACATCAGATCATCACCATTCAATCACCGCCATTTGTGCAATTCGAACAATTGCTTTCTACAATTTTCACCTTTTTTATTAATTGCGTTCTTTTGCTTCAGTATAATGCTGTCTCCCAAAATAAACAATCGCAAAAAGCGACACCCGGAAAAATATTTGTATCATTTTACGAGAATCATAGTCTTTGTTTCACTTTTCTCTCACGCTGCCCCCGAACACAGCACTACAGCCATTCACTCTTTGACTGCTCTACTGCCACATTTAAGTTATACAGTAAAGGCAACACCGCACAATTCCCGCCTAACGGCTTAAGCACCGCTCCGGCGGCTGCGGCACGGCATCTGCGTTGCCAAAATGCTCGATAATGTCGGGTTGCGGTACCCGCATCGTGCTTCGGGGACAAAAGCCCCTCGCACTCTGCGACCGCTGCCCCTGCTTCGGTTCGCTGTATCCGCCACCGGCGGCGCTCACCTTTGCAGCATCCAGTATTATCTGCGCTTTTGGCTTAGCAGTTGCCGTACCTCGCTCGCCGTATCGGCACTTAGAATTATGCGGTATTGCCTAAATTTTTTTACGAAACAAAATTAAAACAATTTTGCTACGAACTTGAAAGGCATTTTCAGTTTCGACCAACAGCTGCATTTTTCTAATGTCGGACCTGAGTAGACATATCAATACCAAAGTGCCAACACAAAACATTGTGTTGCACTTTGGTCAGTTTGTCAAAGAACCCCATCATCAAGCTGCGCAACAGCCGTCCGCGGCTTCAAAAATCCAAAAATATTTCCCAAAAGCTTGCAAGCAAAGGCGTTTCCACGCCCAGTTTGCAAGCTTTTTCAGATTCATGGCAGCAAATTTAAGCCTCACCCATT
>ENA-OQIR01000770-OQIR01000770.1-human-gut-metagenome-genome-assembly--contig:-NODE-770-length-12697-cov-2.897216_pt1 | contig 12697 bp, 21 predicted proteins | sample MGYA00242580_ERZ504745 | MGnify/ENA primary metagenome ERZ504745 (study PRJEB26092, sample SAMD00036214) | human gut metagenome | host: Homo sapiens | study: EMG produced TPA metagenomics assembly of... | reverse complement strand
CGCGGAACCGACGGTCCTCGTAGTTGACCTCGATACGGCGGCAGCGCAGTGTGCGGCGTTCACCGGTCAGCGACAAACAGCCTTCCTGGCGTCGAAGGCACCATCCGAAGCGGTGATCACGGGGTTGAGCATCACCGTGATACGGCCACCGAGATCTTCGTCCACGAAGACGATGATGCGCTTGCTCACGCCGATCATGTTGGCGGCCATGCCCACGCACCGTGAACGGTTGGCCTCCAACGTATCCACGAGATCCTGAATAGTTGCCTCGTCGCCGGGCCCAGCCGCTTCAGACGGCGTGCGCAAAAACGACCGCGAAGTCATAATAGGACGTTGCATGCTGGAATCACGCTTCTTCGTGCCAATGGGGGTTCTGGCCGAAGGTGTGACCTTCGGGGTTGTCCATTGCGGCGATATCGGCCATGTCCTGATCATCGAGTTCAAAAGCGGTCAGGTCGAGGTTCTGACGCTGGCGCTCCGGGTTCAAGGACTTCGGGATGGCCACGTCGCCGTACTGGAGGTGCCAGCGCAAAATGGCCTGGACCACGGAAATACCGTGCTTGGCGGCGATACGCTTCAGGTCCGGGTCGCGCAGCATCTGGTTGGCGCGGCCCAGCGGGCTCCATGCCTCGGTGATGATGCCGTGCGCGTTGTCGTAGGCCAGCTGTTCGCGCTGCTGGAAGTACGGGTGCAGCTCAACTTGGTTGACGGCCGGGGTCACGCCCCGTATCGCGAATGAGCAGATCAATATGGCCGGGCAAGAAGTTGCTGACGCCGATATGCTTGACCAGCCCACGTTCACGGGCTTCGACCAGCGCCTCCCATGCCTCAACGAACTGGCCTTGGCTCGGTTCGGCCAGTGGATCAGATAGAGATCGATGTAGTCGAGGCCCATACGGCACACGCGTCTCCTCAATGGTGAGCAGCGCCTCGTCATGGGCGTGGTGGCGGCCGGGTCAGCTTGGGACGTGACGATGATGTGCTTCGCGCGGCACACCGGATTCGCGGATAGCGCGGCCCACCACGCTTCATTCTCATAGTTGAAGGCGGAATCGATGAGTCGGTAGCCCTGATGAATGGCGGACTTGATGGCGTCCACGCCGGCCAGGCCGTTGACCTTGTAGGTGCCGAATCCGGTGGCTGGCAGTTCGAGGCCGTCGTTGGCCTTGCGGATCGGAGTGACCGGTGGTTCAAGCATGATAGTTCTCCTGCTTCTCCTGTGATGGCATATCTGTTCCATCATAAAGCCAACCAATCCGCTGCGGGCATACTATTTGACTTCCCTCATTTCCGGCGGGCGGCGAGTGGAGAATCGGAACATGAGCGAGGCGAGGATCACGCCGAGCACGGCCATGCCGGCGAACACCATCATGCTGCGTGGGAAGGCGATCATATACGAACCGGCGGCGTCTGCCCCATCGTTCGCGGCGATGGCCACCACCCACACATTGCCGGACAGCGTCACGAACACCGCGTCCATGATTACGGTGCCCGCGAAGCCGATGATGATGAACTTGGGCGGGAAGTGGCTCTTCAGCACGCCGCCGAATACCGGGCCGATGGCCGGTGCAGCGCAGGTGACCAGACTGACGATGCCGAGCATCGAGCCGCGCTGTTCAAGCGGCGCTTTTCCAGAATGATGCTGGTGATGAGCGACAAGGAGATGCCGGTACCGAGCGACATGACCAGTCGGGCGGCGAGCAGCATCGGGAAGTTGACCGCGAGCGCGCCCAGTAATGTGCCGGCGGTGAAAATCACGATGGCCATGATGAACAGTGTTTTGGTGTCGAATTTGCGCACCATGAACGGCGAGCTCGGAATCGACACCGACAGCAAGAGCAGATAACCGGTGACAAGCCACTGCACCACCGAGGCGCGATGGAGAACTCCTCCATCGGCGTGGAGTAGGCGATGTTCAGTGACGTTTCCGATAGGATGCCGAGGAAGGTCAGGATCGCGAGCGAGACGACCGCGATGACGAGTTTGTTGGAGACCGGTTGCTTGCCGCCGTTAGGCAGCTGTGTTGCGGAATGAGTCACGATCTTGTTCTCTCCTCCATTCATTCAGATATTCTGACTACGACGTTGGAAGTCTTCCTGCATGAGTCGCAGAGCCTCGGTCAAGGTGCGTACCGTGGTTTCGCACTGGTCCGAGGTCAATCCGCCCAGCAGTTGGCTCAAATGCGCGTGATATTCCTCCACATAGATACGGCGGATATCCAAGCCGCGTTCGGTGAGCGTGAGCGTCACCGCACGCCGATCGGCGGCATCGGCGTGTTTGACGACGAGTCCGAGGTCGGCCATTTCGCCGACGAGCTTGGTGATGCTCGGCGTAGTGACGCCGAGGAATGCGCTGACGTCGCCACGCGCGCGGTGCCGGTATCTTGCCCATTCGGTTCGTTGATATGCCAGACGGCGTCGATCACGTGGACATAGCGCGGTTTCATACCTTTCGGCAATGCCGGCATCAGTTCGGTGATGGTCTTGGCCTTCCAGCAGACATCCAGGAGGCTCCGCACCTCATTCACCGGAAGCAAGCCGGTCTTGGTATCGGTTCGGGAATCGCACATCGCTGGCCCAACCTCCAATTAGTTACCAATAGTCATTACCATAAGTAACTATATGCAGGCTCTAGACAAACCCAACGGCCTGCGCGCCCGTGTCGAGTTCCGTTTCGACATAAAAAAGCCAGGGAATCCCTGGCTTGCAATGCACATATCGCTGCAGATTTGCCGGGACCTATATGTCCCCGGCAACAACAGCCGTATATACGCTACCGATCAGTGCTGCCTCATCATCCTTGGCACCTGCCGTGGCGGCCTCAGTCTCCTTGGCGTTCCACCCGGCGACGGCATTCCAACCACTCCATCCGATGACCACTAGCAAGCACAGCGAGAAGACAATAGTGGCCCAATTGAACAGCGAGCCATCGTTATTGGCCTCGACCAGTGACTGCCAGAGCCAGATAACGCAGGCCAAGCAGGTCAATGCATACATACGGGAGGTGGAGCGCGCGGTGAGTTTCATGGCGGAAAAAGTCCTTTGATTACAAGAATGACGGCAGATAACAGTGTGGGATCCGCACCAGCGGCACCGGCACGAATCCCACATCGAGGAGGAGAAAGGGGAAGGTCAGCTCTTCTTGCGCTTGGACATGATGTCCACGGCGACGGCCAGCAGGAGCACGAGGCCCTTGATGGTCTTCACCACGGCGGTGTCAACACCCATGATCGACAGACCCTGGTTGATAACACCCATCACGAATGCACCGATCACAGCGCCCGGATGGTACCAATACCACCGGTAACGGCCGTGCCACCGATGAAGCAGGCGGCGATGGCGTCCATCTCGAACTCCATACCGGCCTGAGCAGTTGCGGAAGCCAGACGGGAGAGCATGCAGACAGCGGCCACTGCGGACAGGAAGCCCATGTGGACGAACAGCAGGAAGTCCACGCGGCGGGTGTTGATACCGGAGAGGATGGCGGCCTTGCGGTTGCCACCAACGGCGTACACGTGGCGACCGAACACGGTCTTGGTCAGGATGAAGTTGTAGATGAAGACCAGCACACCGACGATCACCAGCATGATCGGGGTACCACCCTGATCAGCGTTACCGGAGGAAGCCAGCAGGTAGGTGACGAAGGCGATGACGACCGCGACAAGCACAATCTTGAGGACGGTCAGGCTCATCGGCTCGGGCACCAGGCCGACCTTGGCCACACGGGCGCGCTTGCGCAGCTGGCTCCAGGCAAAGCGACAATGCACAGGATGCCGAGCACAATGGTCAGACCATCCGAACGGACCCACCAGCCAAGGATGTGCAGGTAGTTACGGGCAATGCCACGGAATTCGAGGGAGGTAATCGGCACGGATTCGCCGACGATCACGGTGGCGAGACCACGGAAGATCAACATGCCGGCCAGAGTGGTAATGAAGCCCGGGATGCCGATGACGGCGACCCAGAAGCCCTGCCAGACGCCGACGATCAGCCGACGACCAGAGCGATGACGATGGCGAGCATCCAGTTGACTCCGGCGCGTTCCATCAGCAGTGCACACACACCACCGATGAAGGCTACCAAGGAACCAACCGAAAGGTCGATGTGGGTGGCGATGATGACCATCACCATACCAATGGCCAGGATGATCACGTAGCGTTCTGCTGGATCAGGGACACGAAGGAGTTCGGCTTCAGCAGCACGCCTCCGGTCAGGACCTCGAAGGCCACGACGATGACCAGCAGTGCGCCGACAATACCGTATTGACGGGCATTGTTGGCAACCGTGGCCAGCAGGCCGGTCTTTTCTTCTTTCTTTGCAGGTGTTGCAGTTGCGGCGCTCATCAGGCTGCCACCTCCCTTTCCTTGGTCATACCCTTCATCAGGTATTCCTGGGTAAATCCATTCTTCTCAACATTGTCGGTGACGACACCGTAGGACACCGTGTAAATGCGGTCACAGATACCGATGAGCTCGGGCAGCTCGGAGGAAATCACGATGACGGCCTTGCCTGCATCGGCAAGCTTATCGATGATTTCGTAGATCTCATACTTGGCGCCGACGTCGATGCCTCGGGTCGGCTCATCGAGGATGAGGATGTCCGGCTGCGAGATAACCCACTTGGCGAGCAGCACTTTCTGCTGGTTACCACCGGAGAGGGTGGAGACATTCACATCGATGTCATGGCACTTGATGTTGAAGTCCTTGCGGTACTGTTCAACTTCCTTGCGCTCAAGGTTGTCGTCCACAACCCCGCCCTTGCTGATCTTGGTCAGGGAGGCCAGGGACGCGTTCTCTCGGATGTTCTGCAGCAGGTTCAGACCGTTGCCCTTACGATCCTCGGTGGCGTAGGCGAGACCTGCGTCAATCGCGGACTGCACGTTGGGCATCTTGACTTCCTTGCCCTTGACGAACACCTTGCCGGAGATGTTGGAACCGTAAGAGTGGCCGAAGATGGACATGGCCATCTCGGTACGACCCGCACCCATCAGACCCGCCAGACCGACGATCTCGCCGGCATGCACGTTGATGTTCGCATGGTCTACGATCACGCGCTCCGCGTCGAGCGGATGATGCACGGTCCAATCCTCGACACGCAGGTATTCCTCGCCCGGGGTATTGGAGGGGTGGTTCGGGTACAGGTTGTGCAGCGGACGACCCACCATCTTGCGGATGAGTTCTTCCTGGTCGAGCGGCGTCTCCGGCGTCACGTACATCACACCGACGGTCGAACCGTCTCGAATGATGGTGACATTGTCGGCGATGGCGGCGACCTCGTTGAGTTTATGAGTGATGATGATGCTGGTCACGCCCTGCTCGTCACGTAGCTGACGAACCAGGTCAAGCAGGTGGGCGGAATCCTCATCGTTCAGTGCAGCGGTCGGCTCATCGAGGATGAGCAGCTTCACGTCCTTGGACAATGCCTTGGCGATTTCGACGAGCTGCTGCTTGCCGACGCCGATGTCCATAACCTTGGTATCCGGGTCTTCGGGAAGTCCCACACGATCGAGCAGCTTCTTCGCCTCGGCACGGGTCTTGTCCCAGTCGATTACGCCACCCTTGGCCTGCTCGTTGCCGATGAAGATGTTCTCCGCAATGGACAGGAACGGCTCAACGCCAGTTCCTGATGAATGATTACGATGCCGTCGCCTCGGAATCATTAATAGTATGGTATTTGCATTCCTTGCCATCAAAGGTGATTTTGCCGGAATAGCTACCGTATGGGTACACACCCGAAAGCACGTTCATCAGGGTCGATTTACCTGCACCGTTCTCGCCGCAGATGGCGTGGATCTCGCCGCGATCGACGGAAAGATTCACATCGGTGAGGGCTTTGACCGGACCGAACGTCTTCGTGATGTTTTCCATCGTCAAGATGGTGTCATTTGATGACATGTCACCACTCCTCGTCACAGTTCTGTGTTCATGGACATGCGGCGCATATCGGCTATGCGCCGCATGTCATTGTGTTTGTTTACGGATTGCCTGATGAGGACTACTTAGTCAGCTCGTCGAAGCGATCTGGGTGATGTAGTTGGCCGTGACAGATCCTGGAGGTTGTCCTTGGTGATGTTCTGGGGGTCAAGCAGCTTGGACGGGACGTCGATGTTGTTGTTGTTGAACTTGCCGTTCAGGCCGGAGACTTCCTTGCCCTCGGCGATCTCGACGACCATGTCGTACACGGCGTCAGCCAGCTTGTTCACGTCCTTGAACACGGTCTCGCCCTGCTTATCCTTGGCGATGTTGGCAACTGCGATCTCCATGGCGTCCTGACCGGTGATATACGGCCAGGAGTCGGTGCCCGGCTTCATGTCGGGACGCTTGGATTCGATGGCGTTGATCACACCCTGGGCGATGCGTCGTACGGAGTGAGGACCGCGTCGAGCTTCTCGCCGTGGGCGTAGGTGGAGTCAAGGATGGATTCCATGTCCTTCTGCGCCTGCTCGGTCTTCCAGCTCATCACGGAGATCTTCTGCCAATCCTCAACGGTGAAGTCCTTGGTCACGCCACCCTGACCGTGCTGGGACGGGGAGACGAGCACGCCCTTCTCGAAGTACGGCTGCAGCAGATCCCAAGCGCCCTTGAAGAAGTACTTGGCGTTGTTGTCATCCGGGGAACCGGTGAACAGCTCGATATTGAACGGGCCGGTGGCGCCATCCTTAAGCTTGAGCTGGTCAATGAGCACGTGGCCTCGAGCACGCCGACCTGCTCCAGCTGGAAGGTGGCGTAGTAGTCGACGCGTCGGTGTTCATGATCAGTCGATCGTAGGCGATGACCTTGGCGCCTGCATCGCGGGCCTTCTCAACGGCGGGGCCCACTGCGGTGCCGTCCTTGGAAGCGACCACGACGATCTTGCGTCGTTGTTGACCATGTTCTCGATGTCAGCGTTCTGCTGGGCCGGCTTATCGTCGGCGAAAGACAGGATGACCTTGTATCCGGCCTTCTCCAGCTTGGCCTTCAGGTTGTTGCCGTCCTTGTTCCAACGCTCTTCGGACTTGGTCGGCATCGAAATGCCGATAGTGGCACCCTTTTCGATCTTGGCATCACCGCCAGTTGCCTGGCCGCTACGGCTGCCACCACAGGCCGCGAGGCCCGCGCACATGGCAACGCCTGCCACCACGGCGACGATCTTCTTAGTGAACTTCATTTGCTCTCCTTCATCTTCGAGGGGATGGCGAACCCTCCTTGGTCGCCCGAACCTGAGAATAACCTCAGGTTCATCTCATAGAATACCGTATTAAGTTAAGTTGTCAAACTCAAGAAAGCGAATTTCCTGTCGTTTGCGTTCGACCAATGAACGCAATGGCGATTTTTTCGCGCATCACAAGGCGACACGCCGAAAAATCCACGCTCTGCGCCTCGCTGTGCCTCATGCCGGTAACGACTACACTGGATTCTTATGGCAACAAGGCTTTTCGGTTCGCAGACCTCGCTTCGCGAGGCAAACCGCGCCAACTTGCTGGCCAGCATCCACAAGTTCGGCGCCATGACACAGGTCGAACTCGCAGAGGTGACAGGACTGTCCACTGCGACCGTGTCCACGCTCGTCCATCAGCTCGTCGACGAAGACCAGCTGGAGACCAAAAGCACCGTTCGCAACGGTCGCAGAGCCACTCTGGTGACCCTTGCACGGCATCAGGCCTCGGCGTCGGGCTTTGGATCGCGCGACGTCATCTTACGCTTTCTATCGTTGACTTCTCGAAGTCAATCATCGCTGAGCACACGCTCCCCCTGCCGTTGGGCCACAAGGCGGACACAACGCTGGAACGCGCCATGCTGCTCATCAATGAGACCCTGAGCAGCATCGACGCCGAAGCCAGCGAGCTGGTCGGCATCGGCGTGGCCGTGGCCGCACCGGTGGCCACCAGCGACCACACCATAGCGATTCCCGGCATTCTGCCGGATGGGACGGCGTCGATATCACGTCCCCGTTGCGCACGGCGTTCAACGTTCCCGTATACGTCGATAATGACGCGAATTTCGCGGCATACGGCGAATCCCGTATGGGCGTGGCGGCAGGCAAACGCAATTTCGTATATATCTCAGCCAGCGACGGGGTTGGCGCAGGCATCGTCATCAACGGCGAAATCATGCATGGCGTGACCGGCCTGGCCGGTGAAATCGGCCATATCCAGGTCGACCCGCTGGGTGCCATCTGTTCGTGCGGCAACCGCGGCTGCCTTGACACCGTCGTGGCGGAAAACAGGCTGGTGCAGTTGCTCAGCGTCACACACGGCAATATGACGCTGGATGATCTGGTGTCCTTTGCCAACGAAGGCGACCCCGGTTGCCGTCGCATCATCGCCGACGCGGCCGTGCGTATCGGTCAGGTGGCGGCTGATCTGTGCATCAGCGTGGATCCGGAGGTCATTGTGCTCGGCGGCAAGCTGGCCATGACCGGCGACGTATTCATCCAACCGTTCAATGAAGCGTTGCAGCGCATGCTGTTCCCTGATGCCGTGGCACCCATCGATGTACTCGTGTCATCCCACCCGGACGACAATTGCGCGCTAGGCGGCGCATTATGCGCCATCGAGTTCTCGGTTCGCAATGACGTCAGCCAGTGACCGGTACCAGGAGAAGAGTGATAAGAAGGAACACACCATGAGGAATTCGAGCACACCTCCTCTGCTGCGGCTGGAGGACATCTGTGTGAAGTTCGGCTTCGTCGAGGCGTTGAAATCGGTGAATCTGTCCATCCAGCGCCAGGAGGTCATCGCCATCGTGGGCGATAACGGCGCAGGAAAGTCCACTCTGATCAAGGTCATCGCGGGATTTCTGCAGCGGGATTCGGCCATATTTATCTCAACGGCGAACAGGTGACCATTCCCTCGATCAGGGAGGCGGACCGCATGGGCATCGCATCGGTGTTCCAGGGGCAGGAGTTCTGCGACAACCTGGACGTGGCCTCGAACCTGTTCCTCGGCAAGGAGATCAATCAGATTGGCATACGCGATGACGATTCGATGAACTCGCGTGCCCGTTCCGTGCTGAAGACCCTGAGCTCGGCGATTCGGGTCGGCTCCCCTATCGCATCCTTATCCGTCGGCCAGCGCCAGACCGTGGCCATAGCGCGCACGCTGCTCAATGACCCGCAGCTTATTCTGCTGGACGAACCGACCGCCGCACTGTCGGTGATGCAGTCGGCGGAAGTGCTCGCATATATCAAGCGACTGCGCTCCGAAGGCCGGTCCGTGGTGATGGTCTGCCACGATCTGCCGGATGTGTTCGCGGTATCCGACCGCATTGTCGTGATACGTCAGGGGCACGTCACCGGCGTGCATCGAACCGTCGAAACGTCCTATGAGGAGATTATCGCCGAAATCGCCGGCGTGACCACCGAACACGAGTATGAGGAAATCGCCGAGAACCCGAAATTCGATTCCATGGTCAGGCAGCGGAAACTCATCGACCGCACTATCAGCGCGGCAGTGAGCCATGGCACCGGCCATGACTCACCATTAGACTAACGCCCCGTTGCCGGAGCGGCATCGTCAGCGCAGAGCCAGGTTGGCGGCACCGATGAGGCCGGCGTCTTGGCCGGCGGTGGCGGCGACGATCTTGGCATGGCCGCGGTAGGCGCTGCTTCCAGGAAACGCTGGTAGTTGTAGCGGGCCGGCTCCAGCAGAATGTCGCCGACGGCCACCACACCGCCGCCGATCACAAACAGGTCCGGATCGAGCACGGCGGAGACTGCGGCCATCGTGCGGCCAAGCCATTCGCCGATCTTGCCGAATGCGTACAGGCCGAGCACGTCGCTTCCTGGGCGGCCTGGGAGACCATCGGGCCTTCCAGCTTGGAGATGTCGCCGCCACACAGCTCCATGAGACGCTTGGCATCCTGCGGACGACGGCGCACGGCGGACTTGGCGAAGTTCTCCAGCGAAGTGCCCGAGGTGTAGCGCTCGGCGCAGCCGCGCAGGCCGCAGCCGCAGTGGTCGCCGTCCGGGACCATCGGCAGGTGGCCGAGTTCGGCGGCCATGCCGAAGGAGCCGCGATACAGCTGACCGTTGATCACGATGGCGCCGCCGAGGCCGGTGCCCACGGTCAGGGCGACCATGTTGGAGCTGCCCTGGCCGGCACCGTGCACGTATTCGCCCCAGCCGGCGCAGTTGGCGTCGTTCTCGACAACGACCGGCACAGCATGGTCGATCAGCGCGCGACGTGCTCGGACAGGTCGTAGTTGATCCAGGCCGGGATGTTGGCGGAGAAGGTGAGCGTCTTGCGGTCGGCGCTCACGTTGCCGGCGGCGGAGATGCCGATGGCCTCGATATCGGTGTGTCCGGCGGCCACAGCCTCGCGGTACACCTCGGCGATGTGCTGGTTGATGGCGTCGGCATCCATCGGCGTGGGGACGCGCCAGCGCTGGATGATGCTATCGTTTTCATCGCAGACGGCGGCGGCGATCTTAGTTCCTCCGATATCAATGGCGAGCGTGGTCATGGCTTACTCCTTGAAGGCTTGTGTGGCGTACGAGACAGCGAAAATAGTAACGAGTTGCCATGACCTCCCATAGCGTATTTTTCATGATTTGTCATATCTCGCGCACGTTCTGCCAATGTGACCCTGCACACGTTTTTCACCATTTATAAGCACTGTTAACGCTAACGTTGTCATTCAATAGCAAACGTTGTCATTCAGACTATCGGCGTGTCGAGCAGAGCCCCAAGGCCAGCACGAAACCTTCGGTATTTCCATGCGATACGGCATCGGCATCGACTGAAACAGCTTCCATGCCAGAGTCGAATGGCCATCAAACGACTAAACACCAGACACACATTTTGGCCTATAACCCCATATTTCGCCCTACACCACGAAATACGGCAAAAGAACAAAAAAGCTCCTGACATTTGTCAGGAGCTTGGTGGCGACCCCGGCCGGACTTGAACCGGTGACCTCCGCCGTGACAGGGCGGCGCTCTAACCAACTGAGCTACGGGGCCATCTGTACCTCAATGAAGCACAAGAGGATATACTACAGCATCACTGGACCACGGCGCGCCGCCCGGCGCGTCGCGCCACGGCAATGTCAGGCCCATCCATTACCCCTCCAAGCCATAGCGACGCCCGCCATTCCAGCCCTTCCGATACCATGGTGGGCGGTGGTTTGGCGTGGATTCGATCGTTATGCGGACAGGGCGGCACAGGCCTGACGCGGCGCACCGCGATCCGTGATTCGGGGGCGTGCTCCGCGCTGCACACAGCGTATCCATCACAAACTAAAGACTAAAGAAACAGCGGAATTCCAACCCCTTTTTAAGGAGTAACTGCACAACATGGCAGAATTCGTATTTCAGATGATCAAGGCCCGCAAGTCTTACGGCGACCGCGTGATTCTCGATGACGTGACCCTGAGCTTCCTGCCCGGCGCAAAGATCGGCGTCGTGGGCCCGAACGGCATGGGTAAGTCCACCCTGCTCAAGATCATGGCCGGCCTGGAGACCGTGAGCAACGGCGAGGCCACCCTGACCCCGGGCTTCACGGTCGGCATCCTGCAGCAGGAGCCGCCGCTGGACGACACCAAGACCGTGGGCGAGAACATCAAGATGGCGTTCGGACCGATCGCCGAGAAGGTCGCGCGTTTCAACGCCATCGGCGAGGAGATGGCCAACCCGGACGCCGATTTCGACGCGCTGATGGACGAGATGGGCAAGCTGCAGACCGAGATCGACGCGGCCAACGGCTGGGATCTCGACTCACAGCTCGAACAGGCCATGGACGCGCTGCAGTGCCCCGACATGGACACCCCGGTCTCCGTGTGCTCTGGTGGCGAGCGTCGCCGTGTGGCATTGTGCAAGCTGCTGCTTGAAGCCCCCGACCTGCTGCTGCTCGACGAGCCCACCAACCACCTCGACGCTGAGTCGATTCTGTGGCTGGAGCAGTTCCTGCACCAGTACAAGGGCGCCGTCATCGCCGTCACCCACGACCGTTACTTCATGGACAACGTGGCCGAATGGATCTGCGAGGTCGACCGCGGCCACCTGTACCCGTACAAGGGCAACTACTCCACGTACCTGGAGACGAAGGCGAAGCGTCTGGAGATCCAGGGCGCCAAGGACGCCAAGCTCGCCAAGCGCCTCAAGAACGAGCTCGAATGGGTGCGCAGCTCGCCCAAGGCCCGTCAGGCCAAGAACAAGGCGCGTCTGGAGCGTTACGACCAGATGGAGAACGAGGCGCGCAACAACAAGAAGCTCGACTTCTCCGAGATCCAGATTCCGGCCGGCCCGCGTCTGGGCTCCGTGGTGCTGGAGGCCGAGCACCTGCACAAGGCTTTCGGCGACCGCGTGCTCATCGACGACCTGTCCTTCACGCTGCCGCGCAACGGCATCGTCGGCGTGATCGGCCCGAACGGCGTAGGCAAGTCCACCCTGTTCAAGACCATCGTCGGTCTGGAGCCGCTGACATCCGGCGAGCTGAAGATCGGCGACACCGTGAAGATCAGCTATGTCGACCAGAACCGTGAAGGCCTCGACCCGAACAAGAACCTGTGGAGGCTGTCTCCGGCGGACTCGACTTCATCGAGGTGGCCGGCGTGGAAGTGCCGACCCGCGCCTATGTGGCGAGCTTCGGATTCAAGGGCTCCGACCAGCAGAAGCTGACCGGCGTGCTCTCCGGCGGTGAGCGCAACCGACTGAACCTGGCCCTGACCCTGAAGCAGGGCGGTAACCTGCTGCTGCTCGACGAGCCCACCAACGATCTGG
>ENA-OQIR01000769-OQIR01000769.1-human-gut-metagenome-genome-assembly--contig:-NODE-769-length-12700-cov-2.796310_pt1 | contig 12700 bp, 19 predicted proteins | sample MGYA00242580_ERZ504745 | MGnify/ENA primary metagenome ERZ504745 (study PRJEB26092, sample SAMD00036214) | human gut metagenome | host: Homo sapiens | study: EMG produced TPA metagenomics assembly of... | reverse complement strand
ACAGCACACCATGCCATGGCGGTCGGGCTCCATGCCGTACATCTCTCCCACCTGCCGAACGGTGATGGCGGACTTGATCTTTTGATATAAGCTCAAAATTTCTCCTTTGGTCAAAGGTTTTGGCACGGATCATTTTGATCCCTGCCGCGTTCAAAGTCACCGGTGTTTCCCAAGCGGGAACTTCGGTGAAGCCGGTCTCCCTTGCTGCCTCCCGACAGGAAATCTTTTTGGACTCTGTGTCGGCCCCATGCAGGGCGCTCGCTCCCCGATGGGAGGTCCTTGGCGGTCTGGGCAGTTCGGACGGTCATTCTGTTCTCAAGGTCCTGTTATGAAAGATATTTCAGAGGGCTTTCGCGGGAAGCCCTTAATATGTTCGCTGCCGGGGAGTTGCTATGTTTTCTTTCTGTCTATAGGATAGCACCGCAATGGCCGCTGTGCCGTATATCCAGAAAGCCGGATTTTTGACAAAAAATGCAAAAAATCCAGTCCTCTGGAAAAACGCTGCTGAAGATGCTATACTGAACAAAAAAGGTCGGAGGTGCGAAGATGGAAACGAAATTGACGATTGGTGAACGACTGAAAGACCTGCGCGTAGAACGTGACTTGAACCAGAAAGTCGTTGAAAGTCAGGCTGGAATCCCATCCAGTACGCTCTCGACCTATGAGAACGACACGGTAGGCAACGTGAATGTGGCGGCGATTATCAAGCTGGCCGAGTTTTACGATGTGCAGCCGGAATACCTGCTCTGCCTGACCGACAACAAAAAACGCCCAGATGCAAGTATTCAGGACTTGCATCTGAGCGATGGTACGGTGGATATTCTGTTGAAGGACAAGGCACTGAACCACCGGCTGCTTTGTGAGCTGGTGGAGCATCCGGGTTTCCGGCAGCTTATGATGGACCTTGAGATATACGTCAACGGTCTGGTAAGTGACCGCATCCGGGATGCCAACGCCATGTTGGAGGCTATGCGGCAACTGATCTGCGAGAAGTACGATGCGGAAACCGATGTGGAAATACGCACCTTGCAGATAGGGCAGCTGGTAGAGGATGAATACTTCGGACGTACGATCTACGAAGAACTGTCTGCGATTCTAAAGGATATTCGCACCGCCCATATTACAGACGATACCACATCGGACGGTTCTGCCATTGAGCGGGTACGGCAGTCCATCGAAAGTGCAAAATCCTTCGAGGGTTCCGCAGAGGAACAGCAGCTTCGGGCACTTTGTAAGCAGGTCGGCAAGGACTTCGATTCGCTGAACAAGGCGGATGTAGCAGCTACCATGCGTATCCTGCATGAGTTGACACCTAAGACGCCACAGCAGGGCCGTGCCGTGCGAAAGAGCATGGATAAGCAGATGCGTGGAAGAACACGCCGGAAACGGTAAAGAGGATTCGTGTCAAATTGACACAATTCCTCCCGGAAAGAAGAAACGCTGCTGCGGCAGGAAGGAGAACGTACACCATTGGCTCCTCTGCAAGCCTGCGCTGGGTGGGCAGAGACCGTTAACTGCCATCCCCATCCGCGCATCCTTCTGCCACAGAACAGGTGCTTGCCGGAGCCTCTCGCAGCCCCTTTTCCGCGTCAGCCGGAACCAAGGTGTAACACACTAGACTTTGCAAGCAAAGTCGTGTGCCAAAGGGGTGCTGAGGCCCCTTTGGAAACCCAAGAGAAACGCCCATCAACTACGCTGCTCGTCCTCGGTCAGTGCGCTGATCCGCTTGCCCATGGCCTTGACCAGTGGAACGACAAGCGCATTTCCCATGGTGAAATAGCGCAGTCGTTCCGGCATCCCGGCTGTCCAATCATCCGGGAAGCCGTTGAGTCGTTCGCATTCGATGGGCGTTAGCGTACGCAGACGTTGGGTCCGTGGGTCTGCGACTACATGGGTGCTGCGGGAAACGGAGCCTTCGCTGGTAAGCATCGTACGGGCAGGAAGGTCGGAACGATCAGGGAACGCCATGGAGCCTTCCGAAAAGAAATAAGTAGAACCGTTCCTGCGGTGGCGAATCTCCTGCTTTGTGCCCTTGAGATACCGCCAGTGGTCGATGTCGGCGGCGGAAAGGAATATCGCTCTGCAAGTGGGGTGATTTCCAACACGGAGCAGAGCGGCTTATATGGGAATTGAAGGGGGATGCTCTCGACGGAATAGAAGCGGCCGTTGACCATGAGCCCGGAGGCGTAGAAGTGGCAGGACTGTGCAGCAGACAGATCCTTCAGATCGAGGTAACGAAACTCGTCGAGCCATCCCTCGCTGTATTTCCGTTCAAAGCCATACAAGGGGAAGATGGGGGCAAAGAAACCGTCCTGTAGGAGCAACTGATGGGCACCCTTCAGACCCTCCACACAGATGAGGTCCGCCGCTTTTCGGAACAAGGCGGTGTCGTTTCGGAAGGCAAAGAGAAATGTGCGCCGCCTGCGCTGTGCTTCGCCATAGTCGGCGGCATTTATCACCCGCCATTCAACGGCATAGCCTGCTTCATAGAAGCACCGTAGGATGATGGAAAAGTCACGCCCTTTTTGCCATGCCGGAGACTTGATGAGCCGGTCTACATTTTCCAAAAGGACATAGCGGGGCCTGTGTGTCCGTAGGATAGCGTTGATCTCCCACCAAAGAACGCCCTTCTTCCCTTCTATCCCTCGTGCGCCCTTTTTGGCGATGGAATAATCCTGACAGGGAAAGCCGCCGACCAAAAGGTCGTGTGGAGGGATGTTTTCTTTTGCGGTCACGATGTCCTGACAAACGTGTTCTGGCGATGCCCGAAATGCCGTTCGTAGCACTCGAAAGCAAATTGGGAACGCATGGATGGTTCCCACTGATTCGCCCAGACAGTCTGAAAGCAGGAGGAAGCCTGCTCCAGTCCAAGGCGAAAGCCGCCGACCCCGGCGAAAAGCTCAACAACACGGATCTGCTCCATGATAGGGCACCTCTTGATCGTGGCGAAAAAGCATAAAAACCAAGGCCGACTAAGCAGCCTTGGTTTTTGTTATAAGATATTCAATAATTGCTTGCCCATCTGGGTGATGAGCGGAACGACAAGGGCGTTGCCCATGATGAAGTAACGCTGACGCTTTGGCATCCCGGTGTCGGTCCAGCCCGTCGGGAAACCGTTCATGCGTTCGCACTCCTCCGGCAGCAGGATACGCAACTTCCCTGTTTTGGGGTCTGTGATCGCATGGGAGCTGCGGTTCTTGGTGCCCTCACTGGTGAGCATCGTACGACCGGGACGGTCGAGAGGGTCTGGGAACGCAATAGGACCTTCGGAAAAAGTGTAGGAGTAGCCTGTCTTGGAAGTGCGCTCGATGGTCTTGGCACCCTTCATGTACTTCCACTTCTTCAAATCCTCGTCCTCGATGAAGAAGCTCTTGTCGATATCACCGTTGACAACGATATCGCCGAGCAGCATCGGCTCCTTGCCGTTCGGGATGGCTTCCAGAGAGAAGATCTTACCGTTGCACAGCACACCGCTGTTGTAGAAAGCGGCTCTGAAACGGTTCGTTACGTCAACTGTGTCGGTATATTCGTTGAAATCGACGGTGGTCACTTTCTTAGGGTCTGCGACCTCAGAATGCACCGGGAACGCATGGGCAAAGAAGCCTCCTGCATCAGCCAGACACGACCGTCCTTTGTGTCCTCAGAGAAACACGAGGTCATACGCTCATACTGCTTGGTGGTGTTCTTGAATGCGAAGATGAAGGTGCGCCGTCTGCGCTGGACGCAGCCATATTCTGCGGCATTGATCACACGCCATTCGACGCCATAACCTTCTTCCTGCAAACACTTCAGGATGATGCCGAAATCACGGCCCCGCTGGGATGCGGGAGATTTCAGCAGGCGGTCTACATTCTCCAACAGAACGTAGTGGGATGGTTCTTCTGGATGATTTTATAAATCGACCACCAGAGAACACCTTTTTTGCCCTCGATGCCCTTAGCACCGGTGCTGGCAACAGAGTAGTCCTGACAGGGAAAGCCACCCACCAGAAGGTCGTGCGGCGGCACTTGGTCTATCACGGTGGCGATATCTGCATTCACACAGTGGGAATCCTCGCCAAAATTTTTGTCGTAGCACTTATAAGCCCATTGACCAGCTTGGCCGGGTTCCCATTGGTTTGCCCAAATCGTCTTAAATCTTTCGGAACAACGCTCTAATCCAACGCGGAAGCCGCCGACGCCGGCAAATAGCTCCACAACACGAATATCGCTATTTGCTGACACTTTCATAACACCCCATTCTGTGATATACTTAAACTTAAGTATACACTTTTTTGAGGAAAAGATCAACCACTTTTTGTGATTTTGACCGTTTTCTCACCATTATTATAGCAAAAACCTACCGAGGGATCAACCCCTAAAATTGGAGGGTAAATCATGGAGCAGCGGAAGTACAAAACGAAGGCAGAAGTTCTCGCTCGTGGGCAGGAAGCAGTCGGTAAAACGCTGGGCGAGATTGACAAGACTGGGCGCATCGCAACAGGCAAAGGTGCCATCGGTACCGTTGTGGAGGAAAGCTGGTTCGGGTATAAGCCCAATAGCAACCCGGCTCCCGATTTTGAGGAAGCGGGCGTTGAATTGAAGGTGACGCCCTATCGGCAGACCCCTCGTGGCATTCAGGCCAAGGAACGGTTGGTCTGCGATATGCTGAACTATGATGAAGAATACTACAAGACCTTCGAGACCAGTGCATTCTGGATGAAATGTGCTTGTATGCTGCTGATGTCCTATGAGCACCGGGATGGGGTGCCCAAGGTCAACTTTACGATCGACAAGGCGGTGCTGTTCCAGTTCCCGGACGAGGATCTGGAGGTCATCCGCAATGACTGGAAGATCCTGATGGACAAGATCAAGGCAGGACAGGCACACCTGATCAGTGAGGGCGATACCATGTATCTGGCAGCGTGTCCGAAAGGCCGTAACTCGCAGGATACCCGGTCGCAGCCGTTTAGTCCTATCCCGGCCATGAAGCGGGCGTACTCGCTGAAGTCCAGCTACATGACGCAGATCCTACGGCGGTACATCTTCGGGGACGAACCTTGCGAGAAGATCATCAAAGACCCGGCAGCGTTAAGAACGACCAGCTTTGAAGACTGGTTCATCGCAAAAGTCCGGCCTTATGTGGGTATGAGCAGGACGGAACTTAAGGCGCGGCTGGGCGTGGAAACGAATGCAAGAACCTCAACGAGCTTTTAGTGGCAGCGATGCTTGGCGTGAAAGGGCATCTGTCGAACACAGAGGAATTCCAAAAGGCAGGCATCCAACCGAAAGCCATCACTGTGGAGGTAGATGGAAGTATCGAACAGAATGTGTCCTTCCCGAGGATGGATTTCTGTGCGATGATGAACGAAACGTGGGAAGAGTCTGCGCTCTATGACCTTCTTGCACCGACCAAATTCCTGTTCATCATCTTCCAAAAGTCGAAGGACGGCGAGTGCTACTTTCAGAGGGTGAAATTCTGGAATATCCCGGCAGAGGATCTGGAAGAGGTGCATCATGTGTGGCAGCGTACGGTCGATACTCTACGGGAGGGCGTTCACATCTGGAAAGATGCCAGCGGGCGGAACCGCAATAACTTGCCTAAGGCATCGGAAAGCCGTGTGGCTCACGTCCGCCCCCATGGGCGGGATAGTACGGATACCGCGCCCCTGCCTACGGGTGGTTCTATGACGAAGCAGTGCTTCTGGCTGAACAATTCGTATGTTGCGGAGCAGATAAAGGAAGTATAAAATGGCAGGATATGTATTTGCTATCGGCGGGGATACCGAGATAATAAAGATCTGTGCAGAACGAGGGTTTATGCGACCCGGTTGAACAGTTTGGCTTCAAGGCCGTTTGAGGCAACGCTGGCGGATTATGTGTCTATGAAACCGGGAGACAATGTTTACTTTTTTAGTGAGCGTAAAATCTATGGTATCGGAGAATTGGTCGCAGTCGGGCCGGATTGCAAGTACTCAAATTTTCCGGGCTCATCAACTTGTGCAGCGGTCGAGTACGCAGATGTGAGAGATGACCTGCTGGTTGATTCTGGTGAGGATAGTGTCTGGTACCGATGGTTGTGCACTTTTAAGGCATCACCGTACTTTTTTGAGGAAGGAATCGACACCGATGAGGTGCTGGTCTATAAACCGAACACGTTCAAGATGCTTCGTGCCTTTTGGAACGTCTCGTTTATAAAATTGGGCGATGAAGAAAACGAGTCCCTGAAAGAGATATTATTGCTTCGGCATCAGCAAGAAATGCGAACAGGTCAGTGTGTTTGGGAAAGAAATGAAGAGATACATGACCTGATAGGTGCACATGAGTTAGACCGATATTTGATCAAACCGGAGAGTTTGCTTTGCAACTGTGTAAGAGCAGATAGGGTGAAACATGAAATGGCCCTAGAGGTATCGGTCGTTTATGACTTATGTAATGATGGAATCCCGAATCTTGGCAGATGGGATTATGTGTCCCATCAAGTGGTAGCATCTCCGTTCAAGCCAATCAATTATATGGACAAGATCGATGTGTTTGCTGCGAGATATTTGGAGGGGACAAGGATCCCGTGCCAATATTTGACCATTGAACTAAAGAAAGATAAGGCAGAAAAGTCGACGATAGACCAAGTCTTGAAATACGTTGATTGGGTGTGTGCAGAGTATGCGTATGGTGACTATGAAATGATAGAAGCCTGCATCATCGCAGCAGATTATGAGGATGATCTGAACGAGTACTATCGAGAAGTTGTACGACGGTACTATACGCTTGGAAGTCACCCGGTCCGCAATAAACAATGGAATCGGCTGAAGCTTTTACGGTACATCTGCGTCGATAATAGGATCGTTTATGAGGATGTAACACCTCAGATACGGTGATAAAACCAAATGAAACATCCAAAATCATATGATACGACCCCGGAAACATCCAAACGGATGTCTCGTGTCCACCTGAAGCAAGGCAAGGCGGAAGTTCTTTTGGCAAAGCGTCTGTGGCATCTGGGGTTTCGGTATAGGCTGAACGATAAGCGTCTCCCCGGATCTCCCGACATTGCCGTCCTGAGATATAATATCGCTATCTTCGTGGATGGTGAGTTTTGGCATGGGCAGAACTGGGAAGAACGCAAGTCGAAGCTGAAACGTAACCGGGAGTACTGGATAGCCAAAATCGAGGGAGAATATCGCACGGGATATTCGAAACGACAAGGATTTAAAGGCGAAGGACTGGTATGTTATCCACTTTTGGGAGAAGGAAGTGTTGAAAGATACGGAGGAATGCATCAGTCGATTCGGGAACTGGTTGAAAGCCGAAGGGAAGAATGGCTGGACTTGTGAATCAATGGTTGTTTGGCATAAAGTGACTAATTGGAAATCCTAAAAAAGTGGATTGTTCTTCAGGAGAAAGTTTTGAAAAGTGTACAGTGGCTGCAACAGGTGAATCCAATAATAAGTAAGCACCCACATATATTTGTTCATCTTCTTGAGGAGATTCGGTGAGTTGGTATAAGTCGGCTTGTTCGGAAACCGTTAATTTGCGTGACCGTTTGATAGCCTGATAATGATTGATGGTTGTGACAGAGGGCAGAGAGAAAGTGTCATTTTTTCGCACCCAGTCAGTAAGTTCTATAACTGCTGAGAGAATGTCTTCTCTCGTAGAATTGCTACAATCATATGCATGAAGCATTTCAAGAATGAGAGTGTTGAGAGACTGCGAGTATTCTTCGGAGAAAGGGATTCCCTTAAGTGTGTCGAGCATGATGTCGTAGTCAATATTATCACACCACACCATGAGGTTACGATTTAATTGGACATAATAAGAAGATGGATTTTCATTGCCGGAAGAATCCTCTGTCGTAAAAGTTATAGGAGCTTGATTGAAGTCATAAACGTCATAGAAATTATCGGTTCCCTCAATGGGAAGTGTGCATAAAAGAAGATTTAGATTGGCAACATGGCAGGGTCTAAAAATAGAGTCAGAAGGAACTAATTTGACTGATTTTTTGTCCAGAAGTGCGATTTTTAAGATGTTAAGACAATTTTGCCCGGCTTCATCGATAAGCGAGGGTCTAAATCCTTTTTCACATGGAGAAGGTTTAGAGTGTCCTGCATACCGACCAAGAAGTCGAGTTGTTTTTGGAGGGAAGAAACGTCAATGAAACCGGAACTGTTGGAAGATGCGCCACTAAAATTTAGTACGCCACCATTTATTTCGTATTGCTGAGCGTTTAGTACAGCAATAATGAATCGAGCATCTCGGATGCGTTCGGAAAGTGAACCCGACAGAGAAAAATGAAAATCAGGTTTGGCTTGAGTGCCAACTTGTAGAGCTTGATGAATATCCGCACCAAAATTTATGGTTGACAAATTTTTCGTGCGGGAAACAGTATAGTGGTCGTAGAATACTACTGACTTTACACTAATTGGGGCATTTACTGTATAGTTCACAGTCTCGACATTTTTTAGATGAGCAATGGGCAAGGTCACATCGTGTGGCTGCTTAACATAAAGATATGTTTCGTGGTCGAAAAAATAGTCGAAGGGAAATTGATAATTTCGTGATGTAGTAGAATAGCCCATAGTAAGTTCTATATTGGAAAATTGTGCAGGATCAGATGTGCACAACGACTCTAAAGTAACAGGGGTGCTGTTAATGGACGCACGCTGCATATTCATATGATGCGTGAAGTTGAGGAAAACATCTGCGATGTCGTTTTTCTTTTTGGGAAATGCTTTCAGTTCAATGCTCTTATACTTATAAGGATCTCCGTCATATGCCTTTAGATGTTTCTTTAGGTCGTATGGAAGCAAGTCTACATAATATATAGCTGCCTTATCGCCAGAATCGTTGATATAAATAACAAAAAATATGGTTCCGCCTATAGCAAGATAGTTCTTCAAGTCGGCGTATTGGATAGAGTATTTAATGCTCTTCTTTTTCAAGTTTGGTTTACAGTGCCCTTTGACTTGGACAGGGACTTTTAGAATTAAATCGGCCTTAGCGTGGACGTGACCAGCTTTTCGGTATACTTCAACATCGCCATCCCAAGAGGGTTCCTTATCATTGGAATTGATATGGGCGACTAAATGGTCAGTCTTGCCCAAGGCAATTTGAAGATAGCTAAGGCCAAGCATTTCAGAATTCATGTTGAACCTCCTGTGTAGCGGTTACAAAGTGAGTAAGAAATCGATGTGTCTTGATTATACACCCGAAATCACAGAAAGATCAACTGGATAATAAAAATTCTTGAGAATCAGAAAATGAATCGAAAGAAAACGCAAGATGCTTGCCTACGAGGTTTTCTGGATAGATAGACGGGCATTGTCGGTAGGATTTGCGCTGAGTCTTACACTAAAGGAGCGTTTTACGCTGACATTTCAGGATTTACGCTGAAAATACGCTGACTTGGTATGGTTTACGCTGAATTTGCGCTGAAAACGCGCAATCGCGCGAACAAAGCGCGAATAAATCCGGCTGACCGCGAATAAACCGCGATCAAAAATCGCACGGCGTGCATTCTTCATGTGTGGGAAGATGCGGCGTGAAGGTGAGAACTTGTAAAAATAAACTGTAATACGATTGAATTTTGGAAAGGCGGAATCGCACGCTGGAATGCACGCGTGCAATGTTGCCTGAATAAAAGCCGGCAATAAAAACGCGCGCCGCGCGATTAGCGGTTTTACCGCGCGTTTTCTGTGGCTCAATCCTCCAGCCTGCCGTGGTCACACCCCAGCGACAGGTAGTGCTCCATCTCCCCTTTCAGCACCATCTGGGCATACTCTAGTGGCTTATTATAGAGCAGCCAGTCCAGTTCTGCCCGCTGTGCCGGGGTGTTGCCGTACTCATCCTCAACGGCAATGTAGTCGATGGCAACGATAGAGCCATCCTCGAACCGGGCTTCCACCCGGTTGGTGTCCATGTTGTAGCGGCAGGAAAGCAATTTCGTCATAATAGTATCCTCCAAGACTTGATTTTTGGTGTGCGGTCACTCGAACCAATGCCGTCAAGTCGTTGTCGGATGAAGTGGTTTTTCGTTTGTCCGGGAGTAAGTGCACGGTTTCTGCACGGTTTTTGCACGGTTTCAAAACGTGCAAAGGGTGCAAATCGTTGCAAAATCGGACAAAGGGTGCAGAAACTCGAAGCTCGAAACTTGCGATGTATCGCGAAGAAACGACGTTGAAACGTAACTTCCAAAAATTGAGGGAATCGCCCGGCGTGCGCTACGAATCAGTAGGCCGGGGGTTCGAGTCCCTTCCATCGCACCAAACCATGAAAATCCGAACCTTTTCTCGATAGGAGAAGGGTTCGGATTTTTTGTTTTCTTCGGAAACGAAAACAAGGGCTCTTCCCTGACGGCTGTGTGTCCGAAACCTTATCAGAAAAAAGACCGCGTCACAAAGGTCACAACTGTAAAGGTGCCGTAAGGCGGAAAGGACATAAACATGAAGTACGATGCAAGAGCTTGCCATTTCAACATGGACACCGGCTGTGTGGAACTACTGCTCCGGGATGGCGCAAAATTTCCATTGACTGCACCGGGGTCGAGGATGCGTTGGACGTGACCATGGCCCAGAGGTCAGAGTTAGACTACCTCATCTACAATGACCCACTGGGCTATGCCGATTTGATTTTGAACGGCAATCCGAAGGAATATTTGAAAAACGTAACCGAGAGCCATGGCTTAGAAGATTAAGAATAGCAAAACAGGGCGTATCTCTTTTTATGGGATGCGCCCTGTTCTTTTATGCCTGTTTTTTCTGTGCTTCTGCAAACATCCGGGCAATCTCCGTGCCGGATTCCTGCATTCCACGATTCATCCACTCATGTACCCAGCCATATAGCATATAACCGATGGCAGAATTCAGATAAGCCAACCCGTTGGGAATCTCCGGCGAACGGTCAAAATAGCGAGGATCGTTTCCAGCATGATATTGGAAAGCCCTGCATGGTACAATGCAAGGTAAAATTCAGCATGGTCCTTGTAAAAATCCAGCAGACTGACGAGCCATAGATTATCCTGACCCGGTGTGCCATCAGGATGCTCATGGTCAAAATTTGTCTTCCATTCATTGGTCAGACGCACAGACTCCTGCTGTAATACGTCCTCTTTGCTTGCGAAATTGCGGTAAAAAGATGCCCGCCCAACACCGGCAGCATCCACCAACGCCTGAATGCTAATGGACACAAAGTCCTGTGTGTGCATCAATTCCAGCAGCGCAGACAGAATGTGCTGCCGCACATAGGTGTTCTTTTCCTGATTGTTCATGTTCTTCATGGGATGATACAAACGCCCTTCTTTGTCTCATTTTGGCTGAGACGATTGACTCAGCACTGTTTTGATGATACACTCGTCCCATCGAAAAGTCAAGAAGAAAGGAGTTCACAATGAATTTGACGAAAAAGCGATTGTTGATTTTGTTCATCGTCATCATTTTCGGAGCAGTCTTAGGGCGGCTGGCTGTTCGCGCTGGGCTGAATCTGCTGCTGGGCGGCACGCTGTTTGGAGGGAATATTCTGTGAAACACTGAAATGGGGATTGCTCTATACTGCTGCGTTTCTTGCGGCTTTTGTTGGCTCTGCTTTACTCAAAATAAACAGCGACCCGACCCACGGCAAATACAACACCCGTTGGATGAAACGATCGGCAAGGCATACACCGATTTGCCTTATGGAGAGGGTGCCGCCAACAAGTTTGATCTTTATGTACCGGCTGACAAAAGTCAGGATGCATACGGTCTTGTGGTCTATCTTCACGCCGGTGGATTTACCGGCGGAGACAAAGCCGGTGACGCCGAGATGCTGAAATGGCTGTGCAGCAAAGGCTATGTGGCGGCAGGAATCAACTACACATTGTTTACGGAAGAAAACCCGGATGCCAGCGTATACAGCCAGTCGGAGGAGATCAAAGCCGCCATGCCCTCTGTGGTTGCAGCAGCCGAAAAACTGGGGTATAAACTTGACCGGATGGCTATTTCCGGCGGCAGCGCAGGTGGATGTCTTGCGCTGATCTATGCCTACCGGGATGCCGACACCTCGCCGCTTCCGGTCAAAATGGTATTTGAAGCAGTCGGCCCCGGCAGCTTTCATGTGGAGGATTGGGGTATCTTCGGTCTCGACCAAAGCCCGGAGGCCGCCGCAGGACTGTTCAGTGTAATGTCCGGTCAGGCGCTGACCCCGGAGGATATCACATCCGGTGCCTATCTGGACGCAGTCAAACCGATCTCTGCTGACCGCTGGGTCACAAAGGATACGGTGCCCTCTGTCCTCTGCTACGGCGCACACGACAAGATGCAGCCCTTTGCCGCATCTAAGCGGTTGGTCGCCGCACTGGAAAAGAACGGAGTAGATTACCGGTATTTCGTAGCAAAGCATTCCGGCCATGGGTTGCAAAACGACAATAAGGTCTATATGGAGTATCTGGATGCCGTAGTGGAATATCTGGACAAGTACATGAAGGACTGACCTTGTGTGAAGGATAACCGTTCAGGAGGCTGCGATGCAAAAGAAAGATCTTCTGGTAATGGCAATTATCGTGATTGCCGCCATCGTTTTGGGGGCAATATGCGGAAAGCTGCTATTGGATAACATCATATGAGACGGAAAGCAAAAATAATCGTGTACACCGGAATATTTGTTCTGGTGTTTCTTGCTGCTGCACTGGCAAGGGTCTATCTGCTGGGAAGTGCACCGGAACGACTGGTAAAATCGCTGGGGCAGGATCTGAC
>ENA-OQIR01000767-OQIR01000767.1-human-gut-metagenome-genome-assembly--contig:-NODE-767-length-12729-cov-2.996112_pt1 | contig 12729 bp, 16 predicted proteins | sample MGYA00242580_ERZ504745 | MGnify/ENA primary metagenome ERZ504745 (study PRJEB26092, sample SAMD00036214) | human gut metagenome | host: Homo sapiens | study: EMG produced TPA metagenomics assembly of... | reverse complement strand
TCATGCCGCAGGAGACGGGCAACCATGAGGATGTGCGTTGGGCCGAGATTACCGACGATCACGGCCACGGCATGCGCGTCAGCCGCGCCGATGGTGCCGCGCCGTTCGCGGTAAGCCTGTTGCCGTACTCCAGCTTCATGCTTGAGGAGCTCAGCACCAGGACGAGCTGCCGAAGCCGAAGCACATGTTCCTGCGCGTCCTTGCCGCACAGATGGGCGTTGGCGGCGATGATTCCTGGATGTCGCCGGTGCACCCCCAGTACCATATCTCGGCGGACAAGCCGATCAGCCTCGATGTCGACCTCGAGCTGATCTGATCAGAATTGATCCGATAGTCCACCGTGACAAACGATGTGGCCCCCGACTTCCTCGCAGGAAGTCGGGGGCCACATCGTTTGCACGGTCCTTGTTAGTCCAGCGGATGCGCCGGATATCGATGCAGATCCAAACCTAGTCGTTGTAGAGCATCAATGAATAAAGATGTCACTCATAAGCTATCAAGAGAATCCAGAACCTTTTTTGAATTCATATGCTCGACACGCAATGTATCCAGCGTCGTTTATAATGATTCATTGTGCCTTAATGACGCATCGGGCTATAGCGCAGTTTGGTAGCGCGCCTGCTTTGGGAGCAGGATGTCGTGGGTTCAAATCCCGCTAGCCCGACAAACAAAAAAGCCTGGAATCTCAACGATTCTGGGCTTCTTCTTTTATCCGACCGCTAAACGATTTATCCGGTTTTATCCGATGACCGTAGAACCTATATGGCCTTGCGGTCTAAGGGACTTTTGTGATGTTGGGACCCCACCTGCTAGTCAGTTCGATTCCATGCGACATCGATTTCCGCTTCCCAATCTCAAATGACACCAAAATACCTGCAACCGATTGTGCAATCCCGTGGGCGGGAGTGGGTTGCAGGTAAAAGGTGTCGAGTTACAGCCCAGAATCACCCCTAACTAGTACCGAAATACCCGCAACCGCAGTAACTAACCCCTTTATACCTGCAATCCGGCAAATATGGTTCAGACAATCCGCACATCCAGACCGCTATCCGAACACACCGTTTATACTAGATCACACATCGAATCAACATCTAGAACCGACCGTCTCCAACGACCCATAGGGAGAGCACATGGACGATATAAGACCACGCTGCGCTGGTGCAATCTCAGCAATCCCGTCTATGTTGCCTATCACGATGCCGAATGGGCGGTTCCGTCGCATGATGACCACCACCTCTTTGAGATGCTGGTGCTCGAGACCTTCCAAGCCGGACTGTCATGGGAGACGATACTGAACAAACGCAAGCGTTTCCGTCAGGCGTTCGATGGGTTCGACATCGAACGGATCCGGCGCTATGACGAGAACAAGATCGCCGAACTCATGAACGATCCGGGCATCATCCGCAACCGTCGCAAAATCGTCGCGACGGTCGGTAATGCCAACGCATTCCGGGATATCCAGACGTCGTACGGCAGTTTCGACGACTATATTTGGCGGTTCACCGGCCGTCACGTCATCTACGAGACAGGCATGACTACATCCCTCTGTCCGACGCCATCGCAGTGGATCTCAAGACGTACGGCATGCGATTCATCGGCACCACCATCGTCTACGCCTATCTGCAATCCATCGGCGTCATCAATGCACATGAGCCTGGATGCTTCCTGCACAGGGAAAGGTGACCCGCGCAAGGATTTATAAGGTCGCTCGGGCAGAATCTCTCCGAGAGGAACCCGTGCTTCTAGTTATTTTGCTTATCGAGTTCTTGGTAGCGCTCTTTGACCCCGGTAAGGATTCCGGCAGATTGTTCACGCTACTGCGCGGTGAGCGCTTCGAGCAGTTCGCCGAAAGTCAACCCACCTTCACTACCGGATGACGGATGATGGTTTTGAGATTTTCCGGTTTGGCTCGGCGCGGGTCGGATAGGTAGATCTCGTGATGGCGGCGGCGTCGGAGAAGTCGAGCCCGTAGCCTTGCGAACGCGCGTAGCCGTCCAGAATCGTCACGGTTGCGGCTCGTCGTCGTACGGGCCTTTGTGCATGACCTGCGCGACCACGCCTTCATGAAGTCGAAGAGATATGCACGATTGATGTCGACTTCGGGATGCTTGGAGGCAAACGATGCCTTGGCCCACGCAAAGACCTCATCGGTCACGAATTCCGGCAGACGAATCATCGAAGTCCAATAGAAGTCGGTTTTACGCGTGTAATCGACGCCGGGCACACCCTTCTCCATGCTCCATAAGCCCTCCAGCGGAGGCACGGTGTAGTCGAAGTACCCGTCAATGTGCTCGTCCGGATTATTTGACTTCTTGTTCATTTTGATGGTGAACGAAATGCCGTACAGCAGTTGCATCGCCTTGGCGTAGTCGCCGCCTTCTTCGTTCGGATCTCCTACACCGTCCACCGCGACGAACCGCATCGCCGGCACCGTGACGATGGCGGGCATCCTCTTCGGCTGATACAGGTCCTTATATTCCTTTTTATAGTCGAATGCCATCGCTCATTTCCCCTCCGCCACCGCATCGATCTCATCCTGGCGCCGCCACCGCTTGAGGTTTGGCAACAGCGCCGACATGCAGTCCTCGGCCTGTTCGACGCTGATATGGCAGGATTCCGCCATCATCGGCGCGCATGCGGCGACCAATTCATCGCTATTGGCATAGTCCTGAAGAAAAACGCCGTCTTCATAGCAGTAGTTGCAATAATCTCCGTTTCGCGTTCCATCCGGTTCGGTGCCGTGATCTTCCGGGCAGTAAAACGGCATGGCACAACTTTGGCAAAAACCATTGTCCGGCATTTCCATAAGCCTCGCCATCGGCACCTCAAAACGGGTGCTGATCAGCCGAATCATGTCGATGCTCGGCTCTGCCGTTCCCTTCTCCCAGCGGGAAAGCGCCTGTTGGGTGACGAACAGCTCGTGCGCGAACTGCGACTGCGTAAGACCTCGCTCCTCGCGCACGACTTTGATAACCTGACCGATTGACATGACTTACCTCCCGACATCGGAAAACGATTCGAGCGCCTCGCTGTGCGCTTGCTGATTCCAGTCTAAGGGCATGTCCCGTTCGCCAAGCGCGGGTACAACAAACCGTTGTTCGCGCTTGTATCCCGGAGGAAGAAACGGCTCGGTCGAACCTATTTCCTCTCCACCCCCTTCAATTCTCCCGGTTCCTCTGACTCCTTTGCGAGCGCCGCGGATGGGATGAGCACGCTTACGTATGGGGTTGCGCCAGACAGGACGTCGTCGTAGAAGCGCTGTTTGGCGTCGATGAAGTCGATGGAATCCTGGATTTCCGCGAGCTGCTCGACCAGCCGCGCCCGCTTGCCGGCGAGCATCTACTTGCGTTCGGGGATGCTCGGCTCGTGGAGGAGCGTAAGGGGCGCGAGTAGGAGTTCGCGGCTTTGCTGCGGTCTCTCCCTCACCCGGCTACACCGGGAGCTCCCTCGTCAGAGGGAGCTTAAATTCGGTCTGGTTATAGGCCCATGGCTTCTTGGGCTTTTTGTCGCTCATGAGCATGAGGAAGCTGCGGGACTGGGCGGTGATCATGAAGCCCGCCTCATAGCTCAGCGCCGGCTCATTCGGGTTGTGCGTATCCACGACCAGCTGCCATTTGCGGCCGTATCGCTCATCCGGCAGGGTGAACATAATCGGCTCGTAATGCGCGTTGAAGATCAGGATGAAGTCATTGTCGACCATCCGGTTGCCGTACCAGTCGACCTCCGGGATATCCGAACCGTTCAGATAGATCATCATGGAGAACGCATGCGTGTTCTGCCAGTCGTCCATATCCATGATCGAGCCGGTGTGGTCGAACCATTCGACCTGCGGAATCATGTTCGAATCGTCGCCGGGCTCACGGCCTGTGAAGAAGCGACGGCGGTGCAACACCGGATGATCCAAACGCAGATGAATGAGTTTGGAAACGAAGGCGAGCAGTTCCTTGCGTCCTTTGTCAAGATGCCAGTTGGTCCAGGAGATCTCGTTGTCCTGACAGTAGGCGTTGTTGTTGCCCTGCTGGGTGCGGGCCACTTCGTCGCCACCGCAAATCATCGGGATACCCTGGCTGAACAGCAACGTGGCGAACATGTTGCGCATCTGACGCTGACGCAAGTCGTTGACGTCCGGAATATTGGTCGGGCCTTCAACGCCGCAATTCCAAGAGCGATTGTTGCTCTCGCCGTCGCGATTGCCCTCGCCATTGGCTTCGTTGTGCTTTTCGTTGTAGCTGACCAGGTCGTTCATTGTGAAACCATCATGCGCGGTGATGAAGTTCACGGACGCCACCGGTCGACGGCCGTTGACCTGATACAGGTCGGAGCTGCCCATCAAGCGCGAGGCGAATTCGGGCAACGTGGAGGCTGCGAGCGCCAGAAGTCGCGCACGGTGTCGCGGTAGCGGCCATTCCATTCGGACCAGCTGGACGGGAAGCCGCCCACCTGATAGCCGCCGGAGCCCAGATCCCACGGTTCGGCGATGAGCTTGACGCGCGAGATGATCGGGTCCTGCTCCACGATGTCGAAGAACGCGGACAGCTTGTCGACCTCCTGGAACTGGCGTGCCAGCGTGGCGGCCAGATCAAAGCGGAAGCCGTCGACGTGCATTTCGGTAACCCAGTAGCGCAGCGAATCGGTAATCAACTGCAGCGCGTGCGGCGAGCGCATAAGCAGCGAGTTGCCGGTACCGGTGGTGTCGAAGTAGTGCTGCTGGTCGCCTTCCACCAGTCGGTAGTAGGAGGCGTTGTCGATGCCCTTGAAGCTCAGGGTGGGGCCCATATGGTTGCCTTCGGCGGTGTGGTTGTACACCACGTCGAGGATGACTTCCATGCCGGCGCGATGGTAGGCCTTGACCATGGACTTGAATTCGTTGACCTGCTCGCCGCGTTCCCCGGAGGAGGAGTAGGCGTTGTGCGGCGCGAAGAAGCCGATGGTGTTGTAGCCCCAGTAGTTCGACAGGCCCTTCTCCTGCAGGAAGGAGTCGTTGACGAACTGGTGGATCGGCATGAGTTCGATGGCGGTGATGCCGAGCTTCTTCAGGTATTCGATGACGCTCGGATAGGCCAGGCCGGCGTAGGTGCCGCGGATGTCCGGCGGCACGTCCATGTTGAGGTTGGTCATGCCGCGCACGTGCGCCTCGTAGATCACCGAATCGTGGTACGAGATGTAGGGGTGCTGGTCGTTGCCCCAATCGAAGTAGGGGTTGATGACGGCCGACTTCATGGTGTGGGCGGCCGAGTCAAGGTCGTTCATCGCCGAGTTGTCGTCCGGGCTCTTGAACCAGTATGAGAACAGGCTTTCGTCGCCGTCGATATTACCTTCAATGGCCTTGGCATACGGGTCAAGCAGCAGTTTGTTGGGGTTGCATCTGAGGCCGTGCACCGGGTCATAGGGACCGTAGACGCGGTAGCCGTAACGCTGGCCAGGATGGAGGCCGGGAATGTAGTTATGCCATACGTACGAGTTCCGTTCGGTCATTTCGATGCGTGTTTCCACATCGTGCTCGTCGAACAGGCATAGCTCGACTTTCTGCGCAACCTGTGAGTACAGCGCGAAGTTCACACCGGCGCCGTCATAGCTGGCGCCCAGCGGATACATTGATCCAGGTCTGATCTGCATAGTTTTCAGTATCCCACTTTTTTTGTGTCAGTGATGTGCCGGGGAGTTGAACGTCAGGAGAACAGCGACGGCTTATCCTTGTCGGAGTTCCTGGCGATGAGTCTGCGTAACGCCTCATGCTGGATGGCGATCATCGAATTGGATGAGGTGATGCGCGTGGCGGCAAGGTCGCTCCACGGAATCCACGCGGATTCCACATGCTCGTCCGCATCGAAATGGCGCTGCTCCCGCCTGAACGGGCCCAAATGCAACACCATGATGTGGGCCAGTTCGTCGGTCATGCCTTCGGACGAGTAGAAATCACCTACGAAGTCAACGCCCATGGTGTCACGGTCCGGCACCACGCCGGTTTCCTCGGCCAGTTCCCTCAGGGCCGCGTCCATGATGTCCTCGCCCTCGTCCATGAGACCGGCGGGAAGCCCGTAGGCGAACATGTCCGATCCGGCGCGGTATTCGCGTTCGATGAGGTAGCGGTCGGTGGACATGTCGTGCACGAGCATGACCACACAGGGGGCGTGACGCAGCACCTGGCGGCCGATCTCGTGTTCCTTGCCCTGCTTGTCGGTCAGAGCGATGCGCATGTCGTCCACGTGGAAGATGCGCCCGGTATAAACGGTTTCGCTACTGATCACTTTGGCGGGCACGTCCATGTCGATGCCGTCCGAGGAGCGTTCAGCTTATGGTCGAGCCGATGCTCCAGTTGTTCCTGCTTGCTTCCGCCAGACATGTCATCTCCTCGGAAAAAAACGTTTTGCCACGTTACTATAGCGTCTTAATCTCGATGCGCGGTAATGGACAGCATCCATGGATCGGTCGTGTCGTGGAACCACTCGACTTCAGGCCTTGCTCCGGTCGCTTGTTCGATGGCGGCTGGCACGTCATCGATCGCGTAGTTGAACCACATGGATTCGATGGCGGCATGAGGGGTGTTGATGAAGCAGGGACGCACATGGCTCTCCCCCGCCATTCCATGGCCGAGCATGATGCCTTGGGACCTCATACGGGCTTCATACCGGGCTTGTTCGATGGCGTCGGTCACCGGGTGGTGACGCAAATCGCTGGTTACGTACACGTCCGCACCGGTGGCACGTACCTCGTTGAACAGGGAGTCCCCGGAGCCAGGCAGAATGGCCACATACTGAACAAAAGTGTCCGAATCGCCGCATACCTGGATGCCGAGCGCGCTGGTCATGCCATGATCGGACACTTCGTCGAATACTCGCTGAGCGAAATCCTTCAGGGCAACAGGCTTCGGCAAACGACCCACACGCCCCAAGCCGACCGGATGAGAGGCGTTTGCATCGTCAATCGGCACGAGTGGTTTCTGGTCGATGAGTCCGAAGTAGTCGGCCGCCGCCTGTCCCACGCCGCGATACGCAGCGTCGGCATTAGTGTGCCCTACCCACAGCCCGCAGCCGTGCTGGTAGAGTCTGCGGACGATGTCGCCCCGGAAACCGAGTCCGCTCGTCTCGTGTACGGAACGGAAGAACAACGGGTGATGGGTGATGAGCAGGTCCGCGCCAGTAGCGATAGCCTTGTCAATGATGGCGGAGGTCGGGTCGGCGGCGAACACGATGCGGTGCACGTCGTGACTCAGATCGCCGACAATGAGGCCCGGCTCATCCCATTCCTCGGCGTAGCGCAATGGGTACAGGGTCTCGAGAACGTCGATGACTTGCTTGAGATTCGGCATATGTCCCATTGTAGTGGGCTATTGCTGCAAGGGACTCATTCTGCAATTGCGGACAAGCCATGCTCGTGCTCTTCATTGCTCGACTATCGGCTCGCCTTCGCCTACAAACAATCCACTGGACTGTTTGCTCAACGGCTCAGCCCCCTCACCCGAGGGGAGCTAGAAATTGTCAGTGTGCAGCGAGTTGCCAGTCGGAACCGATGCCGCACGATACGTCCAGCGGCACGGCAAGGTCGACGGCGTGTTCCATGGCGTTGCGCACCAGTTCGGTGACCTGGTCGCCTTCTCCCGGCGCGATTTCCACTACCAGTTCATCGTGAATCTGCAGAATGATACGGCTCTTGACGTGAGCCTCGGCCAAGGTCTGCTCGGCGCGAATCATCGCAATCTTCATGATGTCGGCGGCGGATCCCTGAATCGGTGCGTTGAGTGCCGCACGTTCAGCGGCCTCACGCGCAACACGATTGGTCGAATGCAGGGCCGGGAAGTAGCGACGTCGTCCGAAAATGGTTTCCGTATACCCCTTCTCTCGGGCATTGGCCACCAGCGATTCAAGGTAATCGTGCACCTTGCCGAAGGTATCGAAATACCGGTTTTTCAACGCTTCCGCTTCACGTGGCGCGATCTTGAGTTGCTGGGCAAGACCATACGTGCTCAGACCATAGGCCAATCCGTAGCTCATGGCTTTTACGTGGCTGCGCTGGTCGCCGGTGATCTGGTCGACCGGCAGCTTGTAGACCATCGAGGCCACGTATTTGTGGAAGTCGGCTCCGGAGCGGAACGCTTCGATCAGCGCCTCATCATCGGACAGATCAGCCATAATGCGCAGCTCGACCTGTGAGTAATCGCAGCTCATCAGGCCTCGTACCCCTCCCCCGGCACGAACACGCCACGAATCTCACGGCCGGCGGCGTTCCGATTGGGGATGTTCTGCAGGTTCGGATCCACGGAGCTCAATCGGCCGGTGGCGGCAACGGTTTGCTCGAAAGTGGTGTGGATGCGCTCATCTGATGTGTTGGTGGCATCGATCAGCGTTTGGACGATCTGCTTGAGCTTGTTGATCTCGCGATGGCGCAGCAACGCTCCGAGGAAACCGTTGGCCCGCTCATTGTCCACTGATTTGACATACAGATCCTGCAATGCGGCCGCATTCGTGGTGTATGAGCCGGACTTGGTGCGTTTGGTGGGTTTCAAACCCATATCTTCGAACAGCACCTTCTGCAGCTGCTTGGGGCTTTGCAGGTTGATTTCGGTGCCGGCATACTCCCAAGCCATTTCCTGCGCTTGGCGAGCCTCGGCGGCAAACTGGTCACGCATGGAGACGAGTCGAACGCTATCGACTTTGGCTCCTGTGTGCTCCATGCCGTGCAGCACGCGGGAAACAGGAAGTTCAATCGCGCGCATCAGCCAGCATTGTTCACGCTCGTCGATAATCGGCCCGAGCGTGACGGCGAGGCTGCGGATAATGGCCAAATCACGCAGACGATGTTCGTTCGGATCTTCTTCGACCTGATCGTCGTCGAAGTCCAACGTGCCTTGCGAAGGCTGTTCGGTTTCGGTGAAGTGGATGTCGAGGAAGTGCTCGGCCGCCTGCTTGAGGCTATCGGCATGGAAATCCGGTTGGGCCAGATACCCGGCAAGCTTGGTGTCGAACATCGGCAGGTCCATGTCAAGATCGACCGCGCCCAAAAGATGCAGCAATTCTTTATACCCATGCACGATGGTGCGGGAGTGTTCGCTTTTCAGGAACCGCGCAAGCTGTGCTCGCAGGGTATCGGTGATTGGAAGGGGCACTATGGCCGCTGATGTTGCCGTGGCCACGGCAATGGCTTGTGCCGTGGCACGCCCCGGCCTTTCGTCGCCCCATGCGGCCACGGTCCAAGCGTGGCCGACCGCGTCGCCGCAGATGGCATGCCGCCGCGAGCCATCGCCATAGTCGGAAACCGTGAAATCGGCGATTTCACCGGGAACCTTGACTTCGACGCGATGGGCCTTGACCCATTCGTCGAACTGCTCCGGAGCAGTGATGCTCGTGGGTTCCGGCAGGTTCAGATCGAGGCTGCTATCCTGCTCGTTCTGCTCATTATTCGTGGACTCGCCGGCTCCGGATGTGTTGGATGCTTGGCCCCGGTATTGAAGGTTTTCAGTACACGACTCTTGGTGCGAGGTCCGAATTCAAGCTCCTTGAACAGGGCGTCGATCTGTGCCACGTCCACGGTGCCGAATGTCAGATCCTCGATATCGACGCCTAGATCGACGTCTCGTACCAGTGCGTTGACTTTGCGATTGAGTTTGACCTGGTCGATATTGGCCCGCAGTGATTCGCCTTTTTTGCCGCCGATTTCATCGGCGTGCTCGCAAATGCCGTCGAGGGAACCGAATTGGTTGATCCACTTGGCCGCAAAGCCGTCGCCTACGCCGGGCACACCGGGAATATTGTCGGCGGTTTCGCCTCGGAGTGCCGCCAGATCCGGATATTGTGCGGGAGTGACTTTGTATTTGTCGATGATGGACTGCGGCGTCATATGCTTCAGGTCTTTGAAGTGATGGCCCGGGTACAACACGGTGACGTTGTCATCCACCAGCTGGAAAGCGTCTCGGTCACCGGACAATACCAGTGTGTGGTAACCGGCCTTGTCTCCCATGGTGGCGAGGGTGGCGATCACGTCGTCGCCTTCGAATCCCGCTTCTCGATGTAGGTGACGCCGAGGGCCGTGAGCATGCGTTGAATCAATGGCAGCTGGGTGAGCAGCTCTTCGGGAGCCGCCTCACGGGTGCCTTTGTATTGCGGAAGCATCTCATTGCGGAATGTGCCGCCCTTCACATCGAAGGCGACGCCAGATGGTCGGGCTTCTCCGCATCGATCACCTGCGCGAGCATGGTGGCAAAACCCCAGACGGCGTTGGTGGCCTGGCCGCTGGAGGTGCTGAAGTTGTCGACCGGCAGGGCGAAAAATGCACGGAAGGCCAGCGAGTGGCCGTCCACCACCAGCAATGTTTCATTGGTGGGTACGGTCACGCTGGCCTCTCCCATAGTGTGTTTGTGTTGCTTTACGACTCAGTACGGCGACGCCGATAATCAGCGTTCGCCCGAATCAGAAGGCTTCGGATCGCCGTACTTGGCGATGATGGCCTGAGCCAGGCGCTTCTTGGGGATGCGCTGGTCCATGGAGGTCTTCTGAATCCAACGGAAGGCACCCTGCTCGGAGAAGTCCGCCTTGTCCATCAGCAGACCCTTGGCGCGGTCGACGAGCTTGCGCTCCTCAAGCGTGTCTTCGGCCTTCTTGAGCTTCTCTTCGGTTTCCTTGAGCTGATCGGTGGTTTCCTTGAGCTTACGTTCGCTGCGCTCCACGCTGTCCAGCAAATCGTTGATCTCGGCGAAACGGCCCATGGCCACCTCGAGGTCGGCAGCAGCTTGGATTCCTCGTACGGCTTGGTGACGTATGCATGGCGCCAGCGCCGGTGGCCTTCTTCACCAGATCGGTCTGGGAGAATGCGGTGAGCATGACGACGGGGGCGATGTTTTCATCGCAGATAATGCCGGCAGCGGTGATGCCGTCCATACGCGGCATCTTGACATCCATGCACACCACATCAGGGCGGTACTTGCGGGTCAGTTCCACGGCTTCCTCGCCGTTGGCGGCCTGACCAACGACCTCATAACCGTTGTCTTCCAGCATGGCGACCAGATCCATGCGGTTCACGGCTTCGTCCTCGGCCACGACAACGGTACGCGGACCGTCCTCGGGCTTGGCCTTGCGCTCAGCAGGTTCGCTTTCATTGGCCACGGCCTTGAGCTCTTCGTCGGTCAGCACCTCATCGATGTTGATACTCGGTTCTTCGGACTTCTTCCTTGCAGCCATGCCAACCTCTTTCTTGAATTACCCAACAATGGGGTTCACAATAATTTCAGCGAACTCCTAACTAAAGTGCCCTCGGTGGGACTCGAACCCACCACCTTCGCATACCCTGCCGAGCTGAGGGCAATTCCTTGTCAGGAATCGCTTCTGACTCAGTTTACCCTCCTGTACATCCTGTTCGCGGTTTCTCTGCGAGTTTTGCCCGCACGCTGAACCGTTCCCGTTTTGTACGGCAGTCAAGAGTAGCGGCTGCGGACGCGGCCTGTCAAATATCGGCGTGTGGGAGAATGGAGTTTCCGTTTTCGCGGAGTGTCCACATAGATGCAGGGTTTACCAAGGTGACCGTGTTCTTTAGGGTGTGCGCTGCGCGAAGACGGTTTTTTATTGGCTGAAGGAGGCCGAAGATGGTTGAAGAGACAAAGAGGCCCTTGCGCCGCAGGCGTTTTGGGTGCATTCTCGAACGCAAGGGTTCGACAGGGGATGTCACGAGCATCGAGGCTCGTTATATCTCGCCGATCAATGGTCAGCGTGTGTCGAAACGTTTCGCGCCGGGCAGGCGGGGCGATGCCGAGGATTGGCTCGAGACCGAGAGGTCGATCGTCGATCTGCACCGTCGTGGGATGATGACGTGGATTCCTCCACGGGACCGGGATGGGAACACGTTGACGCCGAAGCTGACGTTCGGCGTGTTCGCCGACGGGTATGTGCGCCGGCATCGCAGGAAGGACGGCGCCGAGATCGCGGGCTCGACGTTGCGTAACCTGCGCAATGACATCAAGCATCTCAAGGAGCGTTCGGCGACGTGAAACTGGCCGAGTTGACCGAGGAGCTGGTGACCGAATGGTATTACGGGCCGCATCCGAACGGGGAATGGCAGTTCCGCTCGGAATGCATCCGGTTGAAGATGCTGTTGCGGGAGGCGTGTGCGCCGGGCTCCAAGGGCGCTCCTCCCCTGTTGGCGGAGAACCCGTTCACGCTGCCGATTCCGCCCGAGCCGGAGGCTGGGTCGTCGGATATTCCGCCGGTCACGCCCGACGAACTGTACCATATATATAATGCGATGCCGGGCTATACGCGGTTGTCGGTGTATCTCGCGGCCTGTGCGGGCGGCATGCGCATCGGCGAGGTCTGCGGTCTGATGGACATGGACTTCGACTTGGAGAACAAGGTGCTGATGATCCGTCGCAGCGTCAGCCATGGCGCGGATGATCTGGGCCCGTCCTGATCGGCAGGCTGAAGACGAAGGTCCCGGCGTACGGTGCCTATCCCGGACATGCTGATTCCTTTGATTCGCATGCATCTCGAGGATCGTCCGGACCAGTCGAACCACATGTTCTTCCAGGCCAAGCGCGGCGAGATCCTGTGTCAGAACACTCTGCGCAACCACTTCATGAAGCCCGCAAGGCGGCGGGCCGTCCCGACCTGCAGTTCCGCACTCTGCGCGTGACCCATGCCACCCGTCTCATGCTCGATGGCAGCAGTCTCAAGGAGACGATGGACGCCCTCGGACATGTGAGGGAGGAGACCACGTTGCGGCATTACCTGCGTGCCGTGCCGGAGC
>ENA-OQIR01000766-OQIR01000766.1-human-gut-metagenome-genome-assembly--contig:-NODE-766-length-12731-cov-2.094018_pt1 | contig 12731 bp, 22 predicted proteins | sample MGYA00242580_ERZ504745 | MGnify/ENA primary metagenome ERZ504745 (study PRJEB26092, sample SAMD00036214) | human gut metagenome | host: Homo sapiens | study: EMG produced TPA metagenomics assembly of... | reverse complement strand
AAGAACAATTGATAAACAACAAGCGTGTAAAGACGGTAGAAAATTATTTGAATTAAGAGAATAAGTAGTTAGATATCTAATATATGAAATTTGGTTTCATTTATCTTTACTATTATAATCAAATAAGGTAATACAAGGAAGAATCGACTATGGAAGAAATTATTGAAAAATTAAAAGAATGGGTCAATAAAAACTATGATCCATATGCATGTGGATTTACACCACAGCGTTCAGAAGGAAATTATTATGATTGTTTCTTTGATGGAGAATCTTGTGGCACATCGTATGCTGCATATGAAGTAGGACAAATCTTAGGTTTGGAGCTTGCTCCACCAGAAGATGACGGAGAGAATAATGAATATTAATTATTGCATGAATGAGCGTGTATGTGGTGGGATTACATGGTAGACCCAAAATCAAAGAAAAAATATGTTTCTTTAATGACATACAAGAGATTAATATGACACGAAATACAGTCGAACAATGTCATGATTATATAAGGTATAAACCAATCATTACAAAAGATGAAAGAACTCTTTCGTTTTCAGCAAATATATCAAAGATCAATCCAGCAATTCTTAGCGCTGATCTTTCTAAGACGCCAGATCAAGTTAATATTTTGTATGTCAAGAAAATCCAAGCAAGAAAACATCATAAGAATAGAATTAATAAAAAATGGCTTAAACGTTATGGGTACAAAGAGCAGTTGTTTAATTTAGGACGATGGAATTGTAAATCAACTGATCAATTTGGTGAAGAATATAAATTTACAAGAAAGGTAATAGATGATGCTAATTCCGACAGTACCAGCAAAAGAATTTGAAAAATTCGGATTTAAAAAATGTAAAGGAATGCCAAAAGATACAGAGTGTTATTATCTTTGTGTAGCACGAGGGTCTAAGATGTTATTTGTTAGTAATATATATTTTGGAGTAAATGATTGGATAAAGGACGATCAAAGAATTCATAAAAATGCCAATTGCAGATATAGCGATAAAAGAGATTATCTTGATATTGTTTATGAATTAATTAAAGAAGGTATGTTAAAAAGCAGTTTTTATAAGAGGTAAAATCTATGAAAAACAAATTACTAATATTTTTGTGTGTCAGTATTTTACTATCATTTTCAGGATGTAGAGTAGAATCAGCACAAGCAAATGTAAAAACGAACGATACTGTAACAGTAAAATCTCTTGGAACCGATAATTTAATTAACATTGGTGGATATTTATATTATGATAGTACAACAAAAATCGTGTATTTTTGGAACGGATCAATTGGATATGGTCGAGCTTCAACAACACCATCACCATATTTTGCGCCAAATGGTCTTCCATATAAGTATGAACCAGAAACAAATACATTTGTAGAAATCACAGAATAGTCGAGAGGAAAGAAAATATGAGAGATCCAAATAGATTATATAATTTTTATAATGAAGTAACAAGATTACACATGACATATAGACCAGATTGGAGAATTGGTCAATTTTGGGATATTTTTAAAAAATGGCTGGATGGATGTAAACATATTGATATTTATTATCTGGAAGACAATGAATTGCTTGAATATTTAAAAGAAATGTGTGGGGAGAAATCGGTAAATGGATAAGATCAAACGAATGAAAGAACTGATTCATGATCTGAATAGGGCATCAGATTCTTATTATGGATCAGGAACAACACTTATGAGTGACGCCGAATTTGATTCAAAGTTACTTGAATTAAAGCAATTGGAAGAAGAAGCAAATACAGTATTTCCGAACAGCCCAGTCAATAGAGTTGGTGGAGCAGTACTAAAATCACTTATCAAAGTAAAACATGAGACTCCTATGTTAAGTCTTGACAAATGCCACTCATGTAGAAGAAATCAAAAATTTGCAGCAGGACACGATATTGTAGCTTCTATTAAACTTGATGGTATTAGTTGTAGATTGATTTACCAAGATGGTGAATTAATCGGGGCGGAATCTCGTGGCAATGGTACAGAAGGAAATGATATTTTACAGCATGTAAAACAGTTTATGAATGTTCCACTACGTATTAATAAAAAGGGCAAATATGTTATCGATGGTGAAGCTTTAATCAAGCTTGATGACTTTGAAGAGATCAATAAAAACGGAGAATATAAAAATAGCCGTAATCTTACTGCAGGAACACTTTCAAGTTTGGATACATCGGTCGTCAAAGACAGAAAACTAAGTTGGTATGCCTGGGAAGTGGTAGAAGAAGTTGATCCTATTCTAGCAATTAGCAATAACGATTATGAAGCACATGATAGTTTTATTTCAGATTACTTGAAGCAGGGAAGCTAGGGTTTAGTATTGTTCCGTGTGAAGTATTAGGTTTAAAGTATTATCAAAATGAAGAGCTACAATGTAAAATTGATAATTTTATTAGTCTTGCTGCAGAAAAGCACCTTCCACAAGATGGGGTTGTATTTAAATTTGAAGATGTAGAATACGGTAAGTCTCTTGGTAGTACAGAACACCACAACAGGAATGGTATCGCATTTAAAGTAAAAAACGATTCCGTAGAAACTACATTGAAAGATATCGAATTCACAATGGGTAAGACGGGTATTCTAACACCGACTGCAGTATTTGAACCTGTGGAAACTGAAGGGAGTACTGTAGAGAGAGCTTCTTTACATAATATTTCTGTCATGCGAGAACTAATGCCTCGTCCATTCAGAGGACAAAGAATTGGCGTATTTAAAGCCAATCTTATAATTCCCCAATTGCGTTGGGCAGAAGAGTTCATTTCAGATGGATTTGAAAAGGATATGGAAAAATCTTTTATTCATATTCCTGATAAATGTCCAGTATGCGGCGAACCAACTAAAATCATTAAAGAAAACGATTCAGAAGTTCTATGGTGTACAAACCCTGAATGTAAGGGCAAATTACTTGGCAAACTAACTCATGCAGTTAGTAGAAACACACTGAATATTGATGGTTTATCTGAAGCGACAATTCAAAAATTCATTTCTCTAGGATGGTTAAATTCTATCCAAGACATCTATTATCTAAATACACATGAAAAACAAATGAAAACTCTTGATGGGTTTGGTTCGAAATCAGTTTCTAAATTATTCCAATCAATTGAAAAAAGTAGAAATACAACGTTAGATCGGTTCCTTTATGCGCTCTCAATTCCACTTGTTGGCAAAACAGCAAGCAAAGCTATTGCCGAGGCGGAAGATTATCAATTCGAATCTTTTATGCGTGATATGACGCATTCAGGAGCAAAATTCTTCTCTCATATTCCTGGCATTGGCGATTCTATTATTAACTCACTCGATGAATATTTTAATAGAGAATGTAGTAATGTATGGGAGCTTGGCAAGGAATTCACCTTTGAAACACCAAAGAAAGTATTTCTCAGTATAAACAGTGGAAAAGATTTGACGGGGCAAACATTTGTAATTACCGGCAGTTTGAAACATTTCGAAAATCGAGATGCATTTAAAGAGAAAATTGAATCATTGGGTGGGAAGGTATCTGGTTCAATATCGAAGAAGGTTACTGCATTGATCAATAATGATGTTAATTCTACGTCAAGTAAAAATACAAAAGCAAAGAGCATTGGTGTAAAAATTATGAGTGAAGATGAATTCCTAGAATACATCAGCTAAGAAAGAAGGTGAAAAATATGAATGATCATAAAATTAGAATCTGTCTTAGAACAGTAAACAACGCTAGTCTATTCGTTGCTAAATGTGGAGAATATAAAGATTGGGATATCAATTATATTCACGGAAGACTTGTTATTGATGCTAAATCTCTGATGGGCGTACTAAGCGTTGCGATTGACGCACCTGCGTATGTAGAGATTTTAACAGATGATGAAAAAGTCCTTAATAAATTTTAAAAATGATATGACATTATGGGAGGTATAAAAATGGGAACAATTACAATTTTACCAGAAACACCAAAAGATCCACTTGCACTAATTGGCAGAAGGGCTGGAATCTGCTGGAACGCTGATATTATCAATGAAGAAAAAAATATCAAACGAGGCATTGACTGTATTAAATCAGGACATGGAAGAACACTTGAATTTGTAGATGTTCATATGATTATTGATGGATTTTCTGCGAGGGTTATGCGCGAATATTATCGTCATGTCGGCGGTATGACACCATATTTACAGGCATCTACTAGATATATCAATTATAAAGACTTTGATATTATTGTACCAAAATCAGTCAAAAAAGATACAGATGCTTTGGTTGAATTTAACGCAACTACTCGTCAGCTTAGAGATTCACTCGTCAAGCTTCAAAATATGGGTGTCCCAAATGAGGATGCAGCGAATCTTCTTCCACTTGGTATGACGACAAAATGTGTAGAAAAACGTAATCTTAGAAATCTGATGGATATGAGCCATGTAAGAAAATGTAGTCGTGCATATTGGGAATTTAGACAAGAACTATTTCCTGCCATTGAGAATGCATTAAAAGATTATTCTGAACAGTGGGTATGGATTGTTGATGAACTATTTAAACCAAAATGTGAGGTAATGGGATATTGCGATGAAACAAAATCATGTGGAAGAAAACCAAAACGAGAGGAGTGATTCCTTTTGCACACACTATATTGTATCCTTGGCAGAACCTCTTCTGGCAAATCCTCTATTACCAAAGAAGCTGCTAAGAAATTAAATATGACGGTTCTTAAGTCTTATACAACAAGATCGATGCGACCAGGCGAAACAGTTGATAATTCAGATCATATTTTTATTTCACCTAATGACGTTGAAAAATATAAACCAAACATGGTGGCATATACAGATCGAGTTGGATATTGCAGTTTTGCAACAAAAGAGCAAATATTAAATTCTAATTTCTATATCATTGATCCAGTCGGATTATATACACTTAAACTCAAAACAAGAAATATAGATGTCCGTCTAGTATCTATCTATATTACAACCCCATATACAACTGCAGAAGAACGTGCAAAGAAACGTGGTGACTATGATTCATGGAAACAGAACTATGCTGCGGAAAATGATTCGTTTAGCAATTTTGAAAAATCTATCTAATTGATTATCGTATTCTCAATGACAGGTCATTGGAAACTTCTGTAGAAAAAATGATAAACATTATTCGAAAGGATTGGAATAAAAACAATGTATAGACCAGATATTAAAACGATCTATATTGACTTCGATAATACGCTAGTGGACACGATCAAAACGATTGTGTCCCTATACAACGAAGACTTTGAATATTATAAGAAATTCCATCATGTTAATTGGTGGGAGATTGATTCATATGATTTTAAGGAATTAACCTGTACATCTAAGGAATACATTAATACATACTTTAACACACCACGATTCTTTTATGGGCTGGAATTTATGCCAGATGCACATGAAATTATTGATGAACTTGGTGAAGTTTATAACGTAAAAATTGTCAGTATGGGTTATTCACCTAATCTTAAACAGAAAAAAGAATGGATTAATCGGTATCTTTTTAACTGTGAATTTATTAGCGTGAATATGAAAAAATACAAAGATAAGTCACATATAGATATGAGCGATGGCATTCTCATTGATGACTCAGTACACATGTTAGAAACAAGTAATGCTCAAGAAAAATATTGTTTTGGAGATATTTATAGTTGGAACAAAGATTGGACTGGAAAGAGGTTAATGAATTGGACGGATATTGCACATTTACTATTATGAAAGGAAGAAAATTAGACATTGTATATTGGAACAAGCGGCGAGCTATGCCGTACACTAAAACAAATGGGAGATGATTTTATTACTGTAGAAATCGAAGGACAAAACAGAGAATATATCATTGAAACTGTAACAAGACAATCAAATTACAGTGAATCGCCTTGTAGCCATATCTGTATTAAATGCAGAGATGGCGGACAAGGATATATCAAAAGGTAGGAGGTAACTAATAATGAGTGTACTTTATGTGGTACTTGGAGCAGTTCTTGGGATTGGGTTTTGCACAACTGTAATGTCGTTGTGTAAAATTTCCAAGAGTGCTGATGAAGAATTGGAGCGAATGAATAACTGCTGCAATTACACTTGGAAGAAAGAAGAAATTCATGAGGAGGTGGAGAAATGAGAGTAGTAAAGAAAGATGGGACAATTGAAGAATATCAAGAGCAAAAAATCATTGATGCTTGCAATAAAGCTGCAAGAAGAGCAATGGTTGAACTAAGTAATCAAGACTATGAAAAAATCCTGAATGATGTTTGGGAAGAAATCGAAGAAAACTACGATGATGATAACAAGCATCGAAATCTATGATAATGCATAATATCGTCGAAGCTGTATTGGAAGAAGACTACCCAAAAGTAGCTAAGATGTATAAGGAGTATCGGAACTACAAAAAAAGACTTTGTACATATGATGGATAAAGTATATGAACGTAGTCAGTCTATCCGCTACATCGGAGACAAGAGCAATGCCAACACAGACAGCGCCCTTGTTGCAACGAAGCGAAGCCTGATTTTCAACGAGCTGAATAGTGAATTATATAAAAAATTCTTTTTAACATATGCAGAAAAACAAGCAGCAAAAGATGGATATATTTATATCCATGATAGGTCTGCTCGACTCGATACGATTAATTGTTGCCTTTTTAACGTAGGGGATGTTATGAAAAACGGTTTTGAAATGGGTAACATTTGGTATAATGAGCCAAACTATTTGGATACGGCTTTTGATGTTATGGGAGATATTATTTTATCAACAGCAGCGCAACAATATGGTGGTTTTACCGTTCCAGAAGCAGATAAGATTCTTGAACCATATGCAGAAAAATCATATAGAAAATATTTTGATGAATTTAAAGACATATCTTTTTGTGTAGATTCAGAATTCGATAATGATTTACTCAATGATATAGCAGATAAATATGCAACCAATAAAGTACATCGTGACTTTGAACAAGGTTGGCAAGGAATTGAATATAAATTGAACTCGGTTTCTTCGAGTCGAGGGGATTATCCCTTCGTTACGATAACTATTGGTCTTGCTACGTCTAAATTCGGCAAAATGGCTGCAATTACGCTTCTTAATGTACATAAGGACGGACAGGGTAAAAAAGGATTTAAACGTCCTGTATTGTTCCCTAAAATCGTATTTCTATATGACAAAGAATTGCATGGTGATGGATCGGATAAATATCCGAGTGCAGATGTGTTTAATGCAGGAATGGATTGCAGCGCAAAAACTATGTATCCGGATTGGTTATCTTTAACTGGCGATGGATATGTAGCAGAAATGTATAAAAAATATAAAAAAGTGGTTAGTCCTATGGGGTGTAGGGCTTTTCTTAGTCCATGGTATGAACGTGGTGGTATGCATCCAGCAGATGAAAATGATACACCAATTTTTAAAGGAAGATTTAATCTTGGGGTTGTTTCCTTGCATCTTCCAATGATTCTTGCAAAAGCTCGTAGAGAGTCAAAAGATTTTTATGAAGTATTAGATTACTATCTTGAACTTGTTCGTGGATTACATAAAAGAACCTATGATTACATTGGAGAGCTTCATGCCAGTGTTAATCCGGTTGCTTTCTGCGAAGGTGGTTTTTTAGGTGGACATCTAAATCCAGATGATAAAATTAAATCTATTCTTCCTCCAATGACAATGAGTTATGGTATCACTGCACTGAATGAACTTCAGAGACTTTATAATGGGAAATCTATTAGAGAAGATGGGCAATTTGCACTAGAAGTCATGCAATATATTAATGATTACGCAAACAGAATCAAAGAAGAAGACCATATTCTATACGCAATCTACGGTACTCCAGCAGAATCGCTCTGTGGTCTGCAAGTAGAACAATTCCGTAAAATTTATGGAATTATTGAAAACGTATCCGACAAAGAATATGTAAGCAACAGCTTCCATTGCCATGTATCAGAAGATATGAATCCTATTGAAAAACAGGATAAAGAAGGAAGATTCTGGAATCTGTTTAATGGCGGCAAGATTCAGTATTGCAGATATAATCTTGGATACAATAAACAGGCAATTAAAACGCTTGTGCTTAGAGCTATGGACAAAGGTTTTTATGAAGGTGTAAATCTTGCTATGTGTTATTGCGAGGATTGTGGATATCAACAAGTAGAAATGGATATTTGTCCAAAATGTGGTAGTAAGATGATCACAAAGATTGACAGGATAGAAAATCCGTTTGTCCTGTATAAATAGGTTAAAATGCGGAGAAGCCTTGTAAGAGCCTCAAGAAGCTACAACGGAATTGGAAACGATATACGTGAATGCGGAACAGTGAAAACACATACCATAAAAATTCTTGGGATGAGGTGATCGAGTATGGAAGTTACTCAGACGCAGCGAAACTCCTTAACAGATTATGCTGATGGAGAACGTTCAGAGACTATAATCCTACTTAGATTGTATAGTCCAACCCGTTCTGAATCAAATTTAATTCAGAAGAAATATTACGAAAGTAACGGTATTGTAGATAGTGGAACGGTTATCTAGGCTTTACAAGAGTTCATGGTCAAACTCGTTATAATGAAGCCAAAAATGCAGAAATTAAAGATAGAGTGAGCATGTGATTATAAATTTTAAAGAAAAAATAGGACAATGTTTCCAAACTAATGAAGGGTATGCAGTAGAAATCATTGACTATGTAGACACAAAAAATGTTCTAATTAAATTTGTGGATAGGCCAGACGTACAAATCTGGTCTACTCTACAAAATATTAAAAATGGTCAAGTAAAAAATCCATACCATAGAACCGTATACAACAAAGGTTATTATGGAATTGGAGAATATACCGCAAGAAAAAATAATGTCAAAACAGAAGAATATATAAAATGGTTTAGTATGTTTGTTAGAAGTTACGATGAAAAATACCATGAAAAACAACCAACATATACCAATTGTGAAGTATCTGAAGAATTTTGTAATTTCCAAAATTTTGCGAGTTGGTATTATCGCTATAAGTACCCATGTAAATATCCATTAGAACTTGACAAAGATTTGCTATATGAAGGAAATAAAATATATTCGCCTTCAACTTGTTGTCTTATTCCAAAAGAAATAAATGCAACGCTAAATAGTAAGAGACATGATCCATACGTAATGTCTTATATATATCAAAAATACAAAATGGAAGTTCCTTATTATATTAGAACTGAATTATGTAAATTGACATTCGAAAAGAGGTGATAAAATATGAATTATCACAATATTACATATCCAGACCAAAATAATGGAGACGGACTAAGAGTTGTTGTGTGGGTGTCTGGATGTAGCCATCATTGTTCAGAATGCCAAAATCCTCAAACCTGGAATCCACACGGTGGCATTGAATTTAATAATGATGCAGAACAAGAAGTTATGGATCAAATATCAAAAGACTATATTAGTGGCATTACTTGGAGTGGTGGAGATCCAATGTTTGAATCTAATATTGAAACTGTATTAGATATTACACAAAAAATCAAAAAACAATATCCGAATAAAACGATATGGTTATACACAGGCTACAAATTTGAACAATTAATCTGGCCTGTTATAACTGGTGATTTTAATCCAGAAAGAGATAAACGTCTGAAACAAACAAGAAAACTAATCTCTTTATGTGATGTCATTGTTGACGGTCGGTATAAAAAAGAACTACGTGATGTCTCTTTACATTGGTGTGGGTCATCCAATCAACGAGTAATTGATGTGCAAAAAACTCTTGCTCAAAATAAAATTATTTTATACGAGGATAACAAATGACACAACAACTACATAAAAATGACATTTTATACTACGCCAGAATTATGCCAACATTGGGCTTATACGATGTATGCGAGCTTAAAATTCGTACTATTAATGAAGAAAACAGATGGTTCTGTGGCATGGAAAAACGTACTAAAATAGCATATCTTTTCAGCTATGATAATATTGGCAAGACGATCTTCTTTGATCGAAAAGAAGCTCTTAAAGCAGTTAAACAAGCTGAAAAGAATAAAATCCCAGTTAGCAACGAAACACTGTACGAAGAATACTAGGAGGTGATATTACGCCAAGTCCACTAATGAAATACAAAGGAACATATCGTCTAATGGCTAATCTAGATCATGATACAAATGATTTTCCACGAGACGATAAAGGAAATCTTGATACAGATGATATCTATATCAAGTGTCAATATGGTAATCAAATCTATTATTATGGCAGAAATGATCTTGTAGCTTACATTCCATCAATTGGAAGGGGTCACAACATTCTCAGAACAATTGCGTTAGATAAACTTCAAATTGAAGATAAAATCCCATACGAAGAACTTTATCCTCAACTATTGTCAGAAGGAACAGTAAAACATATCATGGAAAATGATGAAGAAATTGAATTTCATTTTCATCCAAAAGACCTTTCTTATATTGCAACACTTCTTAAGGCATTCACATATGGAGCAGATATTTCACCATTCTCAACTAGAAATCTCCCAAAACAAAAATATGAAATACCAGAATCTGATCTTGAACAGTATAAACAGGTTGTAAAAGATGTCCCAAAAGATAAATTTCTTATCATATCTCGTGCTACATCCAATTATATCTTTGAGCATATGCAGAAAATGAAACAATATAAGCCTGAGCCAATTAAAAACTGATGCGTAAAAAATGCTTAAGGGTAAGGAATTTATCCATTCTGAGAAACAATGGATGATTTTCTCAAATATCTAAGCAAGGAGGTATCTGTATGCTTGACTTAAACAATTATGAATTAGTAACAGATCTCTCAAATAATAAGCTCAGAAAGAATGGATTCGCCTTTGGTTGTTATCGAAGGAGTGTATATAAAGATACGATTGAGTTTCGTCTATATATTGATATTGAAGAACAGGACGTATTCTATCAAGTGTTCGACTCAGATCATAATCAGCTCTATATTCCTTATTACAACAGAGAATATGGTAATAACAAGATTGTAAAAGAGATTGATAGAAAAATTAATCGTATTATGAAAACTATGGTGAACCAAAAAATCCTAAAGAAAACAAAAGAAGAGGAGAATAATACTATGGATACAGAAACAATTAAAATTAAATACTTTGCAGACATTGAACCGATTGCACCAATTCAGAATGGTGATTGGATTGATTTAAGAGCTGCAGAAGATGTTCACATCAAAAAAGGTGAATTTAGACTTATTTCTCTTGGTGTTGGAATGAAACTTCCTGATGGATATGAAGCTCATATTGTACCACGTAGCAGTACATATAAGAATTTTAAAATTATCCAAAGTAACCACCAAGCGGTCATTGACAACATGTTCTGTGGGCCACAGGACTGTTGGAGATATCCAGCTATTGCTATGGAAGATACAGTTATCCATAAAAACGATCGTATCTGTCAGTTCCGTATCATGAAGAAACAGCCAGAAATTCATTTCGAAACTGTTAAAGAACTAAGCGGCAAAAGTCGTGGCGGCTTTGGAAGTACAGGTAAAAACTAATATGGACGACGATCTACAATACAGAGAAGAAAACTGGGCATGGGATGCTCAATGTGCAGCAGTGATGAGAGAATATTAACTTGTCCACGCTGCGGATCAATTATGCTTCCTCAGTTCCAAAAATATGAATATATGGGAGCTGGATGGGAAGAATGGTATGAATGTACCAATGCCTCATGTGGGTATTGTTGCAAAATATAAATTATGCAAAGGAGAACAAAACAATGAAACTACAAAAACAAATCATTCTTGATAACGTTGATAAAGTAAAAGCGTTTGTTATGACAGTCAGCAAATATCCTGGAGATGCAACACTTGTATCTGGAAGATATGTTGTTGACGCCAAATCAATTATGGGTATCTTTTCACTAGCTCTAAATAAACCAGTGGAATTTACCTATGAAGGTGAACTAACAGCAGAGCTTGCTAAAGAAGTACAAGTATATGAAAGTCAGGAGGTCTAAACCATTGAATAATTTTAAGAAAAAACTAGCAACTACTGTAACTCTACTAACCGTTTTACTCACCCCAACATTGGCTAATGCAGAGACTAAATATGTTGAACCTACCATCGGTCTTAATTATCGTGTTGGAAATTCCACTAACACAAAGAAAATCGGAGCTTTACCGTATGGATCTTCTGTAGAGGTTTTAGAAATTACAGATAACAACTGGGCAAAAGTAAAGATTGATGATCAGATGTTCTATATGTCCAACGAATATCTTTCTGATGTACCTCTAGTTCCTGAACCCATTCTACAATCCCAATCAATTGAGTCATCACCAGTAACGACATCGTATTCTGGATATAGTCTCGGTACATATCGAATTACTCACTATTGTGGATGCGTAAGCTGCAATGGTTCTTGGCTGGCAGTCCAACGGCATCTGGTGCATATCCTGTAGCTGGCAGAACAGTTGCCATGGCTGATTTACCGTTTGGAACTGAAGTAGAAATTAACGGTCAGATCTACACTGTAGAAGATCGTGGAGTGCCGAGTGGATGCGTTGATATTTATGTCGACAACCATTCTGAAGCTCTTAATTCAGGCATGTATTATGCAGAAGTTAGAGTAGTAGGATAGTTGACATGGAGAAAATCTGAAGTTATAATATCCCCAACAATGGTTTTCTCTATGTCCACGGGCAACCCTATTGATCCTCAAAAGGCAAAGTCACTGATCCTCTAGCCGTTCGCTAACAGATCACCGACCGCCCCTTACCCCGATCATCAGCCGGACACAAGCCGGAGTATTGAAAAC
>ENA-OQIR01000765-OQIR01000765.1-human-gut-metagenome-genome-assembly--contig:-NODE-765-length-12736-cov-2.834642_pt1 | contig 12736 bp, 17 predicted proteins | sample MGYA00242580_ERZ504745 | MGnify/ENA primary metagenome ERZ504745 (study PRJEB26092, sample SAMD00036214) | human gut metagenome | host: Homo sapiens | study: EMG produced TPA metagenomics assembly of... | reverse complement strand
ACCGCGCGTCCAGCGGCATACTACAATTCGGTCGAAGACGCACAGGCCTCATCGAGCGCTCGGCAAGTTCGTCCGTTCTTTGGAGTTGAGTAACGAAATATGAGTGATTTTGAGATGTCCGGAAGCGACCTTGAGCAGATGTACCAGGAAGTCATCCTCGAAGCCGCGAAGAACCCGCACGGCAAGGAGCATTTCGCACCTGACCTCGCTTCGGAAAATGCCTCGCATGCCGCCGAAACCACGGTGCAGACCAGCCACGAATACTGCACGCCGGGAGAATCGCACCAATTCAACCCGACCTGTGGTGACGAGGCCACCATCCATGCCGAAGTCTCCGATGCCGAGCCATACACCATCGAACGGCTCGTATGGGATGGCCACGGATGCTCCATCTCCCAAGCCAGCCTGTCCGTCATGGTCGATCTCGTCGAAGGCAAAACCGTGGACGAGGCCATGAAACTTGCCGAAACCTTCCATAAGCTTATGGAGTCACGCGGCAAAGGACTGAATGACGAACAGGCCGAGGAATCCTTGGAGGACGGCATCGTCTTCCAAGGGGTCTCCCAGTATCCGATGCGCATCAAATGCGCGCTGCTCGGCTGGGAGGGCATGAAGGACGCCGTGGCCAAGGCTCTGGCCGCGAAAGCCTGAGCCTTCAACTCGGCGTTTGGAAAAACACTAGTGACAAACCCCAAGCGACGCGCTATTCTTGCTCAACAGATACAAGCAACGTCCATCAACAGTTTGGAGAGACAATGAGCGACACCCTGGTACCCGAACCGCAGGCGTCGATCTTCGATTCCGTGACCAAGGCCTTGGGCAACGATGAGGACGCGGCCCGTCGCGTCATGCTCAATCCGAACCTGGCCAAAGGGTTCAAGGACGGCAAACCGGTGAACAAGGAATCCAAAAAAGACGGGCAGGACATTTGCGGCTGCGGCAATCATGCCGACGCGTGCGGATGCTCCCAACCGCAGGATGACGACATTCCGCTGAAAGCCGTCGACGATATCGGACGTGCCACGGCAGCTGACGTGAAAGAAGCCCTGCACCAGGTCATCGACCCGGAACTCGGCATCGACGTCATCGACCTTGGTCTGGTTTACGGCATCGAAATCGACGAACTGGGCCGAGCCATCATCACGATGACGCTCACCACGCCGGCCTGCCCGCTGACCGACCTGATCGAAGACGAATGCGCCAGCACCCTCGCCGGTCTCGTCGAAGAATTCCGCATCGACTGGACCTGGCAACCTCGTTGGACGATGGACAAGATCACGCCGGAAGGCCGTGACCAGCTCGCCGCGCTCGGCTTCAATTTCGACAATCTGCCGAAATACTGACGTTTGCTGCGGTTGCCGTGCAGTGAACCGCAGCCGCCAAACGTAAGAAAAACGGAACAACATACGAAAGGCGCGCCTCCCGAACGGGGAAGCGCGCCTTTCGTATTACGACGTATGTCAGTCGTCGACCACGGTACCCTTCGGCACCACGGTGATGCCTTCCGGCGTGACGGTGAAGCCACGCGCCAAATCATGCTCGGTATCGATGCCAACGGTCGAATTCTCCGTCAACACGACGTTCTTGTCGAGAATCGCCTTGTAGACCCGCGCGCGACGGTTGACGACCACACCGTCGAACAGAATCGAATCGACGACCTGAGACCACGAATGGATGCGCACGTTCGGCGACAGGACGGAATGGTGCACCTCGCCGCCGGAAACGATGACGCCGGGGGAGACGATCGAATCGGTGGCATGGCCCAGGCGGTCGCGGCCGGCATGCACGAACTTCGCCGGCGGCAGGTTGCCGGACAGCGTGTAGATAGGCCATTCGGTGTTGTACAGGTTGAACTCCGGCACATAGGAGATCAGATCCATATGCGCATCGTAGAACTGCTTCAGCGTGCCCACGTCACGCCAGTAGGCGTGGTCGGTCGGTGTGGCTCCCGGAATCTCGTTGGAATTGAAATCGTAGACGCCGGCCTCGTTGCGTGCCGCGAAATACGGCGCGATGTCGCCGCCCATATCATGCTTCGTATCCTCGGCCTTCTCATCCAACGAAAGCGCCGCGAACAAGGCATCGGTGTTGGCCACATAGTTGCCCATGGAGGCCAGGATGGAATTCGGGTCGTCCGGCAGTCCCGTGGTGGTCTGCGGCTTCTCCTGGAAGCTCTTGATCATATTCGGATGATCGGGATCGACCTCGATCACACCGAACTGGTTGGACTGGCTGATGGGCTGACGGATGCCGGCAACGGTGAATTCCGCGCCGGATTCGATGTGCTGCTGCACCATCTGCTGGAAATCCATGCGATAGACATGGTCGGCGCCGACAATCACCACGATGTCGGGCTGCACGTCCTCAATGATGTTGATGGTCTGGTAGATGGCGTCGGCCGAGCCGAGATACCAATGCTTGCCGAGACGCTGCTGCGCCGGCACAGGGGAGACGTAGTTGCCCAACAGCGGCGAGAAACGCCATACAGTGGAGATATGCGGTCAAGCGAATGGGACTTGTACTGGGTAAGCACGACCGTCTGCATGTAGCCGGAATTCACCAGATTGCTCAGCGGAAAATCAATCAGACGGAACACGCCGCCGAATGGGACGGCAGGCTTGGCCCTGTCCCTGGTCAATGGCATCAGACGGGTGCCCTCACCGCCTGCCAGCACGATGGAAAGAATCTTTGGGTTCTTCGCCATGGGAACTCCTCTCTGAGAGCGTCTTGCGACACCGTACGCACGGTCGGTCCGCTTCATCACGAAACCGCTTACGCACACTATGATTGCATAAATTCAGCAAATCGCAAGGAGTTTGCAGCGCGAGTCTTGAAAATTTCCAGTTCGTTTCAGCAACGTTTCACCATGCGTTCATGCGCGTCTCACGCATGATGGTCCACTCGACGCGTCGCATAGAAGGCGACCGCGCTTGATGCGGCGACATTGAGACTGTCCACGCCGTGGCTCATGGGAATCTTCACCGTAAGGTCGGCGCGGGAGATGGTGTGGTGCGACAGTCCATCTCCTTCGGTACCGAAAATCAACGCGAGCTTGTCAATATGGTCGCTTTCAGTCTCGGCGTTGTTGAGACGGCGGACCAATTCGGCCAAAGAAATGGAATCATCCTCAAGCGCCATCGCTACGGTGGTGAACCCCAGATCATGCAGTTCCCGCATGCCGGTGAACGGCCAATAATGCTTGTCGTCCCCTCCGATGCGCGTCCACGGCACTTGGAACACCGTGCCCATGGACACGCGTGCCGCGCGCCGGTACAACGGGTCGCCACAGGACGGAGTGACGAGCACCGCATCCACGTCGAGCGCCGCAGCCGAACGCATGAGAGCGCCCACATTCGTGTGGTCGACGATATTCTCCATGACCGCGACCCGGCGAGCGCCACGGCAGACCTCTTCGACGCTGGGCAGGGACCAGCGTTTCATCGCGGCAAGGGCTCCGCGATGCAGCCGGTAGCCGGTTAGACGTTTTGAGCTGCTCAGGCGAAGCGACATACACGGGAATGCCATCGCCCCAACGTTTCTCGATGACATCGAACATGCCGCTCATGCCGTCGATCCACGACTCCTCGACCAGCAGGGAAATCGGCTCGCGTCCAGCGGCCAGGGCACGGTCTATCACTTTGGGCGATTCGGCGATGAACAATCCCTTGCTGGGCTCCAGCCTGTTGCGCAGCTGGATTTCCGTGAGATTCACATAAGCCGCCACACGCTCGTCGTCGATGGAGTCAAGATGAATGAACCGCATTGCCCGTATTCCGCCAATCTTTCGTCAGATACAAGAAAACCCCTTGTCTCCAAGGGGTTTATTCCGGTGTCCGGAGCGGGACTTGAACCCGCACGCCTGTATAAAATAGGCACTAGCACCTCAAGCTAGCGCGTCTACCATTCCGCCACCCGGACAGGTGCGTTGCTCAGCGGCAACGAATGAAACTATAGCAGTTGAAATCCATGATGCAAATCCTGCGTGTCGCGATAGGTCCGATATGGGTTATGTGGGGTTCCTGATAGGCTCGGAAGCTATGACTGATGCCCTTTTTCTGCTTGATACGGACCATGACGACGTACCGGTGAACAGCGACGAGCTCAACGCCGGATGGAGCTGACGCTTCCCTCATCCGTACGCAGGCACGCCATTCAGGCCATGCGATTGAAGGACGGCGACGAACTGCAGCTTTCCGACGGCAGGGGATTGCGCATCCACGCCGTACTGCGCGACGCGCAGCAGGGAATCGCGGAAGTGCTGCGATTCGGCAAGGAGCCGCAGCCGGTCACCAGGCTCGCGCTGGTGCAGGCTCTCGCCAAAACCGGCCATGACGAGCAGGCGATCGATATGGCCACGCAGATCGGCGTCGATCAGGTGATTCCCTGGCAGGCCGACCGTTCCATCGCCAAATGGAAGGCAGGACGTACTGACAAAAAGTGGAGGCAGGTGCTGGAATCCGCCACCGAACAGTCGCGCAGATCGTGGACGCCCCAGCTGGACGATTGCGTGACCAGCAAGCAGGTGGTCGCCATCTGCAAGCGCGCATGCGTGCATGGCGACATGGTGATCGTGCTGCATCAAGATGCCACGAAGACCTGGGAACAACTGGAAACCGGTATCGCCAAACTGTCCGATACGTGTCTGAAGGACGGACGTCCGCGCACCATATATGTGCTCGTCGGTCCGGAAGGCGGCATCAGCGACGCCGAAGTCGAGGCGTTCACGAAAGCCGGCGCCGAAGTGTGCGTGCTGGGAAGCAACATCCTACGTGCGTCCACCGCCGGTCCGGTCGCGCTGTCATTGCTCGCGCGAGCATTGGGACGTTTCGTCTGATCCCGGCTCCATTGCGTGAAATTGCCGGAATCGCCCCGTTTCCTGCTGGTGTAGCATGGTAGCGAAGGTTTTTCCAATACCGATAAGGAGCGTTATGAGCGACAAGGATTGCCTGTTCTGCAAGATTATCGCAGGTGAGATTCCCAGCGAGAAGGTGTACGAGGACGATGCCACCTACGCCTTCAAGGACATCAATCCGAAAGCCAAGGTGCACGTACTGATCGTGCCGCGCAAGCACTACGCGAACGTCGCCGAACTCGCCAAAGAGGATCCGGCACAGCTCGCCCACATGGCCGAAGTGGCGCAGAAAATCGCCGACCAGGAGTTCCATGGCGCCTTCCGTCTGATCTTCAACACCGGAATCGACGCCGGACAGACCGTGTTCCACGTGCACGCCCACGTGCTTACCGGCGAAAAGCTCGACGAATAGTCCACATACTGCCTACCGCCAATACCGACATCGGAAGAGGTTCTGTGCCCACCACTACACGCACCATCGCGATACCCCAACAGCTTGATCCGGTGACCGTGCTCGGCCCTGTGGACGAGGTGCTTCGGGAAGTCGAACGTGCGTTCCCCGACCTGACCATCATCGTACGGGGCAACCGCATCGCCATCATGTCGCATTCCAGCAAATCCGAATCCCAAGCCGCCCAAGCCGAACAGGTGGTTGCCGATATCATCCAAGCCGCCTATACCGCGCCGATGGACGCCGATACCGTCCGTCGCATGCTCGACCAGAACGTGCTTAAAATCCGGTCCGCGCCACACATCCCGGCCACGGCCGCGTGGTGGAGGAATTGCGCATGGCCGGCAGGCAACAGTCGCACGCGTCCCATCGTGAGGAAACCGCAGACAGGCGGCGTCCTCACGTGCCGGGCGTCATCACCTTCGCGCTCGGCAAACCGGTCCGTGCCAAAACCGCCGGACAGATAGCCTACGTCAACGCCATCGAATCGCACACCATCACCTTCGCCATCGGACCGGCAGGCACCGGCAAAACCTATCTTGCCGTAGCCAAAGCGGTACGTGCTTTCCAAGACAGGCAGGTCCGGCGCATCATACTGACCCGTCCCGCCGTCGAAGCAGGAGAACCTCGGCTTCCTGCCGGGCACGCTCAACGAAAAGGTCGACCCGTACCTGCGACCGCTGTACGACGCGCTGTCCGACATGCTCGGAGCGGACCAGCTCAAGCGATACATGGACGACGGCACCATCGAAGTGGCGCCGCTCGCCTACATGCGCGGCCGCACGCTCAACGACGCGTTCGTGATCCTCGACGAGGCCCAGAACACCACCGAACAGCAGATGAAGATGTTCCTGACCCGACTGGGATTCAACACCAAAATGGTCATCACCGGCGACGTGACCCAAGTGGATCTGACCGTGCCGAAATCAGGTCTGGCCACCATCGAACGCATCCTCGACGGCATCGACGACATCGCCTTCGCCCACCTGAAGCCCGAAGACGTGGTCCGCCACGCGCTCGTGGGCAAAATCGTCGCCGCCTACGACAGGCACACGGCCATAGCGGGAGACCACAGCAGAAGCGCGCGTGCCGCATCATCGCAACCATTCGACGACAAGAACAAGGAAAACGCATAAATGAGCGTTGAAGTGACGAACGAAACCGCCTGGCAGATCGACGGCAAAATCTTTTCCGACCTCGGCGTATGGGTCATGAGCCAGATGAGGGTCAGCACACAATCCGACCTGACCATCATGTTCGTGGACCCGGATCCCATCGCCCAACTGCACATGCGTTGGATGAACCTCGAAGCCCCACCGACGTCATGAGCTTCCCAATGGACGAACTGCGCCCCGGAGACGGCGGAACCGAAATGGAAGGCGTGCTGGGCGACATCGTGCTATGCCCGTGGGTGGCCGCCCAGCAGGCGCTCGCGGCCGGCCACAGCACCATGGAGGAAATGATGCTGCTGACCATCCACGGCATCCTCCACCTGCTCGGATACGACCATGTCACACCCGAACAGGAACGGCAGATGTTCGGCTTGCAACGCCAGCTGCTATTGACGTTCTTCGCGCTTCGACAGGGAGCCGGCGCGCGGGCGACGCTTCCCGCCGGCACGCCGGATGCGCTCGGCCGAATGGGACCGCGAACACGGGGCCGGCGGCAAAACGGCCAAATGACGGCATGATGCATCATCCGACGGTTTCGAAAGTGGGGGTTGACGAACCATGGAAACAACGACTATCACGATGATTGCGATTCTCGTCGTCATCGCATTGCTGCTGGTCTGGCTGTCGCTGTCGATGGCCGCGACGGAAGGCGCGGTGGGACGTGTCACGAGGGCAAGTCTGAACAACCTCATTCTTGAGATTCAGACGGATACGGAGGCGTCGCAATTCATACGCGACAAGAAGATCAAACGCATCCACAAGGTGCAGCGGCTGATCGCCGACCGCTACGCGACCGCCGGTTCATGCGCGTTCTTCCGCATCACCTGCAATGTGCTTGACGGTGTGTTGGTCGCCGCGATCGCGTCGTTGTGCGATGCGCCGTTATGGGCGGGACTGCTTGTCGGCTTCGTGTTCGCGCTGGTGGTCGCGGTGATTTCGCTGCTGGTCCGTCCACGTAGCGCGGGCGCCTCCAAACCGGTCGATCTGATGCTGAAGCATGCCGATGCGGCGTCGGTCGCGGTGGCTTTGACGCCATTCGCTAAAATCGGCGGACAGAAGGATGCGAAACGTCATTCGAATGATCTGTCGGACGATGAGGAGCTTGAAAAATCCAACTCGAACAAGGGCGCGCACCATAGATCGTCTGGTCGAGGCGAATGATTTCGACCCTGAGGTTTCCGAAATGCTGCGCAACGTATTGACGTTGTCCGAAACGTTGACGCGTGAGATCATGGTGCCGCGCACTGATATGATTTGCATCGAACGCGGGGAGACGCTGGAGAACATGCTGAAATTGTGCTCCCGTTCCGGATTCTCCCGTATACCGGTCATCGGCGATGATGTGGATGATCTGGTCGGCGTGGCATACCTGAAGGATGCCGTGCGCGCCACGGCGTTCAATCCCGCGGCGATATCCCGCGATGTCGAATCCATCGTCCGTGACCCGATGCTGGTGCCCGAATCCAAGCCGGTCGACGACCTGTTCCACCAGATGCAGCGCACCCGCCAGCATGTGGCTATCGTCGTGGATGAATACGGCGGCATCGCCGGCCTGGTCACCATCGAAGACACCATCGAACAGATCGTCGGCGAACTGGAGGACGAGCACGACCGTACCCAGCATGCCGATCCGGAACAAATCGGCGAGAACAAATGGAGCATGCCGGCACGCACGCCCATCGCCGACTTGGAGGAGATCTTCGAAATCGACATCGACGAGGACGACGTCGACACGGTATACGGTCTGCTCACCAAGCTGCTTGGCCGCGTGCCGATCGTCGGTTCGACGGCCGTCACCAGGGGCCTGCGCCTGACCGCGGTCGACTCCGCGGGACGCCGCAAGAAAGTGTCCACCATCGTGGTGGAACCGGCCCACGTCGAGGGCGTGGACGAAACTGAACAACACGAAGACCATACGAACGGTGCCGAAGAGGCATCCCATGACGACAAGGATTCCAAGGACAAGCATGACTGACGCAGATGTGACCGAACCGGCTTCCCAGCATTCCGACGCCGAAGCCCCCGTTCCATATCGTTCCGGCTTCGTCGCGGTGGTCGGACGTCCGAACGTCGGCAAATCGACGCTGATCAACGCGCTTATCGGCACGCAGATCGCCATCGCCTCATCCCGTCCGGAGACTACACGTAAGGCCATCCGCGGCATTCTGACCACAGACAACGCGCAGATCGTGCTGGTCGATACCCCCGGTATCCACCGTCCGCGTACGCTGCTCGGACAGCGGCTGAACGATGTCGTCGACGAATCGCTATCCGATGTCGACGCGATCGCCTTCCTGCTGCCCGCCGACCAGGAAATCGGCCCCGGCGACAAACGCATTCTGAGCAGGCTGCGTTCTGATTTCGCCGTCAAACGCGACGACGGCACATTCAAATGGAAGGTGCCGCTGATCGCCATCGTCACCAAAATCGACGAATTGGACCGAAGCGCTTTGATCGACAAGCTCATCGAAATCAACGAGTTCGCCGACTTCACCGACATTGTGCCGGTGAGCGCCCTCGAGCACGACAATCTCGCCGAAGTACGCAACGTGCTGGTGGAGAACATGCCCGAAGGACCGCAGATGTATCCGGCCGAGCAAATCACCGAAGAACGTCCGGAAGACACCATCGCCGACTGATTCGAGGCGCGTTCCTGGAGGAATTGGATGACGAGCTGCCGCATTCGCTCGCCGTGGTGGTGGATTCCATCGAATATCCGGAAGACAACGACAGCGGCGAATCCTACGCGGGCAAGGCGCAGGTGATTGTGTCGATCTACGTGGAACGTGATTCGCAGAAGCCGATCATCTTCGGACATAACGCGGAGCATCTGGTACGCGTCAAGAAGAAGCTGCGCACCGCGGTCAACCGCATCGTCGGGCAGAAGCCAAGCTCGACCTGCATGTCAAGGTGGCCAAGGGATGGCAGTCGGATCCTAAGCAGCTTGAGAAGCTGGGCTTCTAAGCCGCTTAGGATCCGCTTCGCGGCGAAGCTGCTCACTTCGCCTACGGTCAGCCCACTGGGCTGCCCGTTTGACGGCTCAGCCAAGCAGCTTGAGAAGCTGGGCTTCTGATTTTTTCCGGGTGGGAACAATAAAGCCTGCCGCTGTTTATGCGGCAGGCTTTCTTATGCTCTAAGCTTGTTGGTGCTGGATGGTCACTTCTTCTTGGTGTACATTTGCGTGTTCAGCAGGGTGGCGTAACGCTTGATCACCTTCGGACGGATGACCTTCATGGAAGCGGTCATCAAACCGTTCTCCTGTGTGAACTCCTCCGGCAGGATGATGAACTTACGCACGGATTCGGCACGGGACACGCCCTCATTGGCCTGATCGACCACTTCTGACTTCGGCGCGGACGGCCGCGTTGCTGGAGGCCTCCTCCATCGACATATCTCGGTTGAGACCCTTGCTTTCCAGCCATGGACGCAACGCTTCCTCGTCAAGCGTGATCAGCGCGGAGATGAACGGACGCTTGTCGCCAAGCACCAACGCCTGAGAGACGAATTCGCAACGCTTGATGACATCCTCGATCGGGCCGGGGGAGACGTTCTTGCCGCCGGCGGTGATGATGAGATCCTTCTTGCGTCCGATGATGTACAGGAAGCCATCGTCGTCAATGCGGCCCAAGTCGCCGGTCTTGTACCAGCCATCCTCGGTAAAGGAATCCTCGGTGGCCTCGCCGTTCTTATGGTACTTCGGGAACACCGAAGCGCCCTTGACCTGAATCTCCCCATCCTCGGCGATACGCAGCTCGAAACCAGGGAACGCGATGCGACGGAACCCTGATGATACGGCACGCCAAGCACGTTGAACGCGCACGGCGCGGTGGTTTCGGTCAATCCGTAGCTTCGTAGACCGGCACGCCGGCACCACGGAAGAACGCCAACAACTCCGGATCAAGCGGCGCACCGCCCGCGACGATCCACTTGGCGCGTCCGCCGAGCACCTCACGCAGCGAGGCATAGACCACCGGATCGAACGCCGCGCGACGTGCCTTGGTAAGCGTTCCGGTCTTCCCCTTGGTGCTGACTTCCTTCATATAATTCTGCGCGGCGACCACGGCTGCGGCGAAAGCAACGCCCTTGGCGCCATGACCGGCCTTCTGGGAAGCAGCGTTGTACACCTTCTCCAGCACACGCGGAACAACGATCATGATGGTCGGCTTGGCTACCTGCAAATCGGCGGTCAGCGTCTTGATGCCCTGTGCGATATAAATATGCAGATTGCTTGCCACGCAGATGTAGTTGATGGCACGGGCGAAGGAATGCGCCTGAGGCAGGAACAGCAGGACGGTGTTCTTCTTGTCATGCAGCAGTTCCGGCATATAATCGGGCAGATTGAACGCGGTGGCGCAATAATGCTCATGCGTCATCTCCACGCCCTTCGGCGCGGCGGTCGAACCGGACGTGTACACAATGGAGCACAGATCGGTCTTCTGCACGGAATCGATTCGCGCATCGAGCGCCTCATCGCTCACACCGGAGCCATACGCCTTGATCTCGTCAAGACCACCGGTCTCGAAGCAGACGATGTGCTCCAAAGTCGGGCATTCGGTTTCGGCCCCGTCCGCCTTCGCCTTCATATCAGTGGTTTCCACGACCAGCAGACGCGCATCGGAATTGTTGACGATATTGCGGATCTGCTCGGCGGAATCGGTATCGTAAATCGTGGCGAGCACGCCGCCGCAGGCCATGACGGCCGCGTCGAACACATCCCAATCGTAGGAGGTGCGGCACATGAAAGCCACGCCATCGCCCTTCTTCAAACCATAATGCAGCAAGCCCTTCGCGACGGCGCGGATGTCGGCGAGCGTCTCATTTGCGGTCTTGGTGTGCCAATCGCCATCTTGCTTGAACGTGTACAATGGTTCGTCGCCCATACGAGCGGCGCGGTCGGCGTAGATATCGTAGATGGAGGTGCCTTCGTCTAGCGGCGGATTGCCCTCTGTCTTCGTGGTCAACAGTCCGGTTTCAGGGTCAAGGAACGTGGTGGACGGGTATCCCGGTCCCCATTCAGCGGTGTGCGGCAGCTCGATATGGCCATCGGGGGAGAGGATGCTGTTCGGGTCGTTGTAATCCGGTGTATTGCCGGAATCGTCGCTGACCGGGTGCACGAAATCGTTGCCCAAGCGCAACGCCTTCCTTGCGAGATTAGTGGCCTGCTTGTTCAACGAGGTGATGATGGACACGTGACTCTCCTACGTATATAAACGGTATCTAAAGAAGGAATGATAGCCCGTCGCGCGCGACACGTCACCTTACGGTAGCGTAAGGTGACAGGCCATCAGGGAAACGGGCGGCGCATGCCGGATACAGCCCGTGATTCGAAAGATGAACGATTGCGGCCGCGATGTTGCCGTGTACGTTACACTTGGGCGCTGTATCTGTTCATTAGATTTCTTTAACGAGGAAGAAAGGGCACCTATGGCTGAAAAAGCTGAAGCCACCGTGGTCTTCGGAGTTCTCAACGAGACTTCCGAACACGAGTCCCGTGTTGCTCTGACACCGGATATCGTAACGAGGTTGCGTAAATCAGGTGTTACATGTCTGATTGAGTCCGGTGCGGGCGTCGCATCGCACTACGTTGATGAAGATTATACGAAGGCGGGCGCGCAGGTCGTCTCCGCCGACGATGTGATCGCACGCGCGACGCGCTGGGTTTTGTGGATCGTCCAAGCAATGAGCTGCTCGCCCGCGTCAAGCAGGGCACATGGATCATTGGCATGTTGGGATCGTTCACCGATGCCGATTACGTCGCCGCGATCGAGAAGGCCGGTCTGGTCGGCGTCGCCATGGAAAAGCTGCCGCGTCAGCTGAGCTCCGCGCAGTCCATGGACGAAATGACGTCGCAGAACTCCGTGATGGGCTACAAGGCCGCCATCGTGGCAGCCAACGCGTACGGTTCCTTCCTGCCGATGATGACCACCGCCGCTGGCACCATCCGCCCGGCCAAGGTGCTTATTCTGGGCGCCGGTATCGCCGGCCTGCAGGCCATCGGCACCGCCAAGCGTCTCGGCGCGTCGTCACCGCGTACGACGTGCGTCCGGCATCCAAGGGCGAAGTCGAATCCTTGGGCGCCAAGTTCCTCGACCTTGGTCTTGACTTCTCCAAGGGCCAGGGCGAAGGCGGCTACGCACGCGCGCTGAGCGCCGAAGAGCAGGCCCAGCAACAGGCCGCGGTCGATCAGAAGGCCGCCGGCTTCGACATCGTCATCACCACCGCCAAAGTGCCGGGACGCAAGCTCCGGTCCTTCTGACCAAG
>ENA-OQIR01000764-OQIR01000764.1-human-gut-metagenome-genome-assembly--contig:-NODE-764-length-12740-cov-1.790851_pt1 | contig 12740 bp, 15 predicted proteins | sample MGYA00242580_ERZ504745 | MGnify/ENA primary metagenome ERZ504745 (study PRJEB26092, sample SAMD00036214) | human gut metagenome | host: Homo sapiens | study: EMG produced TPA metagenomics assembly of... | reverse complement strand
CAGAGTAATCGGTTCATTCAAGGTAAAATATGCAGAAATAATACCTACTACAGGTAATAAATTCAAAAATATAGCAGAATTACTAGCTCCTACTTTTTTAGTGCCTAAATTCCAGCAAATCATAGCAGTTATACCGCCACCTAAAATGATAAATAAGAATGAATAAATACCAAGAGTGGATAATGGAACTATTTGTAAGCCTACACTATAGTGGGCAAATAGTGCTGTCAAAATAGAGCCGAATAATCCAGACCAAGCAGTGGCTGATAATACTGATATTTTTTTGAGTATAGGAATACTAAGTAAAATATATATGACCCAAGCTACTTCACCGATGAAGAAATAAATATCTCCTTTGTTAAAATTCATTTGGGTAAATGTGGAAAGTGTACCTCCACTCAATAGGTATAAGGTACCAAAAAAAGAAATTATTATACCTATTATTTGAATTAAATTTAAACGTTCATTAAGAAAAATTCTAGCTAAAATAACAGTGATGACAGGAGCTGTGGTACTGATTAATGTCATATTACCAACAGAGGAATATTGTAGTCCTGTGAATTGAATACCATTACTTACTGTAATACCAAAAAATCCCATTAGGAATAAAGTTAATAGAGATTTTTTGGGTGGTAAAAATTTTTTTTCATTTGTTATTTTCATGATAATGAATAAGATTATACTGACAATAAGAAATCTAAGAGGAATTATCGTTAAGATATTCATTTCTTGCGTTACTATTTTTATAGTAACAGGTTGAAATCCCCATAGAAGACAAGCGATAATTAGAAAACTATAAGCTTTGTGTTGCATTTTTCACCTAAATTAAATCATATTTGTCCTTTGTTTCTTCTAGTATCATATCGCGTCTTGTTTTTGATTCAACAAAATAATCATGAATGGCTTGGCGGTCTTTTTGGCAATAGAAGTGATTACTCCGCTTAGTAGTGATTGAAGTTGTGATAGATGTTCGATAATAGGCTCACTGTTAGAGATACATATATCTGCCCACATATCAGCATTAGAGGAAGCAATGCGCGTAGTATCTTTAAATCCACCACCAGCAAGAGTGATGCAAGATTCTAAATCGTTAGGGTTTTTATCTAAAAGATTAACTAGTGCAGCTGCTGTAATATGAGGAATATGACTGATGATAGAAGCACATCTATCATGTTCTTCTAAAGTGAGAGTTGTAATATTAGCATTAGTTAATTTTATTAGATTGACGATTTTTTCAACTACTTTGGCTGGAGCACCTGTATCTTTGACGATTACATAACATTTATTATTGAATAAATCCTTATGAGCAGCTGTTACACCGCTTTTTTCACGTCCTGTCATAGGATGACCAGCTACATAATAGATATTTTCAGGAAGTAAATCCATGATTTGTTTGGCAATGAAAGATTTTGTACTGCCTGCATCTGTTAAAATTGCGCCTGGTTTTAAATGTGGTAATATTTTTTTACTAAAGGTACAATTTGTAATACAGGAGTGCTGAGGTAAATAATATCAGCACCTTGTACACATTCTATTGGGTCTAAAAAACCTTCATCAATTGCCTTTAAAGCTTTTGCTTCATGTAAAGATTTTTCAGTGCGAGTATTACCAGTGATGAAGATATCATCTTGTAATTTATCTTTTAGTGCCATACCGAAAGCACCACCGATAAGACCTACACCTAAAATGGCTAAATGTAATTTTGGTGTTTTTTCTGTATTCATAATGTTTTCCCCATCATTTGTGCAATTTGACGAACTTCCTGCATAACAACTGCAAAATTATCTGGTTTAAGTGATTGGTCGCCATCGCTTAGAGCTACTTCAGGATGTGGATGTACTTCAATCATTAAGCCATCAGCACCAGCAGCGATAGCAGCACGAGCCATAGGGCGAACCATTTGCCAACGACCAGTACCATGACTGGGGTCTACGATGATAGGCAAATGAGATAATTCTTTAACAGCAGCTACAGCACTTAAATCTAAAGTATTACGAGTGAATGTTTCATATGTTCTAATACCACGTTCGCAAAGTACGATATTGTAATTACCACGCTAGCGATGTATTCTGCAGCATTTAACCATTCACTGATTGTAGCACTAAGACCGCGTTTTAAAAGTACAGGTTTATTTGTATGACCTACTTCTTTTAATAATTGGAAGTTTTGCATATTGCGAGCACCGATTTGAAGCATATCAGCGTATTTGCAAATCATATCTAAATCGTTGATATTTACGATTTCAGTTACAACATTAAGACCTACTTCATCAGCTACTTCACGAAGCATTTTTAAACCTTCTTCAGCTAATCCTTGGAAATCATATGGAGAAGTACGAGGTTTAAATGCACCACCGCGTAAAAATTGTGCGCCACAAGCTTTTACAGCTTTAGCAGCTTCAAGCAATTGTTCTTTGCTTTCAACAGCACAAGGGCCAGACATGATAGCGAGATGACCACCACCAATTTTAACACCATTTACATCAATAATGCTATCCTCTTTTTTAAAATCACGGCTTACTAATTTATATTTTTCAGTGATGGAAACAGTTTTTTCTACACCACCGAAACTATTCATTTGTAGTGTAGCAATTTTTTTCTTATCACCAATAACACCTACGATAGTACGAGAAGAACCTTGAGAAAGGTGAAAATTTAAACCTGCATCAGTAATTTTATTTTTTACAGCCTCTAATTCAGCAGTTGTAGCCTCTGGTTTCATAACGATAATCATAATATATATTCCTCCTAAATTGCTAAGTAATTGAGTAGTTTTATTATTTAAAAATAAATGCAAAAAAGCTCGTCCCTAAAATAGGGAGAGCTGTAATTAACCCGTGGTACCACCCTTCTTGCTATTAGCAAGCCACTTTATTCAGGTACTAACATACCCTAGCCTATGATAACGGTGGCATTCCGACTAAGCCTACTAAATAAATGTTCAGCCAGTAGCTCACAGGTGTATTTCTATTTGCTATATTATTATGTCGCACCAAACCATAACTCTCTGAAAACTTCACAAATATACTTTTCCTGTTCATTGCATTTGTCTTTGTCTAATACTATAAACATAAAATCTTTTTTTGTCAATACTATTTTTATAAAGATGATTTTATAATTGTATAGTTGTAAATAGCATATTTTTTATTATCTATTCGTCTTTATAATTAAAATAAAAGTCTTCTTTTTTAGCTAAATTATTGTTGATTAATTTTAAGATTTTTTCTTAAAATGGAAATAAATACTTTTATAATTTTATAATAAGGAGATTTCTATGAAAATATTATTTTGATATTGATGGTACTTTGTGGGATTCCACTGATGTAGTAGCTGAAAGTTGGAATGAAGCTATTTGGGAAAAAGCAGGAATTAAAGCAAATTTAGATGGCGATAAATTAAAAAAATTATTTGGTAAAACCATGGATGAAATTGGTAGACTTATGTTGCCTGCTTTAGATGATGAAAAACGTGCTGAAGTTTGTCAGGCTTGTTATGATTATGAAGATGCTTATTTAGAAAAACATTCAGGTGTTTTTTATGATGGTGTTATTGATACTTTAAACGAATTAGCAAAAGATTATAATTTATATGTTGTAAGTAATTGTCAGGTAGGTTATATCGAAACAACTTTAAGATATGCAAATATGACAGATAAAGTAAAAGACCATTTATGTTATGGTGATACAGGCTTGCATAAGGGCGAAACTATTAAATTATTGATGAAAAAAAATAATATAGATGAAGCTATTTATGTAGGTGATACACAAGGCGATTTTGAAGCTTGTGAAATGGCAAACATTCCTATGATTTTTGCAAGTTATGGCTTTGGTAAAGTGGAAAATCCAGCTTATACAATCAATGATATTAAAGAATTACCATCATTAATGGCAAAAATAAATACAAAATAAAATAAACCCCTAGTAAATTTTATTACTAGGGGTAATTTTTATATTAAGCTCTTTTTTGAAGATTTTCTTTTAATAATTTATCACCAGCGATACCAGGACGAGTCATTTCACTTGGAGATAAGATAATATCTAATTCTTCTTCAGTTAATAGATTTTTACTTAAGATGATTTCACGTACAGGTTTATTAGTTTGATAAGCTTCTTTAGCGATCATAGAAGCATTTTCATAGCCAATATGAGGAAGTAATGCTGTGATTGTACCTACACTATGATTGAGCCAAGTATAGCATTGTTCTTTATTAGCTTCTAAATCGATTAAGAGATTATCAACAAAAGTATTAACAGCATTTGTCATATATTTTAAGGAATTAAAGATGTTAAATGCAATTACAGGTTCCATAACATTTAATTCAAATTGACCGTTTTCAACAGCAAGGCAGATAGCAGTATCATTGCCAATGATTTGGTAGCAAGTCTGATTTAAAACTTCAGCGATAACAGGATTTACTTTTCCTGGCATGATGGAAGAACCTGGTTGACGAGCTGGTAATTTTAATTCATTTAAACCGCAACGAGGGCCAGAAGCCATTAAACGGAAATCATTTGCCATTTTTATGAGCATAAGTGCTGTATTTTTTAAAGCAGAAGACATATCAGCAAATCCATCTGTATTATTAGTAGCATCAATTAAATTTTCAGCTACATGGAAATCTTCTTCAGCTAATACAGATAAAATTTTAGCAACTTCAGGAATGTAATTAGGTTCAGCATTTAATCCAGTGCCGATAGCTGTTCCGCCCATGTTGATATAGTGTAAATTGATTAAAGCATGTTCAATGCGACGTAAACCGCGATTTACACCGGAAGCATAAGCAGACATTTCCTGCCCTAAAGTAATAGGTACAGCATCTTGAAGATGTGTTCTACCCATTTTGAGAACATCTTTAAATTCTTGAGCTTTGTGTTCTAATTCCCAAGATAAACGTTTTAAAGCAATTTTTAATTTACGAGATTTTAAAATAATACATAATTTTATAGCTGTAGGGAATGCATCATTTGTAGATTGAGCCATATTAGCATGATTATTTGGAGAAATAATATCATAGCGTCCTTTTTTCTCTCCAATAATTTCTAAAGCACGATTACAAAGTACTTCATTCATATTCATATTGATGGAAGTACCAGCACCACCTTGGATAGGGTCAACAATAAAATTATCATGTAATTTTCCATCAATAATTTCATCAGCAGCTGCTATTAAAGCTTTTGCAATTTTACTGTCAAGACGAGCTGTTTTTAAATTTGCCATAGCTGCAGCTTTTTTACCATAGCAAGTGCAATGATAAAATCGGAATCTAGTTTTTGTCCAGTGATATTAAAATTATGAGAACCTCTAAGACTTTGTACACCATAATAAGCATTATCAGGAACTTCAAGTTCACCTAAAAATCATGTTCTATACGCATTTAAATCGCCTCCGCGAAAATTTATCTTCTCTATATGCATATTGTATCATGTATACAATGTACATGTAAAGACAAAAATAAATTTTCTTAAAATTATTTTAATAAGTAGTTATAAACTACTTATTTACTTTTTTATTATTGATTAAGGTATAATTAAATCTTTAATTACAAAGAAATATAAAGGGAATATTATGAGTAAGAAGATGATTGTTGTAGAAAGGAATGAAGAAATAGCGATGTTTACATTTAATTTATATATGCTACAAGCAAGTACAGCATTGATTGCAGTTGGAGCAGAAAAGGCGATAATCATGCTGCCAATTAAAATAGGGTCGTTGAAAAGATAAATTACAACAAAATAAGCGATTAAAGGAAGTACAACGAATTTTACTACAATGATATCGCTTGTTTTGCGTAAAAAATATTTGGCTTTATCAAATCTAGTGATATAACCAACAGGAAATAGACCTGCCCAAGCACCTATATGTACTAAATAATTGAAAATATCATAACCGATTTGTGGTGTAGGGATATTTTTTAAAGCTAAACAAAAACCGATAATCATTGCTAAAACTGGTAATTGATTGAGATTGAATAATAATTTGCGAATGCTGATTTGATTTTTTTGATGATGTCTACGGCTAGCTTTTGAATGATAATAATTAGCTAAAGGAAAGCATACGCTTAATGTAAATAAAGTTTGGAACATGGCTACAATTTGGAGATAGGCAAAGCCTTGAATACCATAAACTATAAAAGCACATAGACCAGATAAAGTACCAATATTAGATAGCATAGATGCCATCATATAAGCACCGCGGTCATTTAGATTTTTATAACTAGAAGCAAATGAATATTTGGCAATCAATCCAGGAATAATGCAGGCTAAAAACCAAATAAAGGAAGCCATAATAAATCTGTGCTTATCTTTAAAGTCCAAAAGCTTAAAAAAGATAAGATGGAAACGACTAAACGAATATTGATTTTTATAAGTTTATTACAAAAATCTTGTGTGATTACTTGATAGCGATAACATAAATAACCGGCAACAAGTGGAGCAATTAAATCTGTAAATACAAATAGAAAGCGAAGTTGAGCCTCGTCCAAAATAAAATCCTCCTTAGAAAAAGAGACCAGATATTATCTGGTCTCTATAAAAAATTAATATTCATAATCATAAATATTGTTTTCTGCAGAAATATCATTATTTGAAGATGAAGTATTTGTATTATAATCTGTACTACTGGAAGAAGAATTATTTTCTGTAATTGTAGATGTAGAAGTATTAACATCTGAATTAGATGAAGTATCTGTTGAGCTAGAGTAGGATTCTTCTTCAGTAATTGGCGGTGTATTTACTTTGAAATTATCATCTAAATTTGTTTGAATAGCATAGATATTAGTTGCTGTTTTAGTTTGAATATAGGATTCTGTACCTGTAGGTAAGTCGATATCTTTACCATTGACGAAAATTCCGCCGACAATACCTATTGGCCCTAAAAGAGCAATACCTGCTATACTTGCACCAGCAGCCATAGCTAAGTTTTCAATTTCTTTTTTTGCTTTATCACCTAAAGTTGTTTGAATATATGTTCCATCAAATGCTTGAATTTGTTGGAAGTCTACATCAATTTCACCGTTGCGACCGAAGTTTCTAGCGCTTTTTACTTTAGTAACAACACCTTCACCAGGAGCACCTGCTGCGATGATTAACTGACCATTATAAATAACATCTTCAGCTGCTTGGAATTTTACTTTATCACCAACTTTAGAAGTTTCTGTATTAAGTGGTGTAACTAATTTTATTTTAACTAATGTATCTACAGGAATAGTAGTGGCTACAAGTGGTGTTTTAGTATCTGAATTGCCATAAGCGAGCATAGCCAAATCATTCATGCGTTTTTGTAATGTACCAGTTATTGGTTTACCGTAAATTTGAGTTTCTAATGTAGTTAATCTATCAGTAATAGATTTTATGGAAACATGGCGACTTAAAAACCATTCAATACCATTCATTTGTGTGATAGCAGAAGGACGAACGCTATTATCAAACATAGTGGAATATAATGTATTTATACGGTCGCTAAGTGCTGTTTTAGAACTAGATGTTTTACCATAAAATCTGTTTCTAGGCGACTAATTCTATCTAATAGGGCACCTGTTTGTCTCTTGTCCATATACAGATTGCTCAACTAATAATAATTTTGATTGGAGATTAGTAGAGTCTAAAACGCCATAATTATAAGATGGAGGCTGAGCTGTATTTGTACTATTTAAACTGCCAGCTAAAGCAGGAGTTCCAGATGTAAATAGTAAAGAAATACATAATCCTGTAGAAATAGCTTTTTTTAAGGACATACAAACCCTTCTTTCTAATGTTTATTTTAAATTTTACTGAGCTGCATTTGACGATTGACAAAATATACTGGTTGTAAATTTAATTTATCAAGTAATGCATAAGCTTCTTTAAAGGCAAAACCTATATTTTCTGGTTTATGTGCATCAGAGCCTATACTTACATATTTACCACCAAGCATAGCATAGTGCTTCATATAATTTTAATAAAATAGATATATTATTAGAGTTATCAAAACGTCTAGTATTTAGTTCAGGCACAATACCTTTGTCAATGATTGTCTGCCAAAGAGTATCAATAGTGTCATGGAATTCTTCATAGCAAATATCTTTTTTTGCATATGGAGCATAACGACAAATATAATCTACATGACCTAGTATATTAGCAAAATCATGTTGTTTGATTAATTTTATCATTGTGTTTAAATAGTTTAGATATACAGTATGCTTATTTTCAGTATAACAGGATTCATAAAATAAATCTTTACCATCTAATAAATGCAATGAGCAAATAACTTGGTCAAAAGGAGCACTTTCGACAAATTTTTTACTTTGAATGAGAGTATGTTCTTGCATACCAACTTCTACACCTAAATAGAGTGTTTTTGATTGGTAGCTAGAATATTCTTGAAAATATTGTTGGGGGTTAAACTCATAGATATCATCACCAGGAAAATCATAATCTAAATGTTCTGTGAGTACTAAGCCTATATTTTGTTGTTTAGCACTTAAGATGGCGTCTTCGATAGACATTTTAGAGTCAGCAGAAAATTTTGTATGCAGATGAGTATCAAAAAGCATAAAAATCACCCTTTATAATTTATTATTTTTGAATAGCTTCACTTAAAGCTCTAGATAATTGATCAGGGCAAGAAGTAGGACGCATACCACAATGTATACCTTGACATTTATCAATGACATTTTGAGCAGATTGACCTTCGATTAATTTGCTGATACCTTGAAGATTTCCGTTACAACCACCGATGAATTCTACATCATGAATGATATTGTTTTCATCAAGGCTGAAATTTATAAGTTTTGAACAAGTACCAGAAGTTGTATAAGAAAATTTTTTCATAGAAAATTCACAATCCTTTATTTTATAGTATATATATTGTTTATTATTATTTGTACTATTATAAAATGACAATTCGTTATTTGTAAATAATTTCTTGATATTTAGACATAAATAAGGCAAAATATACTAAGTATAAATAAATTTGTGAGCGATTTTATATATAGAGGTGTAAATATTAATGAAAGTTGCAATGATAGGAACAGGTTATGTAGGACTTGTTACAGGAACTTGTTTTGCCGCTACAGAAAATAATGTTATTTGTGTTGATGTGGCAGAGACAAAAAATTGAAAATTTGAAAAAGGGAATAATTCCTATATATGAGCCAGGTCTAGAACAAATGGTAAAATCAGCTCAACAGCGAGGCAATTTGAAATTCACAACTGATATAAAAGAAGCTTTAAAAGAAAGTGATATTTGTTTTATTGCAGTGGGAACACCTATGGGCGAAGATGGCAGTGCTGATTTACAATATGTGATGAATGCAGCACGTGAAATCGGTCAATATATGATTCATGATATGTATATCGTGGATAAATCAACAGTACCAGTGGGAACTGGAGATAAAGTAAAAGCTGTAATTCAAGAAGAATTATATAAACGCGGTAGTGATTTAAAATTTGATGTTATATCTAATCCTGAATTTTTAAAAGAAGGCAATGCTTGCCAAGATTTTATGCACCCAGATAGAGTGGTTATTGGCTCTGAAAATGCAAAATCAATAGAAGTTATGCAAGAATTATATGAACCATTTATTCGTTCTAGTGAATTTTTCGTAACTATGGATATCAAAAGTGCAGAACTCACAAAATACGCTGCAAATGCTATGCTTGCTACTAAGATTTCTTTTATCAATGAAATCGCTAATATCAGTGAACGCGTAGGAGCTGATATCAATAAAGTAAGACGAGGCATCGCAAGTGATTCTCGCATTGGGTATAGTTTCTTAAATCCAGGTTGTGGTTATGGTGGAAGTTGTTTCCCTAAAGATGTAAAAGCTTTGATTAAAACAAGTAAAGAACATGATTATGAACCAGAATTATTATCATCTGTAGAAAATGTAAATTCTCGTCAAAAGATGGTATTAGTGCATAGTATCACAGAAGTTTTAGGTGAAGATTTAAGTGATAAAAAAATTGCAATCTGGGGATTAGCTTTTAAACCGGGAACAGATGATATGCGAGAAGCTCCATCAATTAGATTGATTGAAGAATTGAAACAACGTGGAGCAAAAGTACAAGCATACGACCCTCAAGCTATGAATATGGCAAAATCTTTTTATCTTAAAGATGTAGAAGTAGAGTATATAAATAATAAATATGATGCTCTAAATGATGTAGATGCTTTAGTGATTGTTACTGAATGGAAAGAATTCCAAAGTCCAGATTTCATGGAAATTGCTGCAAGAATGAAAGGCAATGATATCTTTGATGGACGAAATATTTATAAAGCAAAAACAGTAAAAAGTCATGGCTTAAATTATTATCAAATTGGTGTACGAAAATAAATATTATGTTAAAATAAAGTAGCTACTAAATTGATTAATTTAGTAGCTACAATATTTTTATTTAACTGTATTGATAATAAGAGCTGTGAATTCTAGATTTTCAGAAGAAGATGTGTTTTCTATGCCATGACCTTCTCCATCTGGACAGAAGACAACATCACCAGCTTTAACTTCAATAATATTTCCGTTATCACTGTAAAGACCACTGCCTTTAGTGATATAATAAGCTTCGCCGTTACCGTGATGTTCATGATAGCCTAAAGAACAATTTGGCTCTAAAGTAACATGAGCGAACATACCGCATTGTTCTTTTAATTCGTTTTTAGTGAGTAAATGTTCAATAATGATATGACCTTTACCACCATTTGCTTTTTCTTTGCGGACAATTTCATGTTCTGTGAAAATCATAGTAAAACCCTCCAAAAATAAAATATTATTTATTAATATTTTATCATAGAATTAAAAAAATTTGTGACAATTTATTAGAAAAGAAAGGAATTTTATGATTGAGTTTTTAAAATTTGGTGCTAGTTGGGTATTACCGCCAGGTATATTTTTTGTTTATTTTATTTATAGCTTATTGTTGTAAAAAAGAAAACAAACAAGACTAGCAATAGCTATTACATTTGTTACATTTATTTTTATTAGCATCAACTTCTTATGTAGCAAGTATGTTAATTGGTAGATTAGAAGATGCTTATGACCCACCAAAACATTTACCTAATGCAGATGTAATTATTGTTTTAGGTGGTGGAGCTACAGGCGATACGCCAGATGTTACTGGAACAGGGACTTTATGCAGTATACCAGCAAATCGATTACTTACAGCTGTTCGCTTACAGAAGAAATTAGGTATACCAATTATTGTATCTGGTGGACAAATTTATGAAGATAGTGGTAGAGAAGCAGATATTGCTAGACGCATTTTGAAAGAACTCGGTGTATCTGAAGATATGATTTTATTAGAAAACCGTAGCTTAAATACAACACAAAATGCAGAGTATAGTACTAATATTTTAAAATCAAGAAAGTATAAACAGCCTTTACTTGTAACATCAGCTTTTCATATGGAAAGAGCAGTTGTTAATTTTAATAAATTAGGTGTAGATGTAATACCATATCCTTGCGATTATATGGTGAATAAAGAAAAAGTTTTTCACTATAATCGCTTAGCGCCATCATCGCAGGCTTTAGAATTTACAGCAATTTATCTGCAAGAAAATTTACGAACTTTTGTAACTAAATATATAGAATAGATAGCTATAATCATTTGAAGTTTTTCAAATGGATTGATACATAAGGACGGTGATATTATGGTAAAAGATTTAACTACAGGTAGCCCTGCCAAATTAATTTGATGTTTACTTTGCCACTTATTGTAGGTAATGTATTTCAACAATTATATTTATTAAGTGATACTTTAATTGTAGGTCGTTTACTTGGTGTAAGTGCATTAGCAGCTGTAGGTTGTAGTGGCTGTTTGATGTTCTTTATGATTGGATTTGTAATAGGTTTTACAGCTGGATTATCTATTTGCACAGGACAGCGTTTCGGGGCAAAAGATGAAGAAGGAATGAAAAAAAGTGCAGCAGCTTGTGTAGTTTTGAGTGCTATTACAACTGTTATTGTAACTATTTTTGGCGTGATAATGGTTCGCCCTGCACTTATTTTTTTACAGACACCACCAGAAGTATTGGATATGGCATGTACTTTTTTAACTGTAATTTTTTTAGGAATTGTAGCTACAATGATGTTTAATATGTCTTCTAATTTAATTCGCGCTTTAGGAGATAGTAAAACACCACTTTATTTTTTAATCTTAGGTTGTGTATTAAACATCATTTAGAAGTAGTTTTTATCGGTGTATTTAACTGGGGTATTCAAGGTGCAGGTTTTGCAACTGTATTAGCACAATTAATCAATGGTGGTTGTTGTGTATATTATATTAAAAAGAAAATACCTCTATTACATTTTGAATTAAAAGATTTAAAGATTTCTAGAGAAATAGCTATACAGCATTTAAAAGTAGCTCTTCCTATGGGATTTCAAGCTTCAATCATTGCTATCGGTGCTATTATTTTGCAAGTTCCTTTGAATAATTTAGGTGAAGTCGCTGTAGCAGCGTATGCAGCAGCTCAAAAAATAGATATGATAGCTGTTATGCCACTTATGTCTTTTGGCATGGCAATGGCAGCTTATACAGCTCAAAACTATGGTGCGGGTCGCATGGATAGAATAAAGACTGGCGTTAATAAATGTATTTTAATGTCAGGTGGTTTTAGTATTTTAGCAGGAATGATGAATATTTGTTTAGGTCCAATCTTGATTAGATTATTTGTGGGTGATGGGCAAGAACAAGTAGTGGAATATGGTCATATTTATTTGATTGTAAATGGTTCATGCTATTTAATTTTATCTTTATTATTTAT
>ENA-OQIR01000763-OQIR01000763.1-human-gut-metagenome-genome-assembly--contig:-NODE-763-length-12751-cov-1.973542_pt1 | contig 12751 bp, 16 predicted proteins | sample MGYA00242580_ERZ504745 | MGnify/ENA primary metagenome ERZ504745 (study PRJEB26092, sample SAMD00036214) | human gut metagenome | host: Homo sapiens | study: EMG produced TPA metagenomics assembly of... | reverse complement strand
CTCCTTCATGTATAATCACCAGCAAACGACAAGCTGAGAATAAGCTGAAGGGCAACGAATCAAAAATGTTTCCATCTAAAGTCTACTTTTCTATTTTGTAATGTTAATATATTCTGTTACTTCATTCCATTTATTACCATCTCAGCTGCAATACGACGTGTTTCTGCATCAGTCGAAACATAATCTTCGTAAGTAGGTGCAGCAATGAAAGGAACACGCTGCATCGTTTTTTCTATTACATCACTCATACCTAAGAATGATATCTGGTCTTTCAAGAACGATGCAACAACAACTTCATTCGCAGCATTGACAATGCAAGGCATATTACCACCCTGATGCAAAGCTTCATAAGCTAAAGCTAAATTGCGGAAGCGTTTGGTATCCGGAGCCTCAAAAGTCAAGCTGTTACATTTCATAAAGTCCAAACGGTCGAAAGACGAACGTATGCGCTGAGGATATGAAAATGCATATTGTATAGGCAGGCGCATATCAGGAACTCCCAATTGAGCTTTCACTGCACCATCTTCAAACTCAACCATCGAATGTATCACAGATTGAGGATGAACAACGACTTCTATCTGTTCTGGGCGTACACCAAACAACCATTTTGCCTCTATTACTTCAAACCCCTTATTCATCATCGAAGCAGAGTCGATTGTGATTTTCGCTCCCATGCTCCAGTTGGGATGCTTTAATGCCTGTTCCTTAGTGACCGTCTGCAACTGCTCCATCGTAAACGTACGGAACGGACCTCCTGAAGCGGTGAGAATAATCTTTTCCAACGGATTATTCATTTCCAGACATTGGAATATAGCCGAATGCTCTGAATCGACAGGTAATATAGGAGTATGATACTCGTTTGCCAAAGTATTGATCAGCTCACCAGCAACAACCATTGTTTCCTTATTTGCAAGTGCGATAATCTTTCCGGCACGAATCGCGCTCATCGTCGGACGCAATCCGGCATATCCAATCATAGCCGTCAACACAATATCTATCGGCTGTGACTCTACAACCTGGCAAATAGCATCTGCTCCGGCATAGACTTTTATAGGCAAATCAGACAATGCTTCCTTCAGCTGCAAATATTTGTCTTCGTTAGCAATAACAACAGCTTCAGGACGAAACTTCCGTGCCTGTTCGATAAGCAAATCGACTTTATTATTAGCAGTCAACACATAAGCTTCATATAAATCGGGATGTTCCTCTATCACTTGTAAAGCCTGCGTCCCGATAGAACCAGTAGAACCTAATATTGCTATTTGTTTCTTCATAATTAAAATACCACGTACTTTTCTGGATTAATAGGATTTCCCTTATGCCATAATTCAAAATGCAGATGAGGCTGATTATCTTCTGTTTCCGACTGTCCTATTAAAGCAATCACCTCTCCACCTTTGACTTTTTCACCCTCGTGTTTCATCAGTGAACCACAATGTTTATATACAGAAATAAAATTCTGCGGATGCTGTATCTGTATTACATACCCCCACTCTGCCGTATAAGCAGACATGATAACAGTACCATCGAGGGTAGCAAGAATACTTTCATTAGGACTTGCTGTCAAATCGATCCCGAAATGACGCTTCTCCGGACTAAATCCCGCAGACATCACACCACGCAACGGGCGGTAAAATATCAATCCCGCAGCATCGCGCACATCAGTTACAGCTGTCAGATATATCTTTCTTTTTCTTCATACTGCTTACGAAACTCCTCTTCTTCTTTAGAACGCTCCATCAGTTTTTCAGCACGAAGATCGGTCAGCGAATCAATAGACTGAACCGTATCTGCCTTAACTTGTCCACTCAAGATATCCTGAATATTCATCACATAACGCTCTGGCGTTCAATAGCAGCCTGTAGCGAATCTGCGTAAGGCATTGGCAACGATCTGAGAACGGACTTCACTGTTCATATATCCGGGAAGATAGTTTCGCAGCGGAGTAAAAGCAATAATGGCAGCTGCTATCAGAAAAATTACTGTACATACTGACAACAGCACAGACAAGCCGTTCAACTTAGACACATGAATGCCCACTACCTCTTCCAAGGTATTTTCATTGATAATAGTCAGTTTATATTTAAACTTAATATTATGCCAAAAAGCTTTACGACCTTTTCTTGTCTTTCTCATTATCTTATGTTTATTCCAACAATCCGTCCGGTATATCTACTTTCAGAACTCTGTTCTCTCTATCCAAATCGATAATAAATTCCTCGTGGGCAGGAAGCAAAAGTTCGTCACCGTCTTTTTCTATGACAAACAAAACATTCATCGTAGAATCATCAACGGCAACAATTTCCCCCAAACAGCATGATGAATATCCTCAACCTGGAATCCCGTAAAGAAATTCCAAGAAGTAATTTCATCTTGCTCATCCATGTATTTTTTAGGGAAATAAACCTCCACATTAGTCAGCATCCGTGCGCGTTCGGCTGTTTCAATTCCTTCAAATTTTACCAAAGCTACATCATCCGAACGGAAACGATATTCTTCTATAAAAAACGGAACCAAGATGCCATCCAGCAACAATACCAGATAATCGCACTCTACACGATCGAAAATATCATCGTTGAATGTAAAAGATACTTCTCCTTTAATACCGTGAGGTTTGTTTATCACCCCGATTTTATATACTTCTTCTTTCTTAATCATAAACTTACTCTATTCGGGTAATACGAGCACCTAAAGCTGTCAAACGCTGTTCTATATTTTGATAGCCTCTATCTATCTGCTCTATATTATGAATACGGCTGATGCCTTCTGCACTCAGCGCAGCTATTAACAATGCGATTCCTGCACGTATGTCAGGCGGAGTCATATTGCCTCCTCTTAAACGGAAGTTATGATCATGTCCGATGACAACTGCACGATGAGGATCACAAAGAATGATCTGTGCACCCATGTCAATCAACTTATCGACAAAGAACAGACGGCTTTCAAACATTTCTGATGAATCAATACGCTTCCTTTAGCCTGAGTAGCTACCACGAGCATCACACTCAACAAGTCGGGAGTCAGTCCCGGCCAGGGAGCATCAGCTATTGTCATAATCGATCCGTCGATAAAGGATTCAATCTCATAATGATCCTGTTGAGGTACAAATATATCATCACCTCGCTGTTCCAGACGGATACCCAAGCGGCGGAAGCTATCAGGAATGATTCCCAGATTTTCGTAAGATACATTTTGATAGTGACCTCACTGGATGTCATGGCTGCCATTCCGATAAAGCTTCCCACTTCAATCATATCTGGCAATACATGGTGCGTACATCCTTTGAGACTTTTCACACCTTCGATAGTCAGCAAATTGGAAGCAATACCTGTAATCTTGGCTCCCATGCTATTCAGCATCTTACATAACTGCTGCAAATAAGGTTCGCATGCAGCATTATAAATCGTAGTTTTTCCTTCAGCCAGTACAGCCGCCATAATAATATTTGCCGTACCTGTTACAGAAGCCTCATCAAGCAACATATACGTTCCTTCCAAGTGGCTGGCAGTTATTTTAAAAACGCCATTCACTGCATCGTAGTTGAACGAAGCTCCCAGTTTCTGAATTCCCAGAAAGTGAGTATCCAAACGGCGGCGACCTATTTTATCTCCTCCCGGCTTGGCTATCATAGCTTGTCCAAAACGAGCAACCAAAGGACCTACCAGCATGACAGAGCCACGCAAACGCGAGCAACGAGTAAGGAACTCTTCACTTTCCAAATAAGCAAGATTTACATCATCCGCCTTAAACGAATATGTATCTACACTCTTTTAGAAACCTTTACTCCCATGTCACGAAGCAACTGAATCAAATTATTCACATCCAGAATATTCGGAATATTACTGATTGTTACTTCTTCGTCTGTCAATAATGTGGCACAAACCACCTGCAACACTTCATTTTTTGCACCCTGAGGAGCTATTTCCCCATGCAGTTTGTGTCCGCCTTCTATTACAAATGATGCCATAGTACCGGTTATTTAAGATTAATATTTTCTTTTTTGCTGATTATTGTTTACCTGACGACGACGAGGGGTAAACGTACGCTGTTCTGTCAAATGAAAATCTTCTGCCGACAACTTAATCTTGCCTCCTGACAGTTCACACAAGTCATCCAGAATTTTCTGATCTTCCACACCATCCTTATTCCAATTCTGGTAATCTTTTTCATATGATTAGCAATCAGTTTCAACAGCTGCTTCTTTTCCTCGCCTTCCTCGTAATCAATCGCAATTTTAATCATATCCTGAACAAAGCGTCCATAATGACGATAACGGATATTATTCTGAGAATAAGGAATCTGTTCAGGTTTTACTTCCAGACTTTCTTTTTTTACAATATCCACCGGATAATCAATATCCAACTTGAAATCAGCCATAATGGCCAGATGATCCCAAAGCTTATGCTTGAAATCTTCTACATCACGCAAATGCGGAAACATACCTCCCATTATATTAACAATGGTATTGGCACATCGCTGCCGCTCTTCACGATTTTCAATTGTCAGGGCATGGTCTACCATGTTTTGCACACTTCTTCCATACTCAGGAAGTGGTAATTTTCGTTGCTGGGTATTATATTCCATATATATTATCGCAAATTCTTCGTTTTTAGATTCTTACAAAAGTTTCTTCGGAGTAGAAGCGACAAACTCTTTCAAATAGAAAGGTTCAAAATAAGCCACATCCTTGAAGTCTTCCTTTGCCATTGCTTTTTCGGCAAGAGGGAACATCCATTTAGCCAGCGGATGAATATTTTCGATAAAATGTGCATTAGGATGAGTTATTTTTTCACGACACTTGGCAGCTCCGTTTCCAAAGAAATAAACCGGATGTTCTGCCAAAAACCCGGCATAGGAATTTTCATCAATAATATCAGCTCCAATTTCACGCTTTACATTCAAAGCACGATCGTATATAGCTGCATATACTTCCATACGGCGGGCATCTATCATCGGACACAACAATGCATCTTCCGGCAAATCCTCGAACAATAGAACAGGAACAGCCATTACTTCCGGAGTAGGAATTCCAATCAGCGGAATATTACGTCCGTAACAAATTCCTTTTGCCATAGACACACCAATACGAAGCCCTGTATACGAACCCGGACCACAACTTACGGCTACAGCATCCAATGGTATGGCATGATTGTCTATAAAAGATAAAGCCTCATCCACAAAAACACCTAATACGACAGCATGTGACGGACCCTTAAAGTCCTCTTTCGAAAAGATAGAAGTTCCATCCTGACTTACAGAAACAGAACATACCTCCGTTGAAGTTTCAATATGTAAAATGCACGACATAAATTAATTCCTTATTATATAGAGTGCAAATATACACTTTTATTTGCACTCACTTCTCAATAAACCAGTGTTTTTAGGTACCTGTTAGCAAAACGCCCTATTCTCAAATTTTCACCAGCACATTTTATGCAAGTTCTACAACATTTACTAAAGTTTCCCACCCCCAATAAAGAGGGTGGGAAGTAACAATAATTCAAATTTTCTTCGTAAATTAGAGGTGCTCAATCAACTGATTTACAATGGAAAACAAGAATACTGTTATAGATGCAAAAATAGGTAATTTGAACGAACTTACCAAGGTTTTATCCGTTAAAGAACAAGCCCAAGAGCAACTTTTAGCCGTCATGAAGGCATTGGGAATCGGTAAAATCGTTCGGAATCTCAAATTCGAGAAGGCTCAAGGCTATACCTTGGCCTCCCTCTTCATCTCGCTCCTCATCATGCGCCTGTGGGGAAAGACGATTGCAAGTGCCACTTCCAATCATTTTCATGGACTTTGCGCCGTGTCAAAGAACACGCTGTATCGCGCACTTTTGAACGCCCGCATCGACTGGCGAATGCTTCTTACCAAAATTACCCTTCGCTTCCATGCCATTCTCCGGGAGCATCAGGTGGATACCGACGAGCATGACACTTGTGCCATCCTTGATGATACAACCTTTCAGAAGAGCGGCATTCGAATCGAAGGAGTCAGCAAGGTGTTCGACCATGTCACCCACAATTTCATTTATGGAATGAAATGCCTGACACCGGCTCTCTCTGACGGGAAAAGCTGCTATCCCATAGACTTCTCCCTTCATCGTGAAAAAGGAAAGAAGAAGGATTACGGCTTGACCTTAAAACAGCGGAAGGAGCAGTTCAAGGAAAAGCGGAACGCAAAAAATCCGGACTATGCACGCAAGGCGGAATGTGATGAGAGCAGGCTCGAAATGGTCAGACGCATGCTCTGTCATGCCGTGGGGCATGGTATCAACTTCAAGTATGTGCTTGCTGACAGTTGGTTTACATGCGAATCGCTCATACAGGCAGTCCGCGAGCTATGCGGTGGTTCAGTGCACTATATTGGTTTGGCCAAGATGAACCCCAAGTTGCGTTATCAGACAAGCAAGTCCAAACGTCCCCAAAACATCCATGAACAGATTGTAAGGTATGAACGTACAACTTCATGCTATTGCCGAAAGTACAAGTGAAAATACATTCAGCTTCATGCAAAACCGGGCGAACAGCCCATACGCATCTTCATCATCAAATACGGGCGAAGCACCCATTGGAAAGTGTTGCTTACTACAGATACTTCATGAACTTCGTCAGAGCCTTTGAACTTTACGAAAGACGCTGGGGCATAGAGGTCATATTCAAGGAATGCCGCGGTTATCTTGGACTGGGAAAATGTCAGAGTCGGAGCTACAACGCTCAGATTGCAGAAACCACCTTGTGTTTCATGATGTATCAGATGCTCTCCTTGGCCAAACGCTTTTCAGAATACGAAACCCTGGGAGACTATTCCGCTCGGAGCGTGACCGGCTGCAAGTGCTCACCCTGTGGAGCAGAACTTTGGAAGAAGTCAGGCATCTGTTGGAAGTTTTGTCGCGTGAAGCAGGAGTGGATCTGTTGACATGCCTATCAACTGTAGCCGCACGGCAAATGGCAGACTTCTCCACAAAGGTCTGGGCACATTTTCTGTGCGATTCGGACGATTATGCCATGCCCGATTTGGACTAAACATTTTTTAGGCGTGCGTTAAATCGTTCGGAAAACATTTGGTTTTTAGACCACCCACCGAAGGGAGCTATTACTCAAATAGCTGATATGAGGGGGTGGGAAACTTCAGTTTTATATTTAACCTGCCAACGTAATCAGGGGGTAAATCAGAAGCTGACAGCTAAATTCAGTATGCAGCAAAATATCAGCATATCTTTTTAAAACATCAGCATGTTTTTAGACAAAATATCAGCATCTTTTTTACGCAGCTCTGCGAAGTCTTCAGTCTGTCAGAGAAAAAGCTTCTCTCTACTTTCCGGATTCACAGCTTTTTCCTACCTTTGCACGATAAAAAAAACAGAATATTATGATACAATCAATGACCGGATACGGCAAAGCAACTGCCACATTCGGAGATAAAAAAATCAACGTAGAAATAAAATCATTGAACAGTAAGGCAATGGACTTGTCTACACGCATTGCCCCACTGTATCGTGAAAAAGAAATGGAAATCCGCAACCTTATTACCAAAACGTTGGAACGAGGAAAAGTGGACTTCAGCATATGGATTGAGAAAGATGCGGCCGAAACGGCTACTCCCATCAATGCTGCACTGGTAGAGAATTACTATAATCAGATAAAGACAATCTCGGACAACTGTCACATTCCTGTTCCCGAAGACTGGTTTGCAACTTTGCTCCGCATGCCGGACGTACTGACTCGCGTAGATATTCAAGAGTTGTCAGACGAAGAATGGGAAGTTGCAAGCAAAGCTATCGAAGAAGCATTGCAGCATTTGGTTGACTTCCGGAAACAGGAAGGAGCTGCACTGGAAAAGAAATTTACCGAAAAGGTAGACAATATAGAACGCCTGCTCAAATCAATCGAACCTTTCGAAAAAGAGCGTGTGGCAAAAATACGCGAGCGTATTACCGAAGCCTTGGAAAAGACCATCAGTGTAGACTATGACAAAAACCGTCTGGAACAGGAACTGATATATTATATCGAAAAACTGGATATCAACGAAGAAAAGCAACGTCTTGCCAACCACTTGAAATATTTCCGCGAAACAATGGCTGGTGGACACGGACAAGGTAAGAAGCTGGGATTCATCGCTCAGGAAATGGGTCGTGAAATCAATACAACAGGCAGCAAGTCAAATCATGCCGAAATGCAAAACATCGTAGTCCAGATGAAAGATGAACTGGAACAAATCAAAGAACAAGTTTTAAATGTAATGTAATATTAACAAGCTGAAGGGCGAAAGAAGAGGAAACCACTCATCAAGAGGTTTCTTCTTGTTTCGCTCTTCGTGTTTTTACTCAAAGTTATGGGAAAACTGATTATTTTTTTCTGCGCCATCAGGTTCAGGTAAATCAACTATCATCAACTACCTGCTTACACAAAACCTGAATCTGGCTTTTTCTATTTCAGCTACCAGTCGCCCGCCCCGCGGAACAGAACAAAACGGAGTGGAATATTTTTTTCTTACACCTGAAGAATTCAAACAACGCATAGCCAACAACGAGTTTTTAGAATACGAAGAAGTATATACCGACCGTTTCTACGGCACACTGAAAGCACAGGTAGAAAAACAACTGGAGGCCGGTCAGAATGTTATATTCGATGTAGATGTTGTAGGTGGATGCAATATCAAGAAATTCTACGGCGAACGCGCGCTGTCGGTATTCATCCAGCCACCTTCGGTAGAAGAGTTGCGCAAGCGTCTGAACGGACGAGGAACAGATGCTCCCGAAGTGATTGAAAGCCGAATAGCCAAAGCTGAATTCGAATTAAGTTACGCCGACAAATTCGATGTAGTAATAATAAACGATGACTTGGATACAGCAAAAGCCGATGCATTGAAAGTCATCAGTGATTTCTTGAAAAAATAACTTATCCATTTATGGCCAAAGATCCTAAGAAACTATTAAGAAGCATGATGATAGTCAGTATCGTCATCGGACTCGTTGCACTGGCAGTAGCCGTAGTTGCAGTTGCCATGAAGGAGTATATTATTGCAGCAGCAATGCTTATCGTTGCCGGCTGGCAGGTCGTAAACTATCTAAAATGGAAAAATGCCTGTAAAGACAGGAATATTCGGGGAACATTCAATCCGATTCACATCGGTCATCTGGCTCTGGCAAACTATCTGTGTGAGTATGGTGGGCTGGATGAAATATGGTTTCTGGTATCTCCTCAAAATCCATTTAAACAAAATGTGGAGTTACTCGACGATAAAATACGGCTGGAAATGGTAAAAGCTGCCGTTTCCGGCTATCCTCGTTTTTGTGCTTCCGACTTTGAATTCACCCTTCCCCGCCCTTCCTATACAGTTGATACACTGAACCGGCTGGCAGAAGCCTATCCGGACAGAGAGTTTACACTTATTATCGGAGCGGACAACTGGGCAGCATTCGACCGATGGAAGTCACCCGAAGAGATTATCCGCAAACATAGTATTATTGTATATCCACGTCCAGGCTACAAGATACAGACAGGCCCGCTTCCACCTCATGTAAAAGTTGTGGATACTCCCCAGCTGGAGATCAGTTCAACTTTTATCCGGCAAGCAATCAGCGAAGGTAGAGATATACGATATTTCCTGCATCCGGAAGTTTATCGCATCATTGCAGAAAAAAAACTTTATAACCAGCAATAGACATGAAATCATACAAATTTCACATTCTTTCTCTTGCAACTCTTCTGCTGCTGGGAGCAACAACCCATGTAGAAGCTAAAATCTTTGAGAGGAAGAAAAAGAAAGCACAAACAGAAGTTAAAGCAGCTCCTGTCAAGCAAAATATAAACGGACTAAAGCCTTACGCGCAAGTCATTACACCAAAAGCCAAAAGTTCATTCGGTTTTCTGACAGTACACAAGGTTGACAATAATTACTTCTTTGAGATACCAGATTCTATGCTGAATCGTGATATCCTGATTGTAAACCGAATCAGCAAGGCTCCTACTTCTCGCCAGAAATCTCGCGTAGGTTATCCGGGAGATATTCTGGGAAGCAAAGTAATCCGTTTCGAGAACAAAGACAACAAGCGCATCCTTGTACGTGAATATTCTTATCGTGAACGCTCGGAAAACAAGGACGGAATGTTCCAGTCTGTACGCAATTCAAATACACAGCCTATCGTAGCCAACTTCGGAATAGAAACAATAAAGAAAGATTCACTTACCAGAAATTATGTAATCAATGTAAGTGTTTTCCTGCAAAAAGAAAATCCTTTATTCTCTTTCGATGCTGACAGCAAGGAATATATCGGATTATTGAACATGGTAGGTGAAGGAACTTACATCGATACTCTGAAAGCATTTCCAAAGAATATTGAGATTTCTACTACGGTCACTTACCAAAGTAAAAAAGGTATGAGCAATGTAGGATTTCTGGAAACCGGAAGTCCGCGTATACCACTGACTTACGAACTGAACAGTTCAATGGTTCTGCTTCCCGAAGTACCGATGAAAGCCAGACTGTTCGATCCGCGTGTAGGCTACTTCACCGTTGGTTATACCGATTTCGACAGCAACCCACAAGGTATCGAATACAAGAAACTTATTACGCGATGGTGTCTGGAGCCTAAGAACGAAGCAGCCTATCTGCGTGGAGAGCTTGTAGAACCTAAAAAGCCAATTACCATTACATCGATCCGGCAACTCCCAAGAAATGGGTTCCGTATCTGATACAAGGAGTAAACGACTGGCAGGTTGCCTTCGAAAAGGCTGGATTCAAGAATGCCATTTATGCACTGGAAGCTCCTACTGATGATCCTTCATGGAGCCTGGAAGATGCACGTCACTCAGCCATCGTCTACAAGCCTTCAGATATCCCTAATGCAAGTGGTCCGCACATCAACGACCCTCGTACAGGAGAAATTCTGGAAACTCATATCAACTGGTATCATAACGTCATGAGCCTATTGCGCGACTGGTATATGATTCAGGCAGGTACAATCGAATGAAGCAGCACGCAAAATGCAACTCGACGATGAACTGATGGGACAACTTATCCGGTTTGTATCTTCTCGATGAAGTAGGACATACATTAGGACTCCGACACAACTTCGGATCTTCACACACCGTACCAGTGAAAAACTACGTGACAAAGCATGGGTAGAAGCCAATGGTCACACACCATCCATCATGGATTACGCCCGCTTTAACTATGTAGCACAACCTGAAGACGGTATTACACGTGCCGGAATCTTCCCTCGCATCGGTATATACGACAAATGGTCGATAGAATGGGCTACCGATGGTTGCCACAATTCCAGACACCGGAAGATGAAGTTGCATTTTCTAACCAGTCTATTATCAAAAGCTGAAAACAGACGTGCGTTACACCTTCGGTACGGAATCTGATCCTAATGATCCACGCAATCAGAGTGAAGACCTCGGTGACGACTCTATGCTGGCCAGCCTATATGGAATCAAAAATCTGAAGCGAATCGTACCTCAAATTCTAACATGGTCGTACGAACCTAACAAATCATATGCGGGAGCTGGAGAAATATATAGCGGAGTAGTTTCTCAATTCAACCGTTATTTAGGTCACGTAACTAAAAACGTAGCAGGAATTTACAGCAATTCTATCACTGTAGAACAGACAGATGAAATAGCACGTGAATTTGTTCCTGCCAATATCCAGAAACGGGCTATTGCTTTTCTGAATGAACAATTGTTCACAACTCCTGAATGGCTTATTGATCGTCAGTTGATGGAAAAAGCTAAAATACTCCCAGTGAACGTAATCTGTTCACTTCAGTCGGGTGTCCTGGCACGACTCATCAACAAGAACACACTCGACAAGATGAGTGAAAACGAAATTCTGAATGGCAAAAAAGCATATACATCTGCTCAGATGTTTAACGACCTGAAGAAAGTTATCTGGAGCAATCTGGGACAATCGGATATATACAAACGAAACATGCAGAAAGCATATGTAGAAAATCTGATCAATATGCTGGATAAGAAAGGAAATGCTGATAAGAATGCATCAGGAAAGCGTCCGGCCTACTCAGAAGCTCCGGCCATCGCACACGGACAACTCACAGAATTGAAACGTCTGACCACCAGTGCAGCCAGTATGACAAGCGGCACAGCCAAAGGTCATTATCAAAATTTAATCACACTGATTGATACTGCATTGAGCAACAAGTAAAGACATTCTTACAGTGTAATACTGAACACAATGTAGCTATCTAACAAGAACCATATTCTTCGCATACGTGAAATGTGAGAATATGGTTCTTATTTTTGTATTAAAAAGCCACTTATTTTACTTCCAGCACTACAATTGATTTAGCCGGAAGTTTGACTTGTAATCCATTTTTCTGAATTTTGGCTCCCTTAAAATCTTTAGGAACAACCACATCCGAATGTTCAAATGAATTATAGTCATCAATACTTTCTGAAGTCAGAATACGTCCTGTAACCGATTTAATCGACATATCTCCCAAAGATAAAGTAATATCCTGAGATTCGGTCAAATCAACATTCGACAACGAGATATGAACAACGCCTTCCTTATTACGTGAAGCTGTCGCACTGACCATCGGGACAATCCGGTCGCCACGCACTATCTTACGCTCACACTGCAAATCGAGAGGTAAAAAAGTAGCATCCTGATGTACATTATACAGTCATTGTATCGATTCCTGATGGAACATGCTCAAAGCTGATTCCCTGATCTTCGAATACCTGAAGTACCTTACGTCCGAAACCAACCTCACTG
>ENA-OQIR01000762-OQIR01000762.1-human-gut-metagenome-genome-assembly--contig:-NODE-762-length-12753-cov-3.649374_pt1 | contig 12753 bp, 20 predicted proteins | sample MGYA00242580_ERZ504745 | MGnify/ENA primary metagenome ERZ504745 (study PRJEB26092, sample SAMD00036214) | human gut metagenome | host: Homo sapiens | study: EMG produced TPA metagenomics assembly of... | reverse complement strand
AGCCGATGATGGGTGGTTGGCCCGTAAAAAGCTGAAGGACATTGGTGTGACATTGAAGAATGGTACAGAGAAGAAGGAGGGAAAACCGATGCCTAAACCTTGGGAAAATGCTGAAGGGTATCACGATCCAACAGCCTACCACGGCACAAAGAATATCATCCGTGACGAGGATGAACAGCAGAAGCGGGTGAACACCCTGATCTTTGTCCTGAAGTACATCACCCGTTTGGCGGGGTTTGAACTTCTGAACCGCATTGAAATCAAAGACCGTAAGACCGGGAGGGAATACAGATGATGAATAAGCCTTGCCCTTTCTGTGGCGGAGAACCCTTTTTCATGGATAATGATGGGTGGTATTGGGTTCGTTGCAGAAAATGTGGGGTTGAAACACCCGGATCAGATATAAAAGAAATAGCGGAAAATCAATGGAATAGGCGGGTGAAACACCGATGAAGAAAATGCTGGTAGTGCTGACCCTTGTGCTGTTGCTTATGGCCGTGGCCGAGTATTTCAGCATTGATCCTGTTTGGTTCCTGATTGTCTGGTATCTTTCGGACAATATTTCCGCCTGAACAGGTGCTTCTTCAGTAGGGGTTGGAACAGCGTGTGGAACAGGTATGGAATAGATGTTTTTTCTATATCTGTTCCGCACGAAAACCCTTGATATATCAGGCTTTTTCAGTTGTTTTCAGGGAACGGAACAGATGGAACAGATGTAAATATACTTTCTTCTTATAAAGAAAAAATATATAAGAAATGTGTATATAAGGAACTGCCCGTTTTATCTGTTCCATGCGTTCCAAAGTCCTGAAATCACTTGATTTTTCAGCATTTATTAACGGTACAGATGCAATGAAAACGGAACAGACCACCGCAGAAAGGATGTGTTACATAGTGAATGACAAAGACCTTTCCCAACAGGCTAAAGAATACTTTGCCCAAATCAGGAAAACGGATCGTTTGATCAACCGGCTTGATAGCACCATTGTAACCTTGCGTTCCAGCTTGACTTCCACCGGAAGCCAACTGAAGCAGGACAAGGTTCAGACTTCAGGCCCCAAGAATACCCTTGAAGAAACCATCACCAAGATCATTGACCTTGAAGCCAAGATCAATGCCCGGATTGATGAACTTGTGAGCATGAAACAGGAAGCGTTCACCATGATCAACCGGATTCCTGACCTTGATCAGCAAAATATTCTAATCGGGCGCTATATTCAGTTGAAAAAATGGGAAGATATTTCTGAAGAACTGAATTATTCTATGCAATGGGTTTTTGAACTTCACGGAAAGGGTTTACTTGCTTTTGCCAAGGCAAACAGCGACTTTCTAAACAACCGAGAAAACCAGAGTGCCACCGGTTCCAAACAGAGTAAAGAATCGGTAGAATAGTAAATAAGAAATTGCGCCTACGGGAAACCGGGGCGCTTTTTCTATGCTTGATGAAAGGGGTGAATACCTGTGACACCAAGACAGCGGAAGTTCTGTGATGAATACCTGATCAGCGGCAATGCTACGGATGCGGCAATCAAGGCGGGGTATTCGCCCAAGACCGCAAAGCAGACAGGTTCTGAAAACCTTGCAAAACCTGACTTGAAAGCGTACATCGAAACCGAACTTGAAAAACTTCATTCGGCCAAGATCGCTGATGCTGAAGAAGTCATGAAATACCTGACTTCGGTGATGCGGGGTGAACATACTGAAGAAATCCCGATCCTGTGCGGTGACGGTTGCCAAGAGTTGACGCAGAAAGAGGTTGGAGCCAAGGAAAGGTTGAAGGCCGCTGAACTGATCGGCAAGCGTTATGGTATGTTCACGGACAAGGTAGGTGTGGAAAGAGCCGTTCCGGTGATTATCACGGGGGATGATCAACTTGAAGATTAGCCCACAGGCCAAGCGGGTTCACCTTCCTGAAGTAGTTGGTAAGGGTTACGGAACCTTCTGGAACTTCAAAGGCCGTTACCGGGTGTGTAAGGGAAGCCGTGCTTCCAAGAAATCCAAGACCACGGCCTGAACATCATCAAACGGATGATGCAATACCCGGAAGCCAATACCCTTGTGGTTCGCAAGGTGTTCAGAACCTTGAAAGATTCCTGTTTCACCGAACTGAAATGGGCAATCAACCGCCTTGGGGTTTCAGCCTATTGGGAAATCAAAGAAAGCCCCCTTGAAATGACCTACCTTCCCACCGGTCAGAAGATTTACTTCCGGGGCCTTGATGATCCCCTGAAGGTCACTTCAATTACGGTTGAAATAGGGTTTCTGTGCTGGTGCTGGATTGAAGAAGCATACGAAATCATGAATGAAGCTGATTTTGATATGCTGGATGAATCCATCCGTGGTGCTATCCCGGAAGAAACCGGCCTGTTCAAGCAAATCACGCTGACATTCAACCCGTGGAACGAAAAGCATTGGATCAGGAAACGCTTCTTCGGGGAGATCACCGGCAAGGATGCCCAAGGGAACCCCACATACAAGTTCCATGATAGCTGGATCAGCCGGATGGGCAGATTTACGCCACAACCACCAATTACCTGTGTAATGAATGGCTGGATGCGGCGGATTTGAAGGTTTTCAACAGCATGAAGGAAAACAACCCCCGCCGCTACAAGGTGGCTGGCCTTGGGGGTTGGGGCATTGTGGATGGCCTGATTTTCGATAATTGGCGGGAAGAAGCCTTTGATTATCTGGCTATTTCCAAGAAGCCTGATGTGAAAAGCGCCTTCGGCCTTGACTTCGGTTATACCAACGATCCCACGGCCCTGTTCTGTGGCTGGTGAGCCAAGCGGAAAAGACCATTTGGGTATTTGATGAACTGTATGAAAAGGCCCTGACGAACCGGGCAATCTGTGACCGGATCACCGGTATGGGTTATGCCAAGGAACGGATCAAGGCCGATTGTGCCGAACCCAAGAGCATTGACGAATTGCGGGATGCTGGCCTTCATCGTATCAGAGCCGCCCGGAAGGGCAAGGACAGCGTGAACAACGGAATCCAGTACATTCAGGGTTATACCATCATTGTTCACCCCCGATGCGTGAACTTCATCACAGAGATTTCAAACTACACATGGGCAGAAGATAAGTTCGGGGCCAAGATCAATGTTCCCATTGACGATTTCAACCACCTTATGGACGCTATGCGTTACGGGCTGGAAGATATGTTGGTTGGCCCCGCCTTCAGCTTCGACTAATAACATGATAGTAACAAAACACACGAAAAACGCACGATTTCCGTGTGTTTGCGTTTATTAAGCAATGAAGAAAGGCGGTAAGTGAATATGTTTCTGGATAACGCTATGGAGCGTATCAACCGCCTGATCCTTCAGGGTGGGCGAACCGGCATGACTGAAAATCAGTTCTTCGCCGCTGAAATCAAGGAATGGAAGAATAGTCAGCGCCGCAAGGATCAGGTTATAGGTGATCTGTACTATGAAGGACAGCATGACATTCTTCAGCGTCAGCGCACAATCATTGGTGAAAACGGTCAACTTCAGGTGGTGACGAACCTTCCGAACAACCGCCTGATTGATAACCAATATGCCCTGATGGTGGATCAGAAAACCAACTACCTTGTGGGCAAGCCCTTCACCCTGAACTGTCAGGATAAGGGTTACACGGATGCTTTGGGCAAGGTTTTCAACAAACGGTTTTACCGGCTTCTGAAATATGTTTGTGAAGATGCCCTGAACGGTGGCATTGGCTGGCTTTATCCTTACTACAATGAAGCTGGTGAATTGACCTTCAAGCATTTCCCGGCCTATGACATTCTTCCTTTTTGGGCTGACGATGATCACACCATCCTTGATTGTGCGATTCGTTACTACACCCAAGAAGTGTGGAACGGCTACCAGAAGGAAAAGGTGGAGAAGGTGGAAATCTTCAAAGCCGATGGCATTTACCGGTATATCTATCAGAATGATATGCTGATTGCCGATGTGGAAGCCGGTGAACACGAAAACTATTTCATGGTTGAGGAAGAAGGGCAGGAACCCAAGGGCTTCAACTGGACAAGGATTCCGCTGGTTCCCTTCAAGTATAACAAGCAGGAAATCCCCCTGATCCGCCGTGTGAAAACCCTTCAGGATGGAATCAACACCATGATTTCCGACTTTGAAAACAATATGCAAGAGGACGCACGGAACACCATTCTGGTTCTGAAGAACTATGATGGTGAAAATCTTGGTGAGTTCCGCCACAACCTTTCCACCTATGGAGCCGTGAAGGTTCGTGAGGATGGCGGGGTTGAAACCCTTCAGGTTGAAATCAATGCAGAAAACTACAAGGGCATTTTGGAACTTCTGAAGAAGTCCTTGATTGAAAATGCCCGTGGTTACGATGCCAAGGATGATCGTTTGAGTGGCAACCCCAATCAAATGAACATTCAATCCATGTATTCTGACATTGACCTTGACGCAAACGGCATGGAAACCGAGTTCCAAGCGGCCTTTGAAGAACTGTTGTGGTTCATCAATCAGGATTTCAGCAACAGGGGCTTGGGCGATTATGAAGGCGCTGAACTTCAGATCGTGTTCAACCGTGACATTCTAATCAATGAAACGGAATCCATTGAAAACTGTTCCAAGTCCGTTGGTATTCTGTCCACGGAAACCATTGTGGAACAGCACCCGTGGGTTACGGATGTTAAAGTGGAGCTGGCCCGGTTGCGTAAGGAAAAGGATGAAGCAATGGAACAAGCACAGGAATACGCCGGGGCCTTCCAGACCGGCAACCAGAACAAAGGTGACAATGGCGAGGGTGAATAACCCCCGCCGTTTCACAATATATGCCGGGGCAGACCTTGAGTGTGGCGGGGTGCTATTACTCCTACCCGCCAAAGGGTGAAATTCCCTTCCCCGGCCCATCATGGCCCGTTAGTCAAGTGGTTAAGACACCGCCCTTTCACGGCGATAACGCCGGTTCGATCCCGGCACGGGCTACCATGGCCACAAAGGAAGGAACCAAAATTCAGCAAGGCGCAAGCCCCTATGAAGAAACAGCGTGGCCTTCTATGCTGAAGTGGATGGAATAGGCAGACACGGCGGATTCAAAATCCGTTGCCGCAAGGCGTGTGGGTTCAAATCCCACCTTCAGCACCATTTTTCAGGATTGGAGGAACGGCCCATGAGAAATGCGGATTATTGGCGTGGGCGGTTTTCCATCTTGGAGGACAGCGCCCACAGAGAAGCCCAAAAGACCATTCAGGACATGGAAGAACTGTATCTGGATGCACAGCGTTCCGTTCAGAAGGAAATTGAAAGCTGGTATGCCCGTTTTGCAGTGAACAACCAAATCAGCCTGACCGATGCCCGGAAATGGTTGACTGCTGGACAGCTTGAAGAATTTCATTGGAGCGTTGAACAGTATATCAAGATCGGTGAACAGGCCGGGTTGGATGCGGCATGGTTGAAGAAGCTGGAAAATGCGTCCGCCCGGTTCCACATTTCCCGCCTTGAAGCTGTCCAGACAGGTATTCAACAACAGCTTGAATTGCTATATGGCAATCAGTTGATAGTCTGGATGCCCTGTTGAAGAAGGTTGTGGGCAATGGCTACACCCACACGGCTTTTGAGGTTCAGAAGGGTGTGGGCCTTGGCTGGGATATTACCGGGCTGGATCAGAAGAAACTTGAAACATTGCTTTCAAAGCCTTGGACAACGGACGGGCGAACCTTCCGGGATCGTTGTTGGTTGAACAAGAATGATCTGGTGGGTTCGGTTAGCAAGAGCCTGACGCAAGGGCTTCTTCGGGGTGATTCCCCGGCCAAGATCACCACGGCTATTCAGAAGCAGTTCGGGGTTCATCGGTATAAGGCGGGGCGGTTGATCAACACCGAAACCACCTATTTCAACGCCGTTGCCACAAAGGAATGTTACAAGGATTTGGATGTTGAAATGGTGGAAATCATTGAAACGCTGGATTCCCACACCTGTTCCATTTGTGGTGGGCTTGATGGTAAGGTGATCCCCATTTCCCAATATGAACCCGGCGTGACTGTGCCGCCGTTCCATCCCAACTGTCGAGGAACTACGGCCCCGGCCATTGATCCCAAGTATGTCGGTGAAAGAGCCGCCCGGAACGCTAATGGGGATGTGTACTATGTTCCCGCCAACATGAAATATGCTGATTGGGTTCAGACCTTCGTGAACGGCGGTTCCAAGGCTGGCTTGACCGTTGCAACCGGGGCCGGTGTTGCCAAAACGCTTCGTGACTACAACACCGAGTTTGGAAAGAAGTTTGGCAAAGACCATTATGATCAGATTCGTGACCGTGTGGACGCTTGCCAAGTTCTGACCTTCAGGCCGCTTGGGATAAGTATGAAAACCAAATCAAGGTTGCAAAGGCTGACCATCAAGGCGGCGCATATTGCCAAGCAAAAATATTTATGTGAATATTGATGCCGATTCTAAAGGCCGTTCTTGGAGCGCCCCTTATGCAACCACCTTCCATGAAAGCGGCCATGCCATTGATGGGCTTGCGGCACAGCTTGGAACCCCGAATGGGCAATGGCATTTTTCTTCTACTTACAAGGGCGGGGCTTTTCCCCAAACCATCAAGGATGAAGTGAATGATTGGGTGGATCGGGTTCTTGCTGACATGAAGGCCCATAAAGATAATTTCCCGTATTGGGTACAAAAAGGCTGGATGTCGCAAACCACCGCTGATTATTACATCAAGTATGGTGGGTTCAAGGTAAAAAAATTTTATGCCTATGCCGCCGTTCAAACGGAAGTGAAGGCATTGACCCCATTGCAGTACGGTGATCTTTCTGATATATTGGAAGGGGCCACCCGTGGAAAAATCCGCTGTGGTATTGGTCATGGTGGTGGTTCCTACTGGACAACCCGAACTTACAACGGGATTGATTGGGGCCTTGGAACTGAAGCCTTTGCGGAAATGACTTCCGCAACCATGACTTCCCCGGAAAGTTTGGCAACCATCAAGAAATATCTTCCCAAGTCCTATGCCATGTATGAAGATATGTTGAAGGTGATTGCAAATCAGCCGTGAAAGGGGTGTTGAAAATGGCTGAACTGATTGAACAGTATCTTGAACAATTTCATGAAAACTTCCCCCTGTTCGCCCTGATGGGTGTCGAGGAAGCGGAAGTGGAAGCCATTATTCAGGATTGTTTGGATAAGGGAACCCCTTACCGGCCACCTGAACTGGATGAAAAATCCCTATATTGATGATCTGACCACCCCGGCCTTCTGGCCGGTGGTGGTTTTTTCATACCATTTTCGCCGTTTCCCGGTGGTGGGCGGTAAACAGAACCGGAAAAATCGTGGTTCCTAACCCACGGTAAAAAAGGATTTTGGAGGTAACAACAATGACTAAAGAAAAGCTGTTGGAATGGGGCCTGACTGAAGAACAGGCCACAAAGGTTATGGAGGCTTGAACGGTTCCTTCGTCACCAAGGCCCGGTTCAATGAGGTCAACACCGAACTGACCACCGCCAAGAACACCATCAAAGAGCGGGACACCCAGCTTGAAACGCTGAAGAAGCTTCTGGTGACACCAAGGCCCTTCAGGATCAGATCACACAGCTTCAGGCCGATAACAAGAAGAAGGACACGGATCACGCCGCTGAACTGAAGAATCTGAAAATCAGCAATGCGGTTGAACTGGCCCTGACCGGCGCAAAGGCCAAGAACAACACCGCTGTTAAGGCGCTGTTGGTTGATTTCATCGGTAAGGCTGAATTGGCGGAGGATGGAACCGTCAAGGGCTTGATGATGAAGTCAAGAAGTTGGTGGAAGGCAAGGACACGGCTTTTCTTTTTGAGAAGTCCACCGGCACCAAGTTCAAGGGGGCCAAATCCGCTGAAAAGGGTGATGGCGCTGAAGGCGGCATGACCCTTGAAAAGCTGAAGGCCATGAACCCCTTGGATCGCTACAACTATTCCGTCAACCATCCTGACGAATACAAAGAACTTTATGGAGGTAATGAGTAATGGCAAACACTTGCTACGATAACTTTTTCCTGTCCAACGAAATTGAAGATCAGTACCAGAGCCACCTTGATCTTCAGCAGTTTTGCACCGTGGACAACAACCTGACCGGCGTTGCTGGCATGGTTCGCAAGATTCACAAGTACAAGGCCACCGATGGCACCGAGAAGCTGACCATGGGCAACGGCAACACCAAGACCATTGAAGCCGGTTACACCGAGAAGGAATACCGGATTCAGATGGCCCAGAACCGCTTCCAGTATTATGACGAGGAAGCCATGACTGATCCCATGGTGATCACTACCGGCACCCGTCACGCTGGTACGGATATGTTCAACACCGTGAACGCTGACATTTTCGGCGCTTTCAACGAGGCCACCATGACCATCGTGACCACCGCCCTTGGCTTTGATGCCTTTGTGGATGGTGCGGCCATGCTGAATCTGGAAAACCTTGAAGGCGTGACCATCTTCGGCTTCGTCAACCCGCTGATATGGCGAAACTTCGTAAGGCCTGAAGGACGATCTGAAGTATGTGGAAGCATACGCCAAGCAGGGCTATGTTGGCACCGTGGGCGGTATCAACATCTACACCAAGAAGAACGCCGAAACCGGCAAGGTGGTCATTGCCACCAAGGAAGCTGTTACCCTGTTCAACAAGAAGGGTACGGAAGTGGAACAGGAGCGTGAAGGCAACATCCGCCGCAACACGGTTTATTCCCGCAAGTATTATCTTGCGGCCATGACCAATGAAGCCAAGGCGGTGAAGATCATCACCGGTTCCGCCGCTGTCACCACTGACACCACGGTTTCCAGCGACAAGACCTATTACGCCGCTTCCGGTATCGGCTATGTGAAGGTCACGCCCGGTTCCGGTGACAACCCCAAGACCAAGGGTTGGTACGAAATCACGGCGGCGTAAGAAAGGCGGTGAACCCCGTTGCGTGATAAAGCGGTTGCAATGCTAACGGCCCTTGGCGTGGCGGGGGCCGCTGATGATCCGTTGTTGGATATGGTTTTGACCAATGTTCAATGGAGGATCAAAAACCTTTCCAACCTTTCCGAAATCCCGGAGGGTTGGAAAGTCTGGCCGTTTCTATGGCCGTGGGCGAATACCTGAACATGAAGAAGTGTTCTGGACAGCTTGAAGGGTTTGATTTGGATGCGGCGGTGAAATCCATTCAGGAAGGTGACACCAACATTACCTTTGCCCTTGGTGAAGGTAGTTCAACCCCTGAACAGAGGTTGAACAGCCTGATTGATTATCTGATCAACGGGCGCATTGGTGAAATCTACCGTTATAGGCGGTTGGTATGGTGAATAAGGCCGTGCGAACCGCCTTGGAACGGTTGTGGAAGGATCGGTGTTCTATCTTCATCCGTGAGGAAGTCACCGATCCTGTCACCCACCTGACGGATTCTGAAGAAAAGCCGCTTCTTCAGGATCAGCCGTGCAAGCTGTCTTTTGAAACATTAACTTCAACCAATGGGGATGAAGTGGCAACCGCCCAACAGGTGGTGAAGCTGTTCCTTTCCCCGGATGTGAAGGTTCCCGCAGGATGCAAGATCATTGTCACCCGGCCAAACGATGTGGAACGAACCTTCACCTATTCCCGTTCCGGTGAACCGGGTGTTTTCTCCAACCATCAAGAAATCATGCTTGAACTTCAGGGGTGGGCCGTGATGGGAAGATGGGGCCGATGTGATTACCGGGAATTGAAGAAGCTGGATGAACGCCTTCAACAGCTTTCAGAAGTTGACATGGATCGCTTTGCCGGGATGCCGCCAAGAAGATTGCCCAAATCCTTCTGAATAAGGTGAAGAAAAGAACCCCCGTTGGTGTGGTTCCGCCGTATGCCACGGATGAAGCCAAGGAAGAATATTGGCCCGGTTATCGTGGCGGTTCCTTGCGTGACGCTTGGACGATCCTTCCCATTGAAAAACATGGGGAGCAGTACACCGTGACCATCATCAACAATTTGGAATATGCGTCCTATGTGGAATACGGCCACCGGCAAACACCGGGGCGCTATGTTCCCGCCTTGGGAAAGACCCTGAAGGCAAGTTGGGTGAAGGGGCGGTTCATGCTGACGATTTCCGAACAGGAAGTGAAAACCTTGGCCCCGTCCATTCTGAATGATATGTTGTATGACGCTTTGAAGGGGGTGTTCAGTTGATCAATGAAATCATCAAAGGTGTTTCCATGAAGCTGAACGCCACCTTTGGAGCCGGGTACAAAATCTATCAGAATGATGTGGAACAGGGCTTCACGGAACCCTGTTTTTTCATTGCTGTCCTGAAGCCTGACATTTCCCCGTTGCAGAAGAACCGATTCATGAACCGGAACCCGCTGGATGTTCACTATTTCCCAACCAGCGGGAGAAACAACGCTGAATTGTTCATTATGGCAGGGGATTTGATGGAATGTTTGGAGTTCATCACCCTTCCCAATGGGGATGTGCTTCACGGAACTTCCATGAGTTATGAAGTGCAAGACGGGGTTCTTCACTTCTTCGTGAACTACAATTTGACGCTTCGCAGAGAAACCGAGGAAACCGCAATGGAAACCTTGGAAACTACTGTGGAGCCAAAGAAAGGGTGATTGAATGGCTACCAGAAAGAAAGCCGCCACCGCACAGGAACCGACCATCACGGCCTCGGTGGTATTCCCCAAAGAACGGGTGTTGACCTTCAGGCGTTACGCTGACCGGCGTGATCTTCTGTCTGTCCTTTTGGAAGATGGGAAGGAATACACCTTCGATCAGATTGATGGGCTGATCAATGACTTTATGAAAGGTAAGGTGAAATAATATGGCCCTTGGCGGCGGCACCTTCTTGGTGCAGAACAAGGTTCTGCCCGGTGCATATATCAACTTCATTTCTGTGGCGCAGGCAAGCGCCACCCTTTCTGACCGTGGCATTGTCACCATCCCCCTTGCTATGAATTGGGGGCCTGAAGGTAAGATTTTCACGGTGGAACAGGCTGACTTTATCAAGAACAGTCAGAAAATTTTCGGCTATGCGTACACGGCGGATGAACTGAAGCCTATGCGTGAAATCTTCCTTCACGCCAAAACCGTTCATTTCTTCCGCCTTGGCACCAGCGGCGTGAAGGCGGCTAACACCTACGCAACGGCCAAATACCCCGGCACCCGTGGTAATGATCTTCGTACCGTTATCACGGCGAATGAAAACACCACAGAACAGAAGCCGCTGTTCGATGTGGCAACCTTCTTGGGAACCGTTCAGGTTGATCTTCAGGAAGGTGTGGCCGCTATCACCGGCCTGAAGGCCAATGACTATCTGGATTGGAAGTCCAGCGGAACCCTTTCCCTGACCGCTTCCTTGCCCCTGACGGGCGGCACCAATGGCACCGTGCCGATTCCGACTATCAGACCTATCTTGATCAGGCGGAAGCGTACACCTTCAATGCTATGGGTTGTACCGAGAGCAAGGCCACCATCACCGCCCTGTTTGCGGCCTTCGCAAAGCGTATGCGTGATGATGTGGGCAAGAAGTTTCAGGTGGTTCTTTTCCGTAAGCTGGCCGATTATGAAGGCGTTGTGAGTGTCAAGAACGGCCTGACTTCCGACAAGACTTCCACCGCCCTGATCCCTTGGGTTACGGGTGTGATCGGCGGCACGGCGGTCAATAAGAGCGCCACCAACATGACCTATGATGGTGAATACGATGTGGACACCGATTTCACGCAGACCCAGCTTGAAAACGGGATCAGGGAAGGTTCCTTCATGTTCCATCGTGTGGATGAAGCGGTGTGTGTCCTGACTGACATTAACAGCTTCATTTCCATCACGGATGAAAAGTCCAGCGATTTTTCCAGCAACCAGACGATCCGAGTTTTGGATCAGATCGCCAATGATATTGCCGTTCTGTTCGGCAAGAAGTATCTTGGCAAGGTTCCCAATGATGCCGCTGGCCGGATTTCCCTTTGGAACGATATTGTGAAGCACCACACGGAACTTCAGGATATTCGGGCCATTGAGAACTTCAGCGGCGAAAATGTGACGGTTGAAAAGGGCGATACCAAGAAATCCGTGGTGGTTACTGACTATGTGACCCCCGTGAACGCTATGGAACAGCTTTATATGACCGTCTATGTTCAGTAAGGAGGTACAACCATCATGGCAGATAGAACCATCATGAACGCCAAGGATGCTGTTTCCGCTTCCTTGGCTGAATGTTTCGTGACCATCGGGGATAACCGTTACAACTTCATGCAGCTATCAACCTTGAAGCCAACTTTGAGAAGAACAAAACGGAAGTTCCCATTTTGGGCAAGACCGGCAAGGGCAATAAGGCCACCGGCTGGAAGGGTACGGGTTCCGCCACCTTCCACTATAACACTTCCATCTTCCGTGAGCTGATGAAGCGTTATAAGGACACCGGCGAGGATGTCTATTTTGACATTCAGGTGACAAATGAAGATCCCACTTCTTCCGTGGGCCGTCAGACCGTGATCCTGAAGGATTGCAATATGGATGGCGGCTTGCTTGCCAAGTTTGATGCTGATGCGGAATACTTGGATGAAGATATGGACTTCACCTTTGAAGATTTCGAGATGCCCGAAACCTTCAGCCTTTTGGCCGGTATGCAGTAAGCAGAGCGCCCCGGCCTTACTTCGGTAGGGGCCGGGGCCTTTTTTCGTATCAAAATATAGGAGGAAAAAAACAATGAGCCTGTCCGCTTTTTTGGCTGAAAACGCCGTTCCCGTTGAGAACATCAAGTTTGTTGCTTCCAAACGCTTCTTGGGTGAGGATGGCAACCCCATTCCTTGGGAGACTCAA
>ENA-OQIR01000760-OQIR01000760.1-human-gut-metagenome-genome-assembly--contig:-NODE-760-length-12781-cov-2.905405_pt1 | contig 12781 bp, 19 predicted proteins | sample MGYA00242580_ERZ504745 | MGnify/ENA primary metagenome ERZ504745 (study PRJEB26092, sample SAMD00036214) | human gut metagenome | host: Homo sapiens | study: EMG produced TPA metagenomics assembly of... | reverse complement strand
TACTGCTTTGGAATCAAAGTAACCGTTAAAAGCTTAAAATTAAATAAAGTTAAAAATTTTCAAGAAATTTCTATTTTTCTATTTAATATAAAGACTTCCCTCTACCGATGACGATTGCCATATCCGACATTTCCCAAATAAACCATAAACGCCACAATTACCATAACAATACCGATCACAACCATGATCAGAGTGCCTAGAAATGTTTTTAACATCCAATCAATAAACTTCATAAGCAGTGCCCACAGCAGGCTCAATCCGAAGCTTATTCCAAAATGGATTAATAGGGATTTGAAGATCTTTTCTTTTTTCTCTGTTATAATAAGGCTGAATTTAAAAATATAGTCCAATGAAATCTCTAAAAGAAAAAAAACGTCAATGTGTGATATTGTAGTACTGTGTTTCAGATGATCAATTGCTTGGATTTTAATGAGTTCATGACGCTTTCATATCGCGAAAATGAATTCGAATTCACAATTTTGTACTTCAAATAATATTATTCGAAATTATTTTTTATAAAAAAGCCCACTGCTTAGCAGGGGCTTTGAAGGGAGTGACAGGCATCAAAACAAAGGCATTGTAAAATAGCCGTTGTCATCTGCCCTGGCGTCTAAAGGATCATCCACAAACACGCTAAGCGTGTGTCGCTTCATATCCTTGGACACCTTTTTAAAGTTGCTAACCACAGCTGCCGTTGACGGCATGCGGTATCCGTTATCTGTAAAGGTTCCGGACACAAGTACAGCCATCAGAGCTGTTTTCGCAAGCGCAGAATATTTACCCTTAGAAAGCGCAAGTCTCCTTGTCAGGCTAACAGCACCTTCAACTGTTTCGAGGTCTCGATTGTTTAAGTCGAAATTCATAACGGCTTCTTTTGCTTTTACAATTGCATTGTATTTTTTCTTAGATATTTTCTTCATGGTTAATCTCCTTTTCTCCATATCGTTTTTTTTAAAGTTATAATCACTATGAAAAAAATAGAGAAAAATGGAAAATATGTCGAATGGCATTTGATGAAAAATAGATCTTCCGCGGCACTCTCTCCAAATGCCGTTAGAAATATGGAGAGATACTGCGAAAGTACAGCAAAAAAAGGAGTAGCGGTCAACACTGCTGTCTCAAATATGATAGATTCTTTCCATTCCTGGTTGGCAATACAGAATCCGTCGCAGTGATCCCGGAACATACACAGATCCGTACAGACGATCTGCTCCGTGGCCTGAATCCGTAGCTGCTCATCTAAAGGAACTTCGTACTCTCCCACTTTTCAGATTCCTGCTGGATCTTTTAAGCCCAAAGTCTATTCATTTTTCCGCGGCTGGTTTTTATGTATCGATAAACCTCTGCCACAAAGGAGAGACAGTCCCCGACATGGTAGTTCTCAAAACCAGTAAGAGACATCCAGACATGGTCTTCCTTTCCAGTAAAACCGTCTCCGTTTCCATAGAGGCCTTCTACAAAGATCCTTTCAAAACACAACTACCTTCGCAAAAAAATTCTCCGCGGATACTCTCCCATCCTGAAAGGACATCCGCGGAGAAATAAACATATTTTCGGTACCAATACCAAGATCATTAATCTTTAATAAAGTCACATCCGTCCGGAATATCCAAACATTTCTTATCCAACATACTGCATCCGTAGAAAGCATCTTTGTCAATATATATTACACTGTCTGGAATTACGATTTCTCTGATCGAAGTAAATGCAAAAGCCATTTTTCCGATACCTACCACTTCGGACGGTATGTTGACCTTCTCCAAATTGACACATCCGCGGAAAGCTTCATCGTCAATAATCACGACTCCGTCAGGGATCACAATTTCTCTAAGTCCTTTGCACCAGGCAAAAGACAGGATCCCTATCTTTTTAAGATTTTTTGGCAGCACCACCTCCTGCAGGTTTGTCATTCCGTCAAAAGTCCGCGGAGGAAGGATACTGATATTCTCGTTAACAATGATTGTTGTGCCATCACTTTTTGTATTTTCTTTGATCCATTCTCTTAACATATTTATCCTCAACTTTTTTTTAATATGAAAAAAGAGACACGTAACGTGCCTCTTATATGCTGTCTCCGCAGATTTTTCCCGCGGAAACAGTGACAAACAGATCATTCTACAGTCAGCACCAGACCGATGTCTGATGTGAAGGTGCCTTTCAGCGTTTTTACCTCGTAGCTGCTGCTTGCAAAGGTCAGGATAAAATATCTGCCCTTGTTACAATAGTCCACGAGGAAATCATAGCCATATAACTGATCCAGTGCCTTTGACAGTTGCTTGCTCGGCTTTAATACCAGTTCATTACCGGAATCTGATACCACAGCAAGTTCGTCTGCTGTCTTGATAAGCATAAACCCGTCCACGTTTTCCTCCGCGGAGGATACCTTGGATGCCAGCTCAATACTTCTCAATTCATGATATTCTCGGCTGTAAATGTTGGTGAATGGTTTTCCGTTAAACTCACCCTGGAATACAATGAAATTATCCGTATCTATGACATACTTGCCAAGCGGAACATCGATTTCATGATCCTCATCAGGATCGGTATCATACTCATCATGGTCGAGCAGACTTCCTTCGCTGTCGTAGATCACGTACCCAGACACATCCACAACCTCTTCTGTCGTCTTTTCATCCCCTTCTCCCTTTTCTTCCATATGAGTTCTGGAATAGTAAAGAAGAAGATTGTCGTTCGACAGAGTTACTTTCTGTGGAATCGGGATCGTCAAACCTTCCAGTGTTGGACGGAATTCTTTTCCAACATAATTTGGATCAAAGTACATCAGGGCGATTTTATCTTCCCCTGCCTTTACTCCAAGGAGGATCTTATGCGGGAAAATGGTTAAGATCTGGTCGATTTCAATCTCTCCCTGCTCCGCAGCAGGATGTCCGTTCTTTACCAGCACACCGTCAGAAACATACCAGTTTTCCGCAGCAAGATTCTCACAGGAATCTTTGATCACACGGAAGCAGATAGCGTTTTTCGCTGTCATGGTCACTTCCGACTGTCCATCGATGCAGTAAATCGGCACATCGTTTTCTGCAAGGGCTTTAAGGAACAGTGCTCTTTTATTCTCAGAAGTAAATCTGATATTGAGACTTTCCAGATATGCTCCTACATCAATGCGGCATGACTGGGCGGAAACGATCTTCCCGTTCTCATCTTTAGAGTTGCTGTCTACAATGTAGAAATCCCCGTAAAGCTTGTTTAATACGACTGCTCCTTTTTTGCTCTGTTCATCTTCATGATTTTGTTTCTCCTTTCGTATTGAAAAATTTTTATTTACAAGAAAAAATGAGAAAAGAATTATGAAAATGAAAAATCCGCCTCAAAAAAAGCCGCCCGCAAGGGGCAGCTCTCAATATTCTTTTCTTAACTGTTCTAATACATCCAGGTTTGCAGATGTTTTCGCTTTCTGTCCTTTAATAATGTTATGGACAAGCTCAATGTTCTTTTCGAGCATCCCATTCCCGTTCATGATCAGATAATCATATTTCGGATCATGGAAATTTCTTTCCTGATCTGGGCAAGGCGGTTTCTGCGGTCTTCTTCCGTTGTCTCTGTCCGCTCCATTCTGGCTTTTAAGTCAGGTGCCGGTGCTGCGACAAAGAATGATATTGCAGTCGGGTAAAGGGATTTTACCTTCATGGCTCCTTCTGTTTCCAGAACCAGGATCATATCCCGTCCTTCCTCCAGTGCTTTTACAACCGGAGATGCCAGTGTTCCGTATTTATTTCCGCAATATTCTGCAGACTCCAGAAAACCTCCGGACTCTTCCAGGTTCGCAAAGCATTCCGATGTAATAAAGAAATAATCCACTTCATTACGTTCTCCAGGACGTGGCTGCCTGGTAGTTGCGGAAACAGAATAAATGTAATTATCACTTAATTCATTTAATCCGTCCGCAATGGCATTTTTACCTGCCCTAGAGAATCCGGAAATAATGATCAGCTGTCCCTGTTTGGGATTTTCTGCTTTTTCAAACTCTCTGATATCCGCAGCAGGATATTCGTCATTGACCATTCCGTATCCGATGCGTTTTCCAGATTTATTAGCGAACAGCTGGTAAAATAGGCCTTCAAATTCATACAGTTCTTCCACTGTATCAAATTCCTTTGTAGCCTCCAGGTTTCCCTCCCAAGGATGGTCTGAAATGTAATCCAGTCCTTTTCCGTCAGGTTCGGAGGTAATGATGGCCGTATATTTTTTCTTCGTCTCTAATGCCAGTGTTTCTGTATCTTTAGCTTTTTGGTTCAGAAGCAAATCTTTGTATCTACTCATGAACGCATCGAAGATGATATATACGCTCATATAGAATACCTGTAAAGGATGCTGTACTTTAAACTCTGTCGTTTCTGTAAAAACCACTCCTGTATATAGTATCGGGTCAAAGTCCTGCATGTTCATGCAGCCTCTTTTTTGAGTTTCCTCATTCGTGAAGGCAATCTTTGTGAAAGTACCCAGGCCTGCTTTCTGCGGATGGACATTGTAATATTGCCAGTTTTCCACATGGAAATATTTCTGCAGATTTTCCGTAATCCAGATTTTGTTGAAGTTCAGGAATTTATAGAATTCCATAACATTAAGGTCTCCGCGGATGTCAATGCCTTTACTTCCCGATAAAGGGATTTCAAACAGTACGGCCTCCAGTCTGCTTTCTGGAAAATAGTATTTCAGTTCCTCGTTGAATTTCTTGATCAAGTTATCCATAATTTTTTCTCCTTTGATTTTGATTATTTTCCTTACGGTCAATATCTGTCAGACATGACCGCACGATCTTATAATTTCTCCAGATAACCTTTCTGGATCAGTACCATCCCATCCTCGTGCTTTAACAGAAAACAGAACAGATTTTTACAGGACGCTGACTGCGGGATACATTTAAAGTTCACTGCATGAAATTCTCCATCCGCACCTTTGATCATATCCGGTTTATTGGAGATAAGCAGCTTTGCCCCGCTCTTCTGCTTCAAGACTTTTCCAATTTCCTCCTCAAAGGTTTCAATGGGAAATTTTCTTCCAACCAGTTCGTTCATTACTCTCTCATCAACGCTCATTATGTTTTTCCTCCGCAATTGTTGTGATACATTTCTCCAGGTAATCCTTAAGGCTGATCCCTGTAAATGTCTCAAACATTTTTTTGACAAATGTTTTTCCCTATCTGTTCTGGCTTCTTTCCAGATACCGATGATCTCAGCATATATCCCGGTGTAATCCTCATCAAACAGTTCATCAAGCTGATCTTTTAATATCGTATCCCCGTCTACGGAAAGCCCTTCTTGTGGAAGCTCATCTGCCATTTTTAGCATATGTCTGAAATTGAAATCCTCTAAAATTTCCGCTCCTATACAGACAGATCCATCATCCCTTAAGCAGACGGACCCATCATTCCTGATCAGGGTGAATTCGAGGACTTCCAGTAAGTACAAGGTATTGTCACCTGTGTCCAAGCTACATTCATTCAGAGTGTCGATATACTCTGCATACCTGACAAGCTCCGCGGAATCCGGAAAAGCATCTGTATCCAGATCTGTTCCCTCATATTCCAGGATCGCAGGATCTTCTTTCTTCACGTTTCCATAATAATTTAAAAAATCGAACGAATACTCTTTTCCAAATATGGTAACGGTAAAAGCATCCTTGGTTGAAATAAAATCCTTACTTGTGTCGATAGGTCTGTTGAATCTGAATTTTGCTTTTAAGATCATAATTTTTCTCCTTTGTTTTCAATATTTGCAATAACGTCCCTGCAGAACGTTTGGATTGCAGTCTCAATGTATTCTTTTGAGGCATTAAAAGCCTTGTGTGGGATATGCTTGAAATCAGCAATCCTTCCGGGATATACCTGACCGGAATATAAAAATCACATTCCGAATCACAGACTCCTGAAATGTCATAAGGTACGCCATTGTCATCCACCCAGCATATATGTCCATAAGGGGCACACCAGCAGATCTCTCCTCTTTGGAATGCGTCCTTAAGCATGACTGCAAAGTAGTAACAGTACCCTGCTGTGAAAGTCTGCCAGATAATCTCATGATCTCCAAGAAAGCCTTCAATAAAAGAAATAACGTCTTTATCCGCAGCTTCCTTTCCGGAAATGACATGGAGTTCCCGGAGCATATACTCTGCCAGAAACCTTTCTGCCTGGTTTTGCGTAATATGCTCTTTTTCCACATCCTTTTTTAGCCGGTTCCTTACGATCAGGATTTCTGACATCATCCAAGTGGAATTTTAAGGTCATACATATCACGCCCTCCTTTGTATACACTGGATCTTTCCCAGCATAACAATATTTTCCAGTGTCTCTGATTTGACCAGTCTGTATTCTCCATTTGGATAGTTTAAAACACCTCTTTCCTTAATGGCTTCTTCGACCAGGTCACCGTACTTGTCAAATCCTTCCTGTGTGAACCAGCATCTGGTATCCACATCAGGATGATTTTTGTACCATTTCGGTTCTTTGAGATACCGTCCAATATGTCTTAGCTGGTCAGGGAAAAGACACTGGAAACCTCCTTCCCATGGTTTGTCCGAACCAATCCGGACTTCATAGCGATAGAACATAAGTTTTAATTCTCCTTTCGTTTTTTTTACATGGAAAATATGGAGAAAAGGAAAAAGAACAAAAAAAGTGAATTCGAATTCACTTTTTTCGTTTTGTAGATGAGGTAAAGTACTACTAAATATAATATGATAGTCAAATGGTCCGCGGAGGATTCCCGTTTTCTTGTGACAGTTCCACAGATGCCGGAATACATGACAGATGGAAGAACCTATGAAGAAGCTGTCATTAATGCCAGCATTATTATTTCGAATGGATAGATACAGCCAAAAAACAGGAAGGACTATACCTGGTTTCTCAAGATAAAACCACAAAAAAGAGGAACCATCTGGCTCCTCAAGCATAAGCAACTCATTCTTCCAGTGACCTTCCGCTGCCAGGAAGAGATCAACACTTCTTCCGGGGACTTATTAATCTGCGGAGCTTCCGCGGAGTCCTCAAAATCAAGTTTATTAAGCTCAAACCAAGATGATCATCCTCAGTCTCTGTATCAAACTTCTTTCCGGAAAACCTACCTTATTTGGAATGAAGTACATTCCGTTATCCAGGCAATCAATTATCATTTTAATCTGCTCGTCCGTATATCTTCCCGGAACGATTACCTCATTAGGCATTTTGTAGTTAGATGCGTCTCTATAGAGGTATCTGATGCAGGTGCTTTTATAAAGATGGTCATAGTACTCAACATTACTATCTTTTGGAATGGTTCCATCTTTCGACCAGTCTGAAGCACCCACATCCCTGTCAAAGCAGTCTTCGCAGTTAAGACAGATCGTTCCGTCATTTACGGCATCCTCTGTTCTCTGGACCGCTTCGGCTAGATCTTCTGCCTCAACAATTATTGTTCTTGATATAGTTTCTCTAATCGTTATCGCGTATTTTTCCATAGGATTCTCCTTTGTTTTTATATTACAAACCGGATATAGCCGAGCCCATCCGGAAGCTTCATGAATTCCCCGTGTCCTCCATGCATCAGCTTTCTTGCTTCTGTTCTGGAATATCCAATACTGCACCAGTCAGAAAAGAAATCTTCCATATCTTTATAATATGCGCAGATGTCCGTATGAAGTGCATAGCGCATAGCATGTTTTCCGATAGCAAGGACCGTCTTATCTGACAACTCAATATACTGTGACAGGTATTTCTTACTGTTTTCTGATAACGGATATGCGATATACCTGGTAAAGTTGTGGGCAAAGTTTTTGGCAAACTCCAGACATGTATCTGCTAACAGGCAATAGCCCCGGGATGTGTAGACGGAATATCTTCCATCACAATTGTCGAAGATAAGAAGCCTGTTGATCTCGCACTCCAGTTTTCTCCGTTTGTTTTTAAGCATACGTTTTCTCCTTTCTGGTCATATTGTCGCGGATGATCGCTCTCGCATATTTATCCGGATCCATTTCATGATACTCATGGAATCTCTGTAAGGCAGATTCTCTGTCTTTTATTCCGGAATATCCCCAGTTGGAAATTTTCCCTTCAGAATCCATGAAATGAAGATCAAAACCTTTTCTTGTAATAGCATCCAGATTTTTCCGATCACGAAGAATAGCTTCGTATGCGATCAGGCATTCCCCGTAAAGAACTGCCATCTTGCGTACGCCTTCTTTTGATTCATCCAGTGTCTTGATCGTGCCAAGACTTAAAGTATTGATGGATTCCGTCAGACTGTAGTTACCATAAATTCCAAGGTCTAAATAGTATCCTTCGCTTTCACCCGGTTTTAATATAAAACAGGGATCAAACATATAGTTATATATATTTGTCATCTCATAATTACATGGTGAAGCATACTCAATCAGGGAATCCGGCCAGTTGCCGGATTCCTTTACTTTTGCTACAATCTCGTTAAAAAGATCTACGTTTGTGATCGCGTCTTTTTCTGATTTGATTTCCTTCAGCATAATTAAATCCTCCTTTGTAAAATATAGTGACTTTTCTTTTTGCGTTCTGAACTTCCGTAAGCAGTTTCATATAAATACTCTACCATGCTACAAGGAATTCCATGAAGCTCACATAAATGTTCAAAGAAATCAGTTTCATCCATTTCATCTACAGCTTCCATTACTTCTTCCATTGTAACAAACTCATGGTCACAATCTTTAGGATTAATAGGTTGATGCAATGGTTCATATAAACATTTCATAGTTTGATAGACATCATCAGTATACTTATGTCTGTAGCTTTTATTTTTTTCTTCTGGTTCAATTATGTTTGTAGATATATCTGTTTCGGATTCATTCTCTTTAAGTATTTCGCTTACATTGAATTGAACAATGTCACACATATGCCATTCTTCTCCGACGTCAACGCAGCTATCCCTATTATTTACTTCGAAAACCCATCGTTCTTCATATCTACGCCAAAATCCGTCGCTGAATTTATTGCAGAGGTTTTCATTTGTTGCTGACACTCTTCTAAAGAACCAATTTTTTCGATATAAAAACCAACTCCATTATATGCGTGATGATATACGCAAATATAATCTTGGTCTTCTACCTCTATTTCATGAACCGTATGAACATAGAATACTCCATCCCCAAACGAATAGTCGATTCTTAGAATCTGATCGTCAGAGCCATCCGAATTATCCACATAATTAATTTCTGTTTTTGTGGACCAGAGCTTGCTGTTTTTCATCTCTGACAAAATCAAATTTTTAATATGTTCATGTGCGTCTGAAATATTTTTAAAAAATAAAAATGTTGGTTCTCTGTAGTTATCGCTGTCTAATATGCACACAAGGTATGCTCTCATATTTTTCTCCTTTGTATTTTGAGTATATTTTTAGTTCCATTTTTTCGCCAAATCAATCACTCTTTGGAAAGCATTATTAAATGCTTTCTGAGATCCAGTAATCTGCTCTGTTTTATAGTGTTCCATCAAGGTCTTTTTGTGGTAAATGCATATTACCGTTTTGTATCCTCCAAGAACTTTAGCAGATACTATCCAATTTCCAACTCTTTCAAATCGAATAGAGATATTCGGATCAAATTTATTTGCTTTACTCTGTTTCGCTTTTAAATAACCCTCTGTCCATGCATCATAAGCCATAATATCTGTCTCCTTAGTAATCCATTTTGGGGCTATATTCAATATTCTTCAACATTTCTCTTGCTTTTGATATAGCCAGCTCATCGATACTGATGGTTTCAATTCCGCCGCTGGTAATAACTGTAGCAAATCCTGTCACATATCGAAGCTTTTCATGTCCGGATTCCATAAGGATGACCGCATCTTCGGGAGCAATGTGCTTCTGAAGTTCGGAAAGAAAAAGGTCAAAATCATTATCTTTAGCTCCGTTCGGAACTCCATAAATACTTCCATCGCATCCAAAGGCATGTAACGTATTTCCATCCTCATCTTTATCACTCCAGCAGTGCATATCATCACCGGATACGGTATCCATGAATTTACTGAACGCATCCTCATCCTTTACATGAAAATAGTTACTCCTTGTAACTGATTCGTAGTTAGCCATTGTATAATTCCTCCTCTGTTTTAAATAAGTCCATGTTCTTCGCAAAAATCCTGCATGTGATCCGCTGCTTCATCTCCAAGATGCTTTCTTACCATCGGGACATCAATTCCTGTTTCCAGCATCTCCATATAGACATCCAGCTCGTCTGTGCCATTCTCAATGGCATCGTCAAAACGAGCCTGGATCTCATCTGACATATCAACATCCCCTTCTGTCTGAAGCCAGACATCCGGGTATTTCTTCGCACAGAGTACAAACAGCACCGGTTCGCCGGATTTGTCGTGTAAGCGTACCTCTGCTTCCGGATCCATTTTTTCAAGTTTTTTAATCAATGTTTTTACTTTCATGATGTTTTCCTCCTATGTTTTACGGCTCCCGAAGGAGCCATATCATTAACCCAGTAAAGCAGTAACTGCTTCTTTTTCCAATCTGTCGAACTCAGATTTTTCTGTTTCGGCAGGGATCAGGAAATACAGTTCATAGTCATTCGCGTCCGTTTTGCAGGACACAACGCAGCAGCCTTTGTTCCGGTACATGAGTTTTTCTGCTCTGGATAAGGCATCCAAATAGGTATCGATTACATATTCGCAGAATACGGCGAGATAATATTCCCCATCATATTCAACGACATACTCCGGACATCCGGCACCGCTGTTCCACAACTCCTGGTAAACGTGTTTTAAAGTTTCTGGAAGATCGTCCTGTGTTATCTCACGCTTTCCGTGACAATGGAGTTCTCCCATGCCATTGCTCCAATACCTTAAATGTCCAGCCATCTCCTCAAAAGAGTCATATTCAACAGAAGTACTTACCGCATCTTTGTTATGCACATGACCTACGCGATAATAACAATAAGTATCATCGTACAGGTAGTGTAATGTGATAGTTCCTTTCTCCTGAACCCGATCACCGTCAATGAACAGCCCTGATTCAGCTCCATGTTCAATGGAAATGGTTTCGACTTCTTTCATTGCCAGTTCCTTTGCCTTCTCCCATGCTTTCTGGAAAGAAGTAAACTGCATCCCTTCTTCCGCGTCATCCCATGAATAGGTAATATCCAGCTTATACATAGTTTTCCTCCTTTGTTTTAAAGAACAGTCACGATTTCTTTCTTCCTGCTGTCATAACGGAACACTCTGTCAGAAAGGAAATCCGCAGATGTCAATGAACCGTCTGATATTCCCGCATCTGTTGAAGCATTCCAGCCTTCTTTAATATTCTTCGGAGAGATCGTGTTGATCTTATGGACGAACACTTCGTGTACACTTGTTGCTGCGAAGTAATAGTCTCCCCCCATGATCTGACTGATCCGTTCTGCTACTTTTTGGAAGAATATCGCTGTTGCACCAAATGACCTATTTTCTGAAATCAAGATCAGAAAGTCGGCATCTGTATGGAAATCATTTTCCATAAATGGCTCACCGCTTGAATACGGCTTAAAAAGGAGGGTTCCCAAATCCGTTATCCGCGGAGGAAAAAGTTTTAATGTGTTTTCCATTGCAGCGGAAAATACCTCGTCATAGGACTTTTCCCATTTATAGGTTGCTTTAGCAGGAATCATAATCGATCCTACCTTTCCATCTGTGGTCTCCAAAATACATACAGGACCAGCGTTACTCCTCCAACAGTTCTGCGGCATACCCCATTTTCCATTTTCTTTCTGCCAGTCTCACAATTAAATGCCCGGATAAACAGCCTGTCCTTGATGCTCTCGTAGCAGTCAAGCGTATCCACTAATTCTTCGCCCTTTTTTCCATTCTTTTCACAATATGTCAGGGAATTGTCAATTTTCTGTAGAACGACTTCTATTCCGTACTGACAATAGTCTTCAAAAGCAGCATCCATATGAACCAAAATTACAGTCCTGTTTTTTTGAAACATGCACATACATCATCTGTTACCGGTTCTTCTTCCGGTTTCTTTACAGACGCGCTGTAATTTGGATGCTTCACACTGAATTCTTTTACCAAGTTTTCTACAAATTCGTTTTTGTTCATTTTTTTTCTCCTTTGTTTTGTGGTTGTTAATGAGTTTAATTTGTATTTCTCCTTTCGTTTTAAATACAAAGGTAAGATGTTAAAAAAAGAGTTCTAATGAAAAAAGTGAATTCGAATTCACTTTTTTATTAAAAAAAACTGCCATCGTAAAAGGTGGCAGTTTAAATATAAAACTATCATGCAGGACAGCTTATTCGTTGTCCCATCCCAGACATTCAGATACCTGTTCGAGGATCTCTTCATCGGACATCATAGCTCCGCAGCAGTTGCAGATACGGACAGTCTTCTGGACTTTCTTTCCGTTTTTCCTGCCATAGTAGGTTACCTTGCTGTGTGAACATACTCCCACTTATAGAAGAGGGAGCTTCCTGCCTAACCGGGTGACTTATTATGCACGTCTGTAAGCGTACTCCCGTAGCTCGGACAGGCTACTCCGGCGTTCCACCGGTAAGGTTTTCAGTTACCAAAAGACTGCTTACGCAATCGTAGAAATCAGGGCAGGTTTTTTATAACCCTCCGCTGATGGTCTGAACATATTTTCTTCCAGAATCCGGAAGGCCTCTTCCAGGATATTGACTGCAGCATTTTTGTCGCGGTTCATCGTATGTCCGCACTCCCTGCATTCGTACACCCTGTCATTTAGCTTCAGATCCTTATCTATGCTGCCGCAGTGACTGCAGGTCTTTGAGGACGGGTACCATCTTCCCACACGTATGAGGAGTTTCCCAAATTTAT
>ENA-OQIR01000758-OQIR01000758.1-human-gut-metagenome-genome-assembly--contig:-NODE-758-length-12807-cov-1.820978_pt1 | contig 12807 bp, 17 predicted proteins | sample MGYA00242580_ERZ504745 | MGnify/ENA primary metagenome ERZ504745 (study PRJEB26092, sample SAMD00036214) | human gut metagenome | host: Homo sapiens | study: EMG produced TPA metagenomics assembly of... | reverse complement strand
CCATATCCCAATCCTTATGTCTTTCTCTCGAAAGCGGTGCAAAGATAGCGAGAAAATCGCTATCCTACAAATTTTTTCCTTGAAATTTTATTTGGCGATGAGCAGGAAATAATTTTTCTTGCCGCGTTGCACCAATAAATATTTGCCGTTGAGCAAATCATCGGCAGTTACGATGCGGTCAAAGGCCGTCAGTTTTTCTTTGTTCAGCGAAACGCCACCACCTTGTACCATCTTGCGCATCTCGCCCTTGCTGGGGAAGCATTGCGTCATTTCGGCTGTCAGTCTACGGCTTTGATACCGGCCGACAAAGTTTCGCGGCTGACTTCAAACTGCGGTACGCCTGCAAACACGTCGAGCAGCGTTTGTTCGTCCAGCTTCGTCAGACTTTCTTTAGTCGCCTTTCCAACAGAAATGTTGCTGGCCTCCACTGCCATATTGTAGTCTTCCTCGCTGTGCACCATGATGGTGATTTCCTTGGCCAGGCGTTTTTGCAGGATGCGCTGTCCCGGGTCTTCATCGTGTTGGGCGATGAGGCCGTCTATCTCTTCTTTGTCCAACGTGGTGAAGATACGGATATAGCGTTTGGCGTCGTCGTCGGCCACGTTGAGCCAGATTGGTAGAAGGCATACGCTGGTATAGTCGCGGTTCAGCCAGATGTTGCCCTTTTCGGTCTTGCCGAACTTGGTCCCGTCGGCTTTTGTCACCAACGGGCATACCAAAGCGAACACTTCGCCGCCGTTGGTGCGGCGTATCAGTTCGGCGCCGGTCGTGATGTTACCCCATTGGTCGGAACCACCCAGCTGAAGCTTGCAGTTTTTGGTTTCATACAGATGCAGGAAGTCGTACCCTTGTAACAGCTGATAAGTAAATTCAGTGAATGAAAGACCGTCGCGAGCTTCTCCGTTCAGACGTTTCTGAACAGAATCCTTTGCCATCATGTAGTTTACGGTGATATGCTTTCCTACCGTACGGGCAAAGTCAAGGAAAGAGAAGTCTTTCATCCAGTCGTAGTTGTTTACCAGTTCTGCACGGTTCGGGGCATCCGACTCAAAGTCGAGGAACTTGCCCAACTGCTTTTTGATACATTCCTGATTATGGCGCAATGTTTCTTCGTCCAGCAGGTTACGTTCTTGTGACTTACCCGACGGGTCGCCGATCATACCTGTTGCACCTCCTACCAGGGCAAGCGGTTTGTGTCCGCAGCGCTGGAAATGTCTCAACATCATCACACCACACAAGTGTCCGATATGCAATGAATCAGCTGTCGGGTCAATACCCAGGTAAGCTGTAACCATTTCCTTTTCCAGCAATTCTTCTGTGCCCGGCATCATGGTGTGCACCATTCCGCGCCATCTTAATTCTTCTACAAAATTCATCGAATGAAATTCTTAGTTTAACATAATAATTTGATTGATAGGCAAAAGTACGACTCTTTCTCTGAATAACCAATTTTATTGATTAAAAAAGAGAAGGCCGGTTGTTTCTTGTATCTCCGATACGAGCTGTTCCACCCCGATATTCCGCTGACGGGCAGCCAGCCAGTACAGTTCCTCTATCGGGCAGATACTCTCGTCCGTTTCCAGCAGCAACCTGTCGGCTGGCACGGCCTGCAAAGCCTCAACCTGATATTTTTCGCCGAACGACAGATAAAAACCCTGCCGGACAAGACTTTCTGCCAGTTCCTTTTTCCCCCGGAAGCCATGAATGATCCAGGCATTTTCAGGCTTTATCCTTTTTTTCAGTGCGATAAGCTCTTCACTGCTTTTTACAGCATGTATCAGTAACGGAAGCCGGTGCCGGCTTGCCAGCAAAGCCAAATAGCCTGAAATGCCTCCACCTGCAGATCCGAACGGCGTATCACACCGCTTGTCCAGTCCGGCTTCACCCAGTGCGATCACCCGCCGGTCGTTCAGCATAGACACCACCCATTCCAGCTGACGGGGATAATCCTCACGCGTAAGATACCAGGGATGAATACCCGCCGAGATAAATCTCGCCCCTTCAGGCAAAGGCACATCACGCATGCAACAGCTCAACAGGGCGGCCGAAGCATCAGCGGGCAAACGATGAGTATGAATATCTAGTAACATTCAGTAAAAGACAGTAAGCTCAGGGAACAGGGTCATATCCCGATCCACCCCACGGATGACAACGCAACAATCGCCGTATCGTGAGATACAGCCCCTTAAAAGGTCCGTGCTTTTTCAGAGCCTCTACAGCATATTGCGAACACGTCGGAGTAAAACGGCATGAAGGAGGAGTAAAGGGAGAGATACAGTTCCGATAAAAATAAATAGGAAGCAACAGCAAGTATGTCAGCAACTTTCTCATAGCATACGCACCGCAGTAATCTGAAGTAATTTCTTGACCTTCTCTTCTATTTCGTCAGAAGCATGCAGTTCATTGTCCAGCCAGATAAAAGCAATGGCAGCTTTTTCCCGGCAGCCTTCAGCGGATCGATAAGCAGATACTTGTGTTTACGGTACGCTTCACGTATCTGGCGCTTTACACGGTTTCTCTTTACCGCACGTTTAAAACGCTTCTTGGGTACACTTATCAGTACAGAAACAGCCGGAAGCTCCTCACCTTCTACCGGCATGTATACGATGCGCAGAGGAAAAGCCGGAAGCGACTTGCTCCCGCCTGCAAACAGCTTTCTATCAGGATAACACTGCTCAGACGTTCTGTTTCGGAAAGGTATGCTTTTCTTGTTCTGCCATAATAAAATAATTTAGGCACGGATTACTGTTTCATACGTGAAATCCGTATATTTCTGTAGTCCGTGCCCGAATCTAAAATTGTTTTTATGCGTTATGCTTACGGATAAACATATCCAGTGCAGCTGTCATCGACGGAGCTGCTGCCGTAGGAGCTTCCAGATCCAGGCGAAGTCCTGCATCCTTTACAGCCTGAGCTGTAGTAGGTCCGAAGCTTCCGATGGCAATATCTTTCTGTTCGAAATCGGGGAAGTTCTTCATCAGCGACTGTATACCTGCCGGGCTGAAGAAAATCAGCATGTCGTAATCGAACTTTTCTTCCGGAGTGAAATCATAACTTACAGTACGATACATGATTGCTTCAGTGTGCTGTATCTTATTCTTGTCGAGCAAATTCTTCACTTCGTCGTTATGTACGTCCGACATCGGAATAAAATACTTCTCCGTGTTATGTTTGACTATCAGCGGAAGCAGATCAGCAAACTTACCTGTTGCACCGAAGAATACCTTACGTTTACGGTATTGAACATATTTCTGAATGTACAGAGCGATTGTTTCCGACGTACAGAAATACTTCATGGTTTCCGGTATCGTGATTCGCATCTCAGAACAAAGACTAAAGAAGTGGTCAATTGCATGGCGCGAAGTAAATACAACGGCGGTATGATCCAATATAGAAACTTTCTGTTGTCTAAATTCCTTTGCCGACAAACTCTCAACTTTTATAAACGGGCGAAAATCTATTTTCACACCGTACTTCTCAGCAATGTCGAAATAAGGCGACTTCTCTGATGTGGGTTTAGGCTGAGAAACTAGAACTTTTTTAATCTTCAATGTCTTAAATTTTTAAAACCAAAATATTGTTTATATAGGTGATCCCTTTCCAAAACAGTATTAAGGGAATGATTTCGAGTGCACAAAAGTACAGAATAAAATGCAGAAAACCATAAACATGTTTGAAAAAGTTCCTGATAGACTTATAAAATAACAATATTTTAGCAAAAAGCAGGAGAAAAACGATTAAAACTTTACTTGTCTGGATACCTAAATTGAAATAAATAATAAGCAACATGACCGGAAAAAGTAAAAAACTAATTCCGCTCACCAGGTCAAAATAGGTCTGAATCCAGTAATTATTTCTTTCTTTGTCAAAAAAAATCCAATTGACAAACTGATAAGCCACCCATTGAAGCTGATGTAAAATAAGGACATTCCGATATAGATTCCCAGCATCAGTCCGTTCGAAACCGAGCGTATCAGCATGAAATCCGTTTCGGATATGTACTCATAAATATATAGTCCGGACAATACACAACTGATAATTGTCAGCGTAAAGACATACCGGTTGCTCGAGGTAGTAGCATCATCGAACAGGCTGAACCGCTCTTTATACTGGAAGAGCGCCTTTATCCGTTGCAGCACATATTTCTTTCCGTTTTTCAGCGAATAAGAAAACAGGACGAAACAAATCAGGATAATACCGGTAACGAAAGCATCCGATCGCAACTGGTAAGGCAACGGCTGTCCCTGCATACCGGCTTTCGGATTTGCCTGTACGCTTGCTGTCAGAGCCTGGTCGAGCCTTTGCTGCTGCTCGTCCATCTTCTCGGCAATATATTTTACACCTATACGGCAGACGGTACTCATATAGCCGCAAATTTACGAATTTCTTTGCTCCACACAGGTGTATTATACAATAAATTTACAGCTTCTTCGGGTGTCTCCGCCACATGCCAGATAGCCCCATGCTCACGGCGCATGAAATTCTGTTCGATAGCCTGGTTCAGCATCTCCAGCAGCGGATCATAAAAATGGTTGATATTTAAAATAACGACAGGCTTCAGATACAGCCCCAGCTGCTTCCAGGTAATGATTTCCAGCAACTCCTCCAGCGTTCCGCATCCTCCGGGCAGTGCAATCACCCCGTCGGACATATCCGCCATGATCTGCTTGCGTTCGTGCATGGTTTCCGTTTCAATCAGTTGCGTAAGCCCCTTGTGATGCCAGCCCTGTTCCACCATGAAATGCGGAATCACCCGGTAACCGTTCCGCCCGCCTGTAGCGTAGCATCACTGATGGCACACATCAGCCCCAGACATCCTGCACCGTTTATCAGATTAATCTTCCGTTCAGCAAGTATTTCCCCAGCTTTTCGGCAGCATCGAAATAAGCCTGGTCAATTTTAGTGCTCGAAGCACTATATACACATACATTTTTAATATCGTTCATCAGTCAGCGTTGAAGTATATCAAGACAAAAAATGAGGAATACTCCCTTCGGAATATCCCTCATTCTCTTTATTCATTTACATAACAGTCAGTTATTTAATTCCGAAAGCAGCTTTCACCTTGTCTACATAGTCCAGCTTTTCCCAAGTGAAGAGTTCTACCTCTACATCCTTGTTGCCTTCGTATGCCGATTCAAAATGCTTGGTAATCACCTTCGGTTCACGTCCCATGTGTCCGTAAGCAGCAGTTTCACTGTAAATCGGGTTACGCAGTTTCAGACGTTCTTCGATGGCACGCGGACGCATATCAAAGATTTCATCCACCTTCTTGGCAATTTCACCGTCGCTCATAGCCACCTTGCTGCGTCCATACGTATTCACGTAAATATTAATCGGACGCGCTACACCGATTGCATACGAAACCTGAACCAGAATTTCGTCGGCAACACCCGCAGCTACCAGATTCTTGGCGATATGACGTGCTGCATAAGCCGCACTACGGTCTACCTTACTAGGATCCTTTCCAGAGAATGCACCACCACCGTGAGCACCAGCACCACCGTAAGTATCCACGATAATCTTACGTCCGGTCAGTCCTGTATCCCCGTGCGGACCACCGATAACGAACTTACCGGTCGGGTTCACATGATACTTAATCTGGTCGTTGAACAACTTCAGCACTTCCGGATTATGAATTTCAGAAATAACACGCGGCATCAAGATTTCGATGACATCCTGACGTATCTTTGCCAGCATCTCTTCATCCGCCTTCAGCTGAGCCTCCTTCGAGTCGTCAGCAGGCTGGATAAACTCATCATGCTGTGTAGAAACCACAATGGTATCGATACGAACCGGACGGCGGTCGTCATCATATTCTATAGTCACCTGGCTCTTAGAGTCCGGACGCAAGTAAGTCATCACCTTACCTTCACGGCGGATTTCAGCCAGTACCATCAGCAGCTTATGTGCCAGGTCGAGCGACAGCGGCATATAGTTTTCAGTTTCATTGGTAGCGTAGCCGAACATCATACCTGGTCGCCGGCACCCTGATTCATCGGGTCCTCACGTCACTCCACGGTTAATGTCAGGCTCTGTTCGTGAATAGCCGAGAATACGCCACACGAGTTACCTTCGAACATATACTCACTCTTGGTATAACCAATCTTGTTGATTACCTCACGAGCTACACGCTGAAGATCGATATACGCTTTGGTTTCACTTCTCCTGCCAGTACCACCTGTCCGGTAGTCACCAACGTTTCGCAAGCTACTTTTGAACTGGGGTCATAAGCCAACAGTTTGTCAAGCACAGCGTCGGAAATCTGATCCGCCACTTTATCGGGGTGTCCTTCCGACACCGATTCGGATGTGAATAAATATCCCATGTCTTTAAAATTAAAAAAGGATTAATTAAAAGTTTATCCGTGTACGGACAAGAGTAGATAGTTGTATCAGGGAAGAGTGTTATACTATGTGTTTTAGCATTTTTTTCCGTGGTTGCAAGCTACTCAAATCTTTCCACTTTTATTTTCGGCTGCAAAAATACAGATATAAATTGGAATAATTACAAAGTTATCCCTCTTTTAACATAGCTTTATATAAATTGGGCAAGCCTTTTTCTCATTTCTTCCATCGTCAGTCCCGAAACAGGGTGTACCACCTCACCGGCAATTTCCGCCAGCGGGTCCATGACGAAACTCCGTTCCCCCATCAGCGGATGCGGCAGTGTCAGTTCCGGAGTCTGCATCACCGTATCATCGTACATCAGCAAGTCGATGTCTATCGGCCGGTCACTATACACCCCCTCCACCGACTTGGCCGTTCTGCCCATTTCCTTCTCGATAGCCTGCGTCAGATGCAGTACTTCCAGCGGATCGAGCAGCGTTTCCGAGCATGCCGCCGCATTCAGAAAATCATTATCCGACACAAATCCCCAGGGAGCAGTCCGATAAAAAGAAGATAGGGAAGTCACCTTCCCTATCCTGTCATTTATCAATCGGACGGCAATACGTAAGTTTGCTTCTTTATCGCCCATGTTTGTACCCAGGCCCAAGTAAACTTTTGCCATGGTATCCGTTTATTTATCCAGTATCAGCATTGCATCCCCGTAAGTACCGAAGCGGTAATCCTCTTTCAGCGCAATGTTATAAGCATCCATCACCAGCTCATATCCGCCATAAGAGCAAACCAGCATCAGCATTGTAGACAGCGGCATATGGAAGTTGCTGACCATCGCATTAGCCAGTGAGAAATCGTACGGAGGGAAAATAAACTTGTTTGTCCAACCTTCGAATTCTTTCAGGTGTCCGTCGGTACCCACAGCAGTTTCTATGGCACGCATAACGTCAGTACCTACCGCGCACACCTTATTGCCACGATCCTTTGCCTCGTTTACGATGCGGCAAGCCTCAGCCTCCACAAACATCTGTTCCGAGTCCATCTTATGCTTGGTAAGATCCTCTACATCGATATCACGGAAACCACCCAGTCCGCAGTGCATGGTAATGAAAGAGAAATCGATACCCTTTATTTCCATACGCTTCATCAGCTCACGGCTGAAGTGCAATCCCGCAGCCGGTACCGTTACAGCCCCTTCATTCTTCGCGAAGATTGTCTGGAAGCGTTCCTCATCCTCCGGTTCAGCCGGACGGTGGATAAACGGTGGCAATGGCGGTTCACCAAGCGCATAAAGCGCCTTCTTGAACTCATCGTGCGGTCCGTCGTACAGGAAACGGAGTGTACGTCCGCGTGAAGTCGTATTATCGATTACTTCCGCCACCATCGAGTCATCATCTCCGAAATAAAGCTTGTTTCCGATACGTATCTTACGAGCCGGGTCCACCAGCACATCCCACAGGCGCAGTTCCTCATTCAGCTCACGCAACAAGAACACCTCGATACGTGCTCCGGTCTTTTCTTTATTACCATATAAACGTGCAGGAAATACCTTTGTATCATTAAAGATAAATACGTCCTTGTCATCAAAATAATTCAAGATATCCTTGAATACCACATGTTCAATCTCTCCGGTAGCCTTATGAACCACCATCAGTCGCGACTCATCTCTGTACTTCGCCGGATGCAGTGCGATCTTATCTTCCGGCAACTTAAATTTGAATTGTGACAGTTTCATCTTATTATCCTTTCCTTAATCGTTTGTAATTTCTATATCCTGTTGGTCGAGCCATGCCTCAAAGTCATCCACCTGCATGCAGTCCTCCAGTCTGACATCCCCTACCCGTGTCCGTATCAGTCCGGTAAGGTGCGCTCCGCTGTTCAGCGCTTCACCGATGTCGCGTGCCAGCGCCCGGATATACGTTCCCTTGCTGCATACCACACGAATCTTGATTTCCGGCAGGTACATTCCAGCAACTCAATTTCATCAATCACCAGCGTCTTCGGTTTCAGTTCCACCTCATCCCCTTGCGGGCAAGGTCGTATGCACGTTTGCCGTCCACCTTACAAGCCGAAAAAGCCGGCGGAATCTGCTCTATCGTTCCCACGAAGTTCTTCAGCGTATCCTCCACCAGCTGGCGTGTGATATGCTCCGTCGGATACGTAGCATCAATCTCCTTTTCCAGGTCGTACGAGGGAGTTGTAGCCCCCAGTTGCAGCGTAGCGATATACTCCTTGGTGTGATACTGGAACTCCTCGATACGCTTGGTAGCCTTTCCGGTACAGATAATCATGACCCCCGTAGCCAGCGGATCAAGCGTTCCGGCGTGTCCTACCTTTATTTTCTTCACTCCCAGCTTGCGGCTGATATGATACCTCACTTTATTTACAAGCGCGAACGATGTCCATCGCAGCGGCTTGTCAAAATATAACACTTCTCCTTCTTTAAAGTTCATCCGTTTGTGTTTATGACAGCAAGCTTGTAACAATCGTGATGATACCCACGATGGCACAATACACGCCAAACCAGATCAGCTTGCCCTTCTTTACAATATTAATCATCCACTTACATGCGATACATCCCGAAACGAAAGCAGCCAGGAAGCCTACTACCAGCGATGCCGTACTGATGCCCGCACTTACCGCAGAAGCATCCTTTATAATCTTCATTCCATCCAGCAAAGCCTCACCCAGAATCGGCGGTATTACCATCAGGAAAGAAAACTGAGCCAGCGTTTCCTTCTTGTTACCCAGTATCAGACCGGTAGCGATCGTACTTCCCGAGCGCGACAGTCCCGGCATTACCGCACAAGCCTGCGCCAGTCCGATAATAAACGCATCCCTCATGCTGATACGTTCCTTCTGTCTCGGTTTCGCATAATAAGAGAAAGTCAGCAGTACAGCCGTCAGCAGGAGCATACATCCCACAATCAGCAGTCCCGAGCCGAAAATCTCCTCCACATAATCCTTAAAGAACACCCCCACAATGCCGATCGGAACCATTGAAATTATTATATTCAATACATATTTTGTTTCCTCGTTTAGCTGCCATTTAAACAGCCCGCGGAATATCCAGTCTATTTCCTTCCACAAGATAACCAGCGTACTCAGTACTGTTGCCACATGTACCACGATGGTAAAAGTCAGATTCTCCTCCCCCTCTATGCCAAACAGAGCCGATCCAATAGCAAGATGTCCGCTGCTGCTCACAGGCAGATATTCTGTCAGTCCCTGCAGAATACCTAAAATTAAAGCTTCTATCCAGTTCATTCTCTTGAATTATTGTTGTTATTTTGAATACTTTTCGGTTTGCGCAGTATACCGTAAATCATGAAAATAAATCCCAGGAAGCAAACCAGCGGTGCTACCTTGATACGACGTACACTGAAAATATCAGGCTCGAAAGTTATTTCCGTAGAGCCCGGTCCCGTCATCAGCAGGAAACCGATGATAATCACCACCATACCCGCAGCCAGCAGGATGAAGTTCGTTTTATCAAAGGCAAAGTTCTTTTTGTCCATATTGAAAAGAAAAATTGATTGGTTAGTTTCACCTATTATATATAATACAATTCACTCACTTTCATGCGGAGATACTTGTTGATGGAAATAAGTGCGCAGAGCGAAGTAATCAGCACCCCGAAAACAAAAACCGCTCCCATCACTACAACCATCACTCCCGGTGTAACCACCGCCAGCAAGTCCGGTTCATAATGCACCAGCATATACGCCAGTCCTATCAGTACCGCATCCGCCATCGTAGCAGCCAGTATCCCTATCCACATGTTGCGCAGCAAAAACGGTCGCCGGATAAACGACCAGCTGGCCCCCACCAGCTTCATGGTATGAATAAGAAAACGTTTCGAATATACCGCCAGCCGGATGGTATTGTTGATAAGCGCAAACGAAATCAGCGTAAGCAGCGCCGCCAGTCCGAGCAAAACAATACTGATTTTCCGGATATTACTGTTTACCGCATCCAGCAGATCCTGCGGGTAATTGATCTCTATCACCTGCTTGTTCTTCGACTGAATCTCATCCTTTATCCACGCAACGCTGTCAGAATTTGCGTAATCCGCATTCAGCTTCACCTCGATGGAAGCCGTAAACGGATTATGTCCCAGAAACTCCGCCGGATCCGTTCCCATCGCCTCCGTCTGCTCCTTCAGCGCCTGCGCCTTCGATATATACGTCGTCTGCTTTACGTATACCTCCTTGTTCAGCTGTTTCTGAAAGCGGAGAATATCCGTCTCCTTCATATCGTCACTGATCAGAATCGAGAAAGCGATATTCTCACGGACATATACAGAAAGATTGTTGGCAGCCATTACGAAAAAAACGACTATCCCCAACAACAGCAGGACAAGCATCGTGCTGATGCTCGACGTCACGAACTGCATATCAAAGAAAGATCCCGGTTTTCTGCTCATACCCTTACTTTTTTCTGAATACGTAAATCATGGAACTGCTCTGTTCCTTTTTCACCAGCGAAGCAAACCACGCCTCCGTTCCCTTAATCATACCTTTCAGGAAAGGCATACGGCCTCCCTGGTACTTTTCCGAAAGCATGGAAACATAAAACGCGTCAAACGGCATCGGATGCCGTTCGGTCAGAATAAAATCATATTTCGCTCCGAACTGCTGCATGACAGAAGCGTAAAATGCCACAGATGCCGCGGTACATCATACGCCGCCCACATCTCCCTGTAATGCTGTGCATCGAACGAAACCGGATTAGGTACAGCTACTACCAGCACACCACGCTCCTTCAGCATGTCGGCAAGCCGTTTCCAGGTACCGTTTATATCCTGCAAATGCTCCATGACATGCCACAGCGTAATCACATCGAAGCTCCCTTTGCTGTAAGTCGCCAGCGCTTCCGGAGCCTCCACCATCAGCTCGAAATGCTCCTTGGCAAACGCCCGTGCCTGCGGGCTCTTCTCGATGGCAGAAACCTTCCATCCCCGTTTCTGCATGAAATGGCTGAAATACCCTGTACCCGTACCGATATCCAGCAAGCTGCCGTTTCGGGTACCGCAGATCCGCTCTATCAGCGAAGCCTTGCGTCCCAGCATAAATCCCCGTACATAGTGATACAGACGGTTGGCAAGTCCCTTACGCGTATCCGTGTGCGAGATATAATCCGGCGATTCATAATACCTGCCTATCTCACTTCGTCGGGCACATGCTGCGTAAACAAAAAACCACACGCCTTACAGCGGTAAATCGTAAATTTTTCGACCGGTGGCATAATGGTCCGTACAAGTCATGACTTCCTCAAATGCGTTTTCCCGCAGAGAGGACATGTATCTATATTGAGTATATTCACTTTATTCCCTAATTTGCTGCAAAATAACAAATAAATCGGGTATGGAGGGTGTTTTGTTAAGGTTCTTTAAGGGTATAATTCGCGTGAAAGAAAAATTGTAGGGAAATTTATAATCAAAATACTACAAATTAAGCGATGCAGGTTATCTGGGAAACTTCTGTCCGGATAACCTGCATTCGTTTATGATAGGATTAAAGCTTATTCAACAAAAGAAATGCTTTTCCATTTATGGTCTTTCCATTCTTCTTCTTGCCAAAACTCATCCCATGTTTCTCCTTTTTTATTGATATTCAGGGTAAGGTCGACATTTTTTGTGATGGTATCGGCTGGTCCGAATGTTGTATTTTGTACTGAAATGCTTCCTTCGGCGGTCAGCTTGATTGTATTTAAGGCTGTACATTCTGTAAATACATCATCACCTAGAGCGGTTGCCTGAGGCAGGTTGACGCTGGTCAGTGCGGTACAGTTATAGAAGGCTTTGATTCCGACAGTTGTTGCCTGCGGAAGCTCTATTTCTTTCAGTGACTTACAGTTGCTGAATGCATCATCTCCGATGGTAGTTGCTTTAGGCAAGTATACTTTTCCAGCTGTGAACAGTCGCCAAATGTATTTATTCCTGTACGGGAACCACCTTGTGAAACCAGTGTCGCGTTTCCGATTGTCGTTGCTTCCGGCAAGTTGACTTCTGTCAGTTTGGAACAAAGCCAGAATACACTACCCTCAAGGGTTTGCAATTTGGGGAAGTCTGCAACTTGCAGGGCTGTTGACATAAAGGCATTGGTACCAAGTAGGTAACTTCAGGCATACTTACTTCTGCCAGTTTGGTGCAGCTTTGGAAAGCGAAACTGTTTACTCTGACTACGCCCGGAGCGGTGATTTTGGTCAGGTTGGTGCATTTATAGAAAGCATAATCTTGCAGTTGCTGTATTTCCTGAGGCAGGATGACTTCCTGTAATCCGGAGAAATCGGAACTGCCTGTATGTCTGAAGCTTTCTGCCGGCAGCTCAGGAAGGCCATCTGCATCCCGGTCTTGCCATCCGGTTACTCCCGATAAGTCGAGTAATTCGATTTGGATGCCGCTGAAGGATTTTTCATCATATAGTCCCAGTGCTTCGGAATCTCCCTGTGAGTAATAAAACGG
>ENA-OQIR01000757-OQIR01000757.1-human-gut-metagenome-genome-assembly--contig:-NODE-757-length-12808-cov-3.731567_pt1 | contig 12808 bp, 16 predicted proteins | sample MGYA00242580_ERZ504745 | MGnify/ENA primary metagenome ERZ504745 (study PRJEB26092, sample SAMD00036214) | human gut metagenome | host: Homo sapiens | study: EMG produced TPA metagenomics assembly of... | reverse complement strand
CCGGAAGCTAAGCCCCATCGCGCCGAGAGTACTGCGGGGTCAGCCCGTGGGAGGCCAGGGCGCCGCTGACCGGTGGACGCACCGAGCCGCCATTGGGAATGTAGAAGGGGGAGCCTCGCGACCTCCCCCTTTTTTTTGCGTTTGGTCGATATGAGCTAAACGCCTCTATGGCTTAATAGCCTTTTCTATTTGAAGAAAACAAAATGAATGACCAGCGCGATTGCCACGATGGCAATGATCAAGAGCGCAATTTGGAGACGGTGCTGTCTGCGCCGTCTGTTTGACGATGTAAATATCGATTTCCCCTGCTTAGGCGTCTCGAGATAGCGGGCGGAATGCGTTAGAGTTTGCTTGGGACGGGGCCCTCTGCGATGTTGCTTTGTGGGTGTTTGTGTCTGCTCCTGGCTGCTTGCGCTGTTTTTGGATAAGGGGGCATCTTTTAGATACACCGGATCGCTCGAGGCGACACCCATGTGTCTGCGCGCTGATTGAGATTCTTCTAGGGTTTGATATCGATTGCGAGTTACATACTCAGGCTCTGCATCGTTAATGGGCTCTTGGGAAATATGGGGACGATGGTAGCGTATGGGCTGTGAATAGGCAGAACTATCGTTCTGCAGCGACTCAAACGAATTGTCGGAGGTCTGATCGTCCATGATGCCCTTAGGTTGTCATTAACAAAGTGTATGCGCTCATTGTAAGCCCTCCGCTTCGTTTTGACAGGCCGCGTATATGGTATTTAAGGCACGGTTCAAAGAACTTTAGCTTCGTTAAAACCTTAGTCGACCAGACTTAGATATGCTTATAGAAATAGACTTAAAAAACTTTATATCAAAATGTATATATAAGAAATGGATGGGCATATATTAGAGCGTCAAAAGAAGTCCCTGCCACCTAGAAGATGGCTCGGCAGTCCCTTAAAGGAGTGGTAGTCATGGCAAGCATGGTTCCTTATCGTTCGGTTTTTGGTGTTCGTCCCTCTGCTAGCTCGTTGTTTGATCTCTTTGATGATATGAGCGACCTAGCGAACAGCTCGATTGCCTCTAAGGCGTTCCCCGTTGACGTTGAGGATAAGGGCGATGGCTATGAGGTCAAGGCTTATCTGACCGGCGTCGCCAAGGACGATATCGATGTCGAGCTTAACGAGGGCCGTCTGTCCATTAGCGTGAATGTCGAGGAAGACGAGGAGAACGAGGGTAAGAACTTCCTGCAGAAGGAGTTCAGCTCGTACAGCGCGACGCGCGGCGTGTACCTGAAGGATGCTTCGAGCGAGGGCCTTTCTGCAAAGTACGCTGACGGCATCCTTACCGTTACGGTTCCTAAGATTGTCGAGAAGAAGAACGTTACGAAGATTTCCATCGATTAAGGCTATCGGCTTTTAAAATCGGTGCCTACGTTAAGGGGGCTGGGAAGTGATTCCAGCCCCCTTTGCTGTTTACTGTATGGTCATGGGCCGATATTGTCCGGCGGGACGTATCGTGAGTTTATGCAGCCCCTCAACGCGGGTGGCGGTGCTGCCAAGCTCGTTGTCGAGCGTTGCGTCGAGGGAGCTTGCGTAGCTTTTGACGGTCAGGCTTGGGCGATTGTTGTCTTGGCTAATGTGCATCGCGATAAGTTGCTCGGTGCGATCGGTTGCCAACGCGCGTGCGGCATCGGCGGCCTGATCGTTGGAGAGATGCCCTTTACAGACAGGATACGTTCCTGAAGAAAGCGAGGATAGTCGCCTTGACGCAGCATGGTTACATCGTGGTTGCTTTCGAGTGCGAGAATGCGACAGTCCTTGAGCGTATCGATGGCATGCTTCGACAACTCGCCGGTGTCGGTGGCAAAGCCAATTGAATCACCCTGAGCGTCAAACCGGTAGCCGACGGGATTAACGACGTCGTGGGATGTCGAATATGTTTGAATGTGGACTCCGGCAATAGAGAGGGCGTCACCTGGGTCGAATTCCTCGACAGGTAGATGTGCGAGGCTTTCTTTGGACGTGAGCGTTCCTCTGCTGGAAAAGACTGGGCCATTCCAATGCTTGCACCATACCTCAAGCCCCTTGATGTGGTCGCTGTGTTCATGGGTGACAACAAGGGCGTACACGTCTCTACCGACAGTCCGAGTTCCGCCATGCGTTTGAGCGTTTCGCGGCGAGACAGTCCGTCATCGACCATAATGAGCCCCTGCGGGCCCTCGATGAGTGCGCAGTTGCCTTTAGAGCCACTGCCGAGGATATGAAGGTGCAGACGAGACATAAGATTCCAAAGGATACAATGGGTGCGGACGAATAGAGGAGGAAGCAAATGCCTACGGTATCTCAGCATTATGGACACCATGCCGTGCCTGGGGCAGTCGATGAGACCCGGACGAGGCAGCAGGCTGCTCCTGTCGTGCTCATGGTATCAGGCGGCGCGGACTCGACGGCACTGCTTCTTATGGCGTGCACATCAAAGCTGGATATCCAAGACGGACGCGGTGTTGCCCCCATTGCTCGCGAGCGCCTGCATGTGCTGCATGTAAACCATCATCTGCGCGGCAAGGCGTCCGATGGCGACGAGGCCTTTGTGCGTGAGCTCTGCGCGAAATATGGTTTACCGCTGTGCGTGGAGCACGCTTATTTTGATGGGGAGTCGGGCAATATTGAGGCCGCGGCCCGCGAGGTGCGCTATGCCGCGGCGCGGAGGTATGTTCGCGAGCTCTGCGCCCAGACGGGGGCACCGCGAACGGCGGCTCGTATCTGCACCGCGCACACGTCTTCGGATCGCGCGGAAACGTTTTTGATGAACGCGATTAAGGGTTCAGGGCCCGCTGGCCTATCGAGCATTCCTCACCGGAGGAATATCGTGGTGCGCCCCTTGCTCGACCTAACTCATGGCGAGCTCGTGGGCTATCTACAGGTACATGGTCAGCCGTGGCGTGAGGACGAGAGCAATGAGGATATCTCGTATCTGCGAAACTACGTGCGCCATCGGGTAATGCCAGTGGTGGCACAGCGTAATGCGAGCGTGTGCAAGACGATTGGCGCCGCCTGCGAGATCCTTGGTGACGAAGATGCGTTTCTATCCCAGCTGTCGGCACAGGCGTTTCGAAGCTGCCTGCGCAAGGAGGCGGCGGGTGCGCTAGTGCTCGATGCCAGACGCTTGCTGCGGCCGAGGTGGTAATCGCGCGGCGCATCGTGCGACTGGCGATCAAACGCATCGATCCGGACGCTCGTCCAGAGATGCGACATGTGGAGCGAGTCCTTTCCTGCGTTGCCGAGGGCGCAGGCTCGGTCACGCTTCCGGCGGGGATTGACGCACGCGTCGAATTTGGCATGCTGGCGTTTAAGGCTCCGGTGGCTCGCGAGGGCCTGGTCGCGGACTGGGTTACCGTACCCGGTCGTTTGCCGTTGGGCGGGGGACGTATGCTGGTCGCAGAGCCGATGGCCGTTGAACCGGGATGCGATATCGTGCGCCGCGCCCGTGAGCTTGCGGCTGCCGGGGAAGTGGCAGCTTTGGTAGACGCGGCTGCCCTGGGTTTTGCCGACAGCGATAGCGAGCGGATCCTGGCGGGCTCGCGTGGCGAGATCCCTGCGAGGCGCGATTGGCGCGCCTATGGGTGGACGGTCCCGCACCGGGAGACGTGATGTGCCCGTTAGGATGAGTGGCCGAAGCAAGAAGGTATCCGACTTGCTAGGAGAGGCTCGCATTCCCGTTTCCGAGCGCGCCGGCGTGCCCATGGTGAGGACGGCGCCGGGAGGTGCCGTGGTGTGGGTCGCCGGAGTTCGCGCGGACGAACGCTTTAAGTGCACGGCGGCGACGCGTGTGCCTATCTGCTTCGCGTGGTTGACGCGGATTAGCCCCTCGTACCAGCTTTTCTGTGCGGCGTTGACGGTATTCCAGCGCTGATGATGCGCGGGCTGGAAAATATACCCGTGCGCTGCTAGAATGTGTAGTTCGCGTCCATACGGCGGTGTGTGGGCGATTAAGCACAAGAAAGGGTTGTCATGGCTTCTCAACATCCGGATATCGAGAAGGTTCTGTTTACGCAGGAGGATATCGAAGGTATCGTTTCTCGCCTGGGCGAGGAGATTACGCGCGACTACGCTGGTAAGGATCTGGTGTTGATCGCGGTTCTGCGCGGCGCCGTTGTCTTTATGGGCGACCTGATGCGCAAGATCGAGCTGCCGACCAACATCGATTTCATGGCTGTTTCGAGCTATGGCGACGGTGTGAAGTCTTCGGGCATCGTGCGTATCATTAAGGACCTGGATATCGACATCCGTGGTCGCGACGTGCTGATCGTCGAGGACATTCTGGACTCGGGCCTGACCCTCAAGTACCTGATGAAGAACCTCGAGAGCCGCAAGCCCGCTTCGCTGGAGGTCGCTGCCTTCCTGTGGAAGGACGTTGAGGACCGTACCTCGCCATCACGCCCAAGTATGTTGGAACCCATTGCCCCGATGCCTTTGTGGTGGGCTACGGCCTCGACTATGCCGAGCGCTATCGCAACCTTCCGTATCTGGGCATTTTGAAACCGGAGGTTTATTCGTAAGATGCCCGACGACCGTAACGACAACAATCCCCAGACTCCCCGGGACCCAAAGATTCCGGGGATGCCCGGAGGCAAGAAGCCCACGCGTACGGGCTGGCTGTATTTTCTTTTGGCTTGCGCGCTTCTGGGCTATGCCTTCTTTAATATGGGTTCCGGCTTTGCCAACTCCAGCAATACCGTTAAGCTCGCGACGAGCGAGATGGTCAGTGCCATTAAGCAGGATCGCGTCGAAGATTTGACCTATACGGTTCAAGACGGAAGCGTGGCGGGGCATTACTGGAAGACGAAAAAGGACAAGGGCGATACGAGCGAGCTCAAGAGCTTCTCCTCGACCTATGTCGGCTCCGATTCGCTTGCCGAGCTTATGGCGGAGCACCCCGATACCAAGTACATCGTCAACACCAACGACCCCGATTTTTGGGGCGACCTGGCGATGAGCGTGCTGCCGACGATCGCCTGATCGCCATCATGTTCTACTTTATGCGCCAGATGATGGGCGCCAATAACAGGAACATGCAGTTTGGCAAGACCAATGCCAAGACCAACGAGGCTACGCGTCCCAAGGTCAAGTTCGAGGACGTGGCCGGCGTGGACGAGGCTGTCGAGGAGCTCGAGGAGATCCGCGACTTCCTAAGCGATCCGGACCGCTATCGCAAACTGGGTGCCAAGATCCCGCGCGGCGTTTTGCTGGTGGGCCCTCCGGGTACCGGTAAGACGCTGCTGGCCAAGGCCGTTGCCGGCGAGGCGGGCGTGCCGTTCTTTAGCATCTCTGGTTCTGACTTTGTCGAGATGTTCGTGGGTGTCGGTGCCAGCCGCGTGCGCGACCTCTTTAAGGAGCCAAGTCTCAGGCTCCGTCGATCATCTTTATTGACGAGATCGATGCCGTGGGACGTCAGCGCGGAGCCGGTCTGGGCGGCGGTCACGACGAGCGCGAGCAGACGCTCAACCAGCTGCTGGTCGAGATGGACGGTTTTGAGGAAAGCGAGTCGGTCATCCTGATCGCCGCAACCAATCGCCCCGATATTCTGGATCCGGCATTGCTGCGCCCCGGTCGTTTTGATCGTCAGGTCACGGTCGACCGTCCGGACGTAAAGGGTCGCGAGCAGATCTTGCGCGTACATGCCGAGAATAAGCCGATGGACGAGGACGTTAAGTTTGAGAAGCTCGCCCAGATGACCGTTGGCTTTACCGGTGCCGATCTGGCAAACCTGCTCAACGAATCTGCGCTGCTGGCCGCTCGCCGCCATCGTTCCGTGATCTCGATGGACGAGGTCGAGGAGTCGATGGAGCGCGTGATTGCCGGACCGCAACGCAAGGGTCGCGTGATGACCGAGGCCGAGCGCACCACGATTGCCTATCATGAGAGCGGTCACGCTTTGGTGGGTCACATCTTGGAGCACTCCGATCCGGTTCATAAGATTTCGATCGTCAGCCGCGGCCAGGCTCTGGGCTACACGTTGCAGCTTCCGCAGGAGGATCACTTCCTCAAGACCAAGAACGAGATGCTCGACGAGCTTGCCGTGTTCTTGGGCGGCCGCGTTGCCGAGGAGCTCATGTGCGATGACATCACGTCGGGCGCGAGCAACGACCTGGAGCGCGCGACCAAGATGGCACGCGAGATGGTCACGCGCCTGGGCATGAGCGAGGAACTCGGCACGCAAGTGTTTGGCGAGGCGCAGCATCAGGTGTTCCTTGGCCGCGATTACGCCGATCACCAGGATTACTCCGAGGAGACGGCGCGTCGCATCGATATCGAGGTCCAGCGCATTATGCGCGAGGCCCATCGCCGCGCGGTCGAGATTCTGGATGCCCGTCGCGATCAGCTTGATCTGATGGCGAAGGTGCTGCTTGAGCGCGAGACCGTCGAAGGCGACGCCGTGAATGCCCTGCTCGACAACGAGTGGGATGCCTACCTTGAGCGCGAGGGCGATATCCTGGCGGCCAAGGAGGAGCGCAATGCCAAGGCGGCCGGTATGCCGACCAAAAGCGCGCGCCTCGTATGAGCGAGGAGGAGCTGGCGGCTGATGCCGCGGCTTTTGCGCAGGCGGCCATGCAGGAGGATGCCGAAGTGGCATCCGATGGCGCTGGCGATGACCATGCCGTCAACGCCGATGCCGACGCGACGACGACAAATAGTCTTTGTGGCGAAAGCTCCGCGGGGAAACCTGCGGAGGCTTTTTTTTAGCGATATGGGGCCATCTGTTGATTGGGGACAGACTTAAATGAGCGTTTTCACGCATTTAAGTCTGTCCCCAATTAACATTGCTGCGGCACTTTGCTCAACTAAAGCGTACAATACCGCCTATGCGAAAGGGGGACAGATGATCAACGAAACCATGTATGCTCGCGGTGCGGAAAGCTCCATCATCCGTGAGATTTTTAGCTATGGCCTTGAGCGCAAGGCGCAGATCGGTGCGGAAAACGTATTCGATTTTTCGCTGGGCAATCCGAGCGTTCCGGCACCCGCTGCTGTGGCGGAGTCCATTAAGAAGGCCCTGGAGCTGCCGAGCGACCAGCTGCACGGCTACACGCCCGCACCGGGCCTGCCGCAATGTCGTGCCGCTGTGGCCGAATCGCTCAACCGCCGCTTTGGCACGAGCTATGAGGGCAAAGACGTCTTTATGACGGTGGGTGCCGCGGCTTCGCTCACCTGCGCGCTCAACGCCGTTACGAATCCGGGCGACGAGGTTATTGTTATCGCCCCGTACTTTCCGGAGTATCGCGTTTGGATTGAGAAGGCCGGCTGCACGTGTGTCGAGGCGCTTGCCAACGAGGACACATTCCAGCTGAGCGTGGATAACGTATTCAAGCGATCACCGACAAGACGGCAGCCGTCATTATCGACTCGCCCAACAACCCGACCGGTGCCGTATATACGCGCGACACGCTGACGCGACTGGCCAATGTTCTGCGCGAGGCCAACGCTCAGCGCGATCCCGAGAATCCGATTATGCTCATCTCGGATGAGCCGTACCGCGAGATCGTGTACGGTGCGAGGTGCCTTGGGTGCCCTCGATCTACGAGCACACCATCGTGTGCTACTCGTATTCCAAGTCGCTGTCGCTGCCGGGTGAGCGCGTGGGGTGGATCTTGGTTCCCAACACCAATCCGCAGGCTGCCCGTCTGATGCCGGCCGTTGCCGGTGCCGCCCGTACGCTGGGCTTCGTGTGCGCGCCGGCGCTCTTTCAGCGCGTAATTATCGACTGCATCGATGAGCCGAGTGACGTTGAGGCCTATGCACGCAACCGCACCGCGCTTACCGACGCACTAGCGGAGTATGGCTACACCTATGTTGAGCCGGATGGCGCGTTCTACCTATGGGTGAAAGCATTGGAGCCCGATGCGAATGCGTTTTGCGAGCGCGCAAAGAAGTATGAGTTGCTTGCGGTTCCCTCGGACAGCTTTGGTATGCCGGGTTGGTTCCGCCTGGGCTATTGCGTGAGTTACGAAACGATTGTCAATTCGCTACCCGCTTGGAAACAGTTGGCGGACGAGTATCGTTAAAAGTAAAGCGCTCTGCTACAATGTTTTACGTGAAACGGGGTTTGGTGTTAAGCCGGACCCCGTTGTCATGGACGTTGTGTCTTTGGGATGGAGTGGTTTTACGACTATCGAAGGCAATGCGTACAATGAATATAAGCGACGGCCGTGCCAGATAAGGAGACCTGATGCCCTACCTGCTTTCTTGTGACATTCATACCCATACGATGTTCTCTGCGCATGCATATTCGACCATTGAGGAGAATGTGTACTGGGCGGCAGAGCGTGGCCTGCAGGTGCTCGGGTCTGCCGACCATCTGAGCTCTATGGTTACGGCTTGTCCCAATGACCTGCGCAGTTACCAATTCTTTATCAACCAGGATATCTGGCCGCGCATTTGGAGCGGCGTGCTGGTGCTGCGTGGTGCCGAGGCCGATATCGTTTCGCTGGACGGAAGCCTGTTTGGCGAGGACACTCCTGTCACGCTCGATATCGCTGGCGATTCGTACAGTCGTCAGCATTCGCTGTTCGATTTGGTTACGCGTAATTTGGATTATTTGGTTGCAAGCGTGCATAATCCACAGATTGCTGAGGGCGCGACGCTGGCCCAGGCGACCGAGATGTATATCAATGCCCTGGAGCACCCCAAGGTGTTCATGCTGGGTCACACGGGGCGTTCGGGCGTGCCGTTCGATATCGACGAGGTGCTGTTGGCGGCTAAGGCCAAGCACAAGATTATCGAGATCAACAACCATAGTCTTGAACACGGTGTTGACACTGAGCATTGGGCCGTATGCCGCAAGATCGCTGAGCGCTGCGCCGAGCTGGGCGTGGGCATTGGCGTTTCGACCGATGCGCACATTGGCATGGCCATTGGTAAGCTCGATTACGCTCGCAAGATGCTCGACGAGATTCACTTCCCGTTGGATCTGATCGTGACGCGCGATCGCGAGACGCTGCTGCGCGAGATGGCGGCAGCCGGCGTGTGCGACCTGCGCAAGGGGATGTAGCGGAATTAATAAACCAAGAAAGGGGGCGGCCCAGACGGGTCGCCCCCTTTCTTGTCCCAAAAATCTACTGAGGTTGGTTAGCGGCGTTCGAGGACCGCTACGGTTTCGGTGTGGTCGGTATGGGGGAACATGTCGACGGGCGTGATCTTGAGCAGGCGATAGCCTCCGTCGAAGAGCTGATGCAGGTCGCGCTCTTGGGTCACGGGGTTGCAGCTGATATAGGTGATGCGGCGCGGCTTAAGTGCGCAGGCAGCTTCGAGGAACTCGGGGGTGGAGCCGGCGCGCGGCGGATCGATGGAAAGGACATCGATCCGCTCGTTGTTGTCGGCGGCATCTAGGATGTAATCGGTGGCATCGTCGGCCATAAACCATGCGTTGCGAGTAAGGCCGTTGAGCTCGGCGTTGCGACGTGCGTCAGCGATGCCGGCGTGGTTGCGCTCCACGCCAAGCAGCATAATGCCGATGCCCTTGTCCTGGGCGGCTTTGGCTGCGCACAGGCCGATGGTACCGCTGCCACAGTAGGCATCCATGAGCACATCGCCCTGGTGCAAATCCATGCCGTCGATAGCGAGCTGATAGAGCAGCTCGGTCTGTTGCGGGTTGGTCTGATAAAACGCGGTAGGGGAGATATCGAATTCGCAACCGAGCAGCTGGTCGCGCATGCACTCGGCGCCATATACAATGCGGGTTTCCTCGCCGAGGATGGCGTTGCCGGGACGTCCGTTGATGTTTTGGGCGACGGTGACGATGTGCGGATTGAGTGCGGCGACAGCCTCAAAGAACTCCTGCGCATGCGGCAAATCGCGCTGAGCGGTCACGAGCGTGACCATGACCTGGTCGGTACGCCAGCCGCAGCGGACGACGGCATAGCGAAGCAAACCAAGATGCTTGTCCTCATTAAAGGCGGGAATATGCAGCCGCTCAGCTTCGCGTGCGATGCCGTTGAGAATCTGACGGGCACCCGGTGCCTCGACGGGGCATTCGGGTACGGCAACGATCTTGTGCGTGCCGCGCTCAAAGAAACCGCAACGGACAGCGCCCTCTCTGCCGGGGGCAAAGGGAGTGGCGGCCTTATGGCGAAACCCGCGCGGCGCAGGATATTTGCCCGGGTCGCCCAGGGTGACGCCCATACCGCGAATGGGGTCGACGCTAATACCCTCGCGCTCGCAAAGAGCAGCAAAAAGCTCCTCCATAACAGCCTGCTTAGCTGCCAACTGCTTTTTATAAGGACGATTGAGCGCCGTGCACCCCCCGCAAGCTTTCATGATCGGACAGGGAGACTTGGGATCCACAGCCTTACGCGCAGACGAAACCTGATCTATATGCGAGCGCTTGGAGCGAGTCTGAGATGCCTTGTCCTCGCTCCGACGAGAGCGGGACGCTTGGCCTTAGCCTTGCCTTTGGCTGACTTGCCCTTCGCATCCTGAGACGACTTGGATTTCTTAGAAGATTTTTTCTCCTCCGACCCCTCAGCCGCCTCGATCAAAGCACGACGAGCCCTACGCTCCGCACGAGATTCTGCCATCAATAACTCCACTAATTCATGAATTAAAGCTGCAAGTATTGTACCGTGCCAAGCCAGCAGACGATATACAAGCGGTTTATTCGTGTCAGTGATAAGCAACGACGGTTGCCCGCCGCGTGAGGGGTGTGGGGGTTAAGTTTATCGCGAGTTCCGCACGAACAGGAGGCCACTTAATGTGGCCTCCGTCGTGAGCAGGACTGTAGAGCAGCAAATTAAATACCGTGACGGCTGCCGGCATTCCGGGTGCTCCAACCTAGTGCTCCATGCGCGCTTTCCGTCTTGCGCAGGACTGTAGAGCAGGAAACTTAATTACGCGCCGCTCCCCGCCCACGCCGGGCAAACCCTCCCTTGTACTCCATCAAGGTAAAGTGTATGATTCTGAACGTTACATGACTCACTTTACCTAACTAAAGTGCCATCAAGGGGGAATACTATGAATACTGAAATGTCTCGTCGTCAGTTTGTTGGTCTAGCCGGCTCGTTTGCACGGTGCTTGGCCTTGGTCTTGTCGGCTGCGGCGGTGGTGCCGGCAAGGGCTCCGCTGCTGGCTCTGCCGCGGCCAAGGATGTGAAGGGCGCTGCGGAGTCCAAGAAGCTCGTGGTGGGCTTTGATAAGTCCTATCCTCCGTACGGCTTTGTGGGCGACGATGGCGAGTACACCGGCTTTGATCTCGATCTTGCCAAGGCTGTTGCCGATAAGCAGGCTGGGAGGTCAAATACGAGGCCATCGATTGGGATGCCAAGGACACGCTGCTCAACTCCGGCGCCATCAACTGCATCTGGAACGGCTTTACCATGGAGGGTCGCGAGGACGACTACACGTTCTCCGAGCCGTACATGCTCAACGAGCAGGTGCTGGTGGTAAAGAAGGATGCGGGCATCAAGAGCTGGGACGATCTTGCCGGCAAGACCGTGATTACCCAGACCGATTCCGCTGCGCAGGATGTGCTCGAGGGTGACCAGAAGGATCTGGCGGCGACGTTTGCCACGCTCGATACCATCGGCGAGTACAACACGGCCTTTATGCAGCTCGAGAGCGGCGCGGTCGATGCCGTGGCTTGCGACCTTTCGATTGCCCAGTATCAGCTTGCCGCCAAGCCCGATGCCTATACACAGCTTGATGAGCCGCTGTCCAGCGAGCACTACGCCGTCGGCTTTAAGAAGGGCGACACCAAGTCGGCCGATGCCGTGACCGAGTCGCTCAAGGCACTCTATGAGGACGGCACGGTCAAGGACCTCTGTGATAAATATGCAGATTACGGTCTATCCTTCGACAACTGGGTTTTGAAATAATGTCTATTCAAGTCATGATGCAGATGCTTGGCCAGGGATTCTTGGTCAGTTTGCAGCTGTTTGTGCTGACGCTGCTCGGGTCGATTCCCCTGGGAATCCCCGTGGCGTTTATGCGCATGAGCAAGGTCGCGCCGCTGCGCTGGATTGCGCGCATCTACATTTCGGTCATGCGCGGTACGCCGCTCATGCTGCAGATGTTTGCCATCTACTTTGCCCCGTACTACGTGTTCGGCATTTCGCTTACGCCCGATTCCAAGTGGACGGCGTGCGTTGTGGCGTTCATCATCAACTACGCCGGCTACTTTGCCGAGATCTATCGCTCGGGCCTGCAGTCCATTCCGCGCGGCCAATATGAGGCCGCCGAGGTGCTGGGCTACTCGCGCCTGCAGACGTTTTTGTACATCGTGATGCCGCAGGTCGCCAAGCGCATTTTGCCGGCGATGGGCAACGAGATCATCACGCTGGTCAAAGACACGTCGCTGGCGTTTGCCATCGGCGTGGGGGAGATGTTCTCGACGGCCAAGGCGCTGGTTGCCTCGCAAGTGAGCATGGTGCCGTTTGCGATTGCGGCGCTGATCTACTGGGTCTTTAACTTTGTGGTCGAGATGCTGCTGGGCGCCGCCGAGAAAAAATTGGATTACTACCATGATTAATTCGGTAATGAATATAGCGAACGCGCGCAAGGCGTTTGGCGGCAATAAGGTGCTCAAGGATATCTCACTCGAGGTAAAGCGTGGCGAGGTTGTGGCGATTATCGGGCCTCGGGTGGCGGTAAGTCCACGCTGCTGCGCTGCGCCACGCTGCTCGAGACGCTCGACGGTGCTCGCTTTCGTTTGGCGACCTTGCGTCGCGACGGATGCGGGTTCGGGCGCGGTGTACGCAAAGGGCGATGTGCCTAACAGGCGCGCTCGCGGTTTGGTCTGGTGTTTCAGAACTACAATCTGTTCCCGCACTATACGGTGATGAAAACATCACCGACG